>Ga0078972_1016539_pt1 | contig 10887 bp, 10 predicted proteins | sample YelNatPaOPGAMG01_FD_67568 | JGI IMG/M metagenome (GOLD analysis project Ga0078972, IMG submission 67568) | Hot spring thermophilic microbial communities from Obsidian Pool, Yellowstone National Park, USA - OP-RAMG-01 (SPADES assembly) (version 2) | ecosystem: Environmental > Aquatic > Thermal...
AATAAAAACATTGATGCAGTTGCAAAATCCCTTTCTTTCCATAACATGCACCTGAATAATGTGGTTGCCAATTCTCCAGATGGTTCACGGGGTGGAAGCCTTGTAAGAAAACAGGATAAAGAGATTTATATGAAAAGAATTGACCAGATTATAGAAATTGCTGAGAAAATGGGATGTAATAAAGCAATAACTTGTTCAGGTAATTCATTGCCTGATTTATCAGAAACACAGATGAAAGACAGTATTATTGAGATGCTATGCTGCGTTGATGAGAAATTGAGAAAAAAATCTTTTACTCTTTTACTTGAACCTTTGAATACATATGTTGACCATAAGGGATATTTTCTCAACAGCGCAAAAATGGCAGCAGAAATTGTTAGAAGTGTCAACAGCCCAAATATGAAACTTCTTTATGACATTTATCATATGCAGATTATGGAAGGAAACCTTTGCAGTTTCATTGAAAAAAACATTGATATTATCGGGCATTTCCATTCTGCAGGAGTGCCAGGAAGACATGAACTTTTTGATGGAGAAATCAATTATCCCTTTATAATAAAATTACTTGAACGGCTCGGTTATGACGGATGTTTTGGGCTTGAATACATGCCAAAAATGCCCGACCACACGCTTTCACTTAAAAAAACCCTTGATTATCTCAGAGGGTAAAATTGTTTATTTCAGTTTTTCAATAAATTCCCTGAGGTCATATTTGTTCGTTTTCACCTGTCTTGCTGTGGCTGAAAATGTTGCAATGGGTTGTTTCCCGCACAGTACTTCCATTTCAAGAAATGTTTTGTCAATGCCTGTTCCACCAGTGGTACAGAAAAATGCGACCTGCTTGAATTTTTCCTTATTGTTTGAAATATATGTCCTGATCGCTGGCGTCATATTTGCTGCCCAGACAGGAGTTCCAATTACAACAATATCATAATCACCAGGATTTTTTATAATTTCTTTAATCTCAGTGAGATTGCGTGCCATTGCATCCCTGCCTCCTGTCATAAATCCCTTTATTCCTGAGCGGTCTTTATTATCAATGATTTCTTCTATATCACATTGCAAAAGATGTGAAATTTCTTCAGCAATTTTTTTTGTTGTCCCTGTTCTTGAATAGAAAACAACAAGAATTTTCTTTTCCATTTTCACCTCCTGATTGCCTGCTTCACTTTTTCTGGAATTTTTACTGGTTTCATTTTATCATTGACACAAACAACTGTAATTTCTGCCACACAGCATAAATCATCATTTTTCATTACTTTTTGCAAAAAAACGATTGAGAAATTACCACTGTTTTTCACATCAGTAATAATTTTTGCAGAATCCATGTATCTTAGTGGCTTTTTATATTCTACATTTGCCTTTGCCACAACAAAGGCAATATTCTGTTTTAAAAGTTCTTCAGTAAAAATTCCTTTATCTTCAAAATACTGGGTTCTTCCCTCTTCAAAAAATTTCAGGTAGTTTGCATAATAAACAACACCACCTGCATCAGTATCATGGTAATAGATTTTTTTGGTGATAATACCAGCCATTTTTCTCCCTTTTTTAACTAAAGAATATCACAATCGTTTTGTAAGGGCAAAAAGGCATGATTTAATAAAGTATAATTTGACGTTTCCCATCGTATGTAATAATATTTGAAGTCAACTGAACCAAATCAGAGGAGGAGAAAAATGAAGGAAATCAGGATTGGTTTCATTGGTTGTGGTGGGCATTCGTATGGGCATTTAAGGATACTCAAAGGTATTGAGAATGTGAAAATTACGGGTATTTTTGACCCAAAGAAGGAAAATGTAGAAAAATTCAAGAAAGAGGCAGGAGATGTAGATGTCTATAAAAGTGACAGGGAACTTGTGGAGAAAGGAAATATTGATGGTGCTGTAATATGTTCTCCGCACACATTCCATGCGCCTCAGATAAAACTCTGTTTGAAAAATGGTGTCCATGTTCTTGTTGAAAAACCTGCAGTTGTTAATTACAGGGAAGCAATGGAGGTAAAAAAAATACTGAAAAAGACAAAACTTGTTTTTGTTGTTGGCTATCAACGACACTATAATCCTTCTTTTCTTTCAGCAAAGAAAATTCTTGATGAAAAGAAACTGGGAAAAATTGTTTTTGTTTCAGGTTATCTTGCTCAGAACTGGATTGAAATTGTTCGAAATACAGGAAGAATATGGAGATTTAATCCTGCTTTCTCTGGCGGAGGACAATTGACTGATTCAGGCAGTCACTTTGTAGCAATGCTTTTCTTTCTTACAGGGCTGACTCCAGAAAAGGTTTGTTCATTCATTGATTATCATGGAATGAAGGTTGATATCAATACTGCATTTATTGTGAATTTCAAGGAAAAGGTAATAGGAAGTTTTGGAATACTCGGGATTGACCCATCATTCAGGGAAGCATTACTTATATGGGGCAAAAAAGGTGTATTAAAAATCAGTGCATATGGAGAGAATAGTTATGTCCATTATTACGGGAAAAAAGAACCAGAAGCAATACCAGAAATTCCATCTCAGGTAAATTCTCCAGCAGAGGATTTCATTGAATGCATTAAAGGGAAAAAACAGCCACAGACACCGTTTTCAGTAATAGAAAAGGTTGCGCTTCTTTCAGACAAAATTTACCTGTCTTATAAAGAAAAAAAGATTGCAAAGGTGTAATATTTTAGCTTTCAACATGGTGAAAAGACCTAAAATTACTATTGTATCAGGTGAAATTTCTGGAGACCAGTATGCAGCAACACTTGCCTCAAATATAAAGAAACTGAATCCAGAGATTGAAATTACTGGTATTGGTGGGAAAAAATTAACATCTACAGGTATCAGGATTATTGCAGAAAATAAACTTTCAGGTGCATTTGGTTTCAGTTCTGTTATAAAAAATTTTCGATCCCATTTGAAGTTTTTTAACACCTGTCTTAAGGCGATAAAAAATGAATGTCCTGACCTTATTGTTTTTATTGATAATCCAGGTTTTAATCTTTCCCTTGCAAAAAAATTAGTGGATTTCAGAAAAATTTATTATATTCCACCAAAAATCTGGGCTCATAACTATCAGAGAATTTTTTTGATAAGGCATCTGTTTGAGGCAGTGATTGTCATATTTCCTTTTGAAAAGCAAATCTATGAAAAGGAAAATGTTCCTGCATACTATTTCGGACATCCTGTGATTGATTTGATCCCTGGAGAAATCAGTAATGAAAATTTTTTCAGTGAGATAGGTTCTAATAAGGATGCTTTTATTATTGGGATTTTTCCAGGTAGCAGGCAGGAAGAAATAAAATATATTCTTCCATTGCTTGTAATGGCTGCAAGCAGGGTAAAAAAAATCTACAGTGAAGCAACGTTTGTTGTATCATGCGCGGATGAGCAATTGTATTCAGATATTAAAACTATACTTGAACAATATGGAGAACACTGGTACATATGGAAAAAATCACCCCATGTTCTTGCAAAAAATTCAAAGATATCCTTGTGTGCAAGTGGCACAATGAATCTGGAAATTGCCCTTTGTGGAACACCGATGATTGTATTTTACAGGTTAAGTAGATTTAATTACTTAATTGCGAAACTTATAGTAAAATTAAACTATGTTAGTCCTGTCAATATCATCTGCGGGAAAAAGGTTGTTGAAGAATTTATACAGAATGTAAACTGGCAGAAATTTCAAAGGGTATTTTCACAATTGATTTGTGAATCAGGTGAAGTAAGAAAAAAACAGATGGCTCAATTCAAAAATATCAGACAGATACTCGGACAGGCAAATGTCAGTGAAAAGATAGCAGATTTCATAATAAAAAGGGTCTAAATGAAAGTATTGTTTGAGTATTTTAAACTAAAAAAGTTTATTGAGATTGATTATAAAAATTTTTTCGCAGGGATAGTTGCAAGTATTTTTTCAACATTTTTCAATGGTGCCTCAATTACAGCAATTGTTCCTCTTGTTGATAGAATTTTTGCCCGACGTCCGATTGTACTGCCAGAAAGTATTCCACAGTTTCCAGTACTAAAAAATTTTGTTGAGAAATTAAATTCAATGGAACCAATGGTTCTTTTGAATTTTGCTGTATGCTTTTTGATCATTATGGTGATAGGCAAGGGTCTCACATTTTATTATCAAAATTATTTTTTAAGAAGTTTTGGAAGCAGAATTCTTGCCAATATTAGAATGCGCATATATGAGAAAATTCAGTATCTTCCAATGGAATTTTTTGCGAGAAAGAACACAGGAGAACTTTCATCAAGGATTCTTATTGATATTGGTATGCTTGACCAAGTACTTTCAAGAGAATTACCAATGCTTGTACTTAATATTTTCCAGGCAATAGTATTTCTTGCGATTGTTTTGATGATTGACTGGAAATTGACCCTGATTGCATTATTGATATTTCCTGTACTGTTATTTCCGATCCTCAATCTCAGTAGAAAACTTCGCAAGATTTCAAGATCTTTGCAGATAAACTGGGCAAATCTTGGACATGTTATTCAGGAAAGCATCTACGGACAGTTTGTTATCAAGGCATATAATATGCACAAACATGTCATAGAAAAATTTTCAAAAGAAAATGAGGCAATATATCGCTCAAATCTTTCAATTATCAAAAGAACAGGACTTGTCAGCCCATTTTCAGAACTACTTACAACAATTGGAGGTGCCATTATTATTGTCATTGGTGTTGGTAAGGTGATGAACAATGAGTTCTCTTCTGGTTTTTTGTTTATGTTCATTGCTGGTCTTGTTTCCTTAATCGGTCCATCAAAAGCCATTATGAATTCAATTGCATATATTTATATGGCAAGCGCCACACTTCCAAGAATTTATAGCATACTTGAGCAGGAGCAGGCAGAAATTGATTCAGGAGTAATGGAGTGTCCGAAATTGCAATCGAAGATTACATTTGAAAATGTTTCCTTTGACTATGGTGGTAATCCTGTATTAAAAGATATTTCATTTGAAATAAAAGCAGGAGAAAAAATCGGTATTGTTGGTCCAACAGGTGTTGGCAAAAGTACAATTTTGAGTTTATTACTGAGGTTGTATGAACCAAAAGATGGGGTGATACTCTATGATGGCATAGATATAAGAAAATTTACTTTAAAAAGTTTGAGAAACAGAATAGGGATTGTACCACAGGAACCAATCATATTTTCTGACACTATCAGGAACAACATTTGCTTTGGAAACGAACATTTCACTACCGAAGATTTTGAAAAAGCAGTAACAATTACAAGGGTTTCAGAATTTGTCAGTAATATGAAGGATGGATATGAAACAATGGTGGGTGAAAGGGGACAGACCCTTTCAGGCGGACAAAAACAATTAATCTGTCTTGCACGGGCAATTTTGAAAAATCCTGAAATACTCCTGTTTGATGAAATTACTGCTTCTCTTGATAGTGAATCAGAAAAAATTCTTCATCAGGCACTTGAGGATATTATGAAAAACAGGACTGTTGTCTTTGTTGCTCATCGACTTTCAACAGTCAGGAATATGGATAAAATTGTGGTGATGAAAGATGGATGTATTGAAGAAATTGGTTCTCATGAACAATTACTTGAAAAAAATGGGTTTTATGCAAAACTATGGTATTTTCAGCATCACAAGTAACTATTTTTGACCATAGCCGCCACCATGATACCTGTCATACCATTTCTTAATTTCGTTTTTACCAAGTGGCAAAATTTTTTTGTTTTTTATTGCCCCAAGAATTATTGCGAGAAGATTAATCTTTGCAAAATATTCTGTCATTTGTGCTGCAAACAGTGCTTTTTCACATGTAGAATCAAATGTAAATACACCATGTTTTCCCAGGATTATTGAAGGGCATCCCTTTTTCCTGTATTTGAGAATTGCCTTCCCAATGTGGTCTGAAATATTATCTGCGTATTCAGTAACAGGTATTTCACTACCAAAAATGTCTGCCTGGCCGGTTGTCAGGCAGGGTATGTCAATACCCACAGCAGCGAATGCTGTGGCATAAATGCTGTGCGTATGAACAACTCCGTTGACTTCAGGGATGTTTTTATAAATAAATGCATGATGAATCCAGTCAACAGATGGTTTTAATTTCCCATCAACAACATTTCCATCCAAATCTATTCCCACAATATCCGATATTTTCATTTTTTCATACGGCACACCACTTGGTTTTATGTAGATAATGTTTCTTTTCCTATCAATACCACTGACATTACCCTGTGTGCCAATAACAAGCCCATATTGTGGTAAGAGAATATTTGCCTGATACACCCTTTTTTTCAATTCATTCATATATGTTGCCTCACAATATCCTGTTGAAGTTTGAGATACGAAAGAGCGAAAGAAAGTTCTTTATCAAGAATTTCTTCTGGTATTTTACCCTTTCTTGCATCGTAGGGAGAAGCCCCTTTTGGAAGTGGTTCAAGGGACATTACTCCAGTATATTTAATATCATAAAGTGCTCTTAAAATTTCTCTCCAGTTCATTGTTCCTTTTCCTGGCGCCTGACGGGTGTTATCTGCTGCATGTAAATGATATAGCCAATTTTTCCCTGCCCTTCTGATGGCATTGGGAATTCCATCTGCTTCCTCAATCTGCATGTGAAATGTGTCTCCCATGATTTTCACCCGTGGATGATTAATCTTTTTTGCCATTTCAATTGCTTCGCTGATACTGTTGATAATTCCAACCTCATATCTGTTTATTGGCTCAATGGTCAGGAAGATTTTGTTTTTTTCTGCATATTCGCAAACATGTGAAATTGAATCAACAATTAACTGAAAATCATTTTCTCTTGAAACGAAAAATTCAGGTCTTCCAACAAGTCCAGGAACAACAAGAACACTTCGTGCATCAGTTTGTACTGCAAGGTCTATACACCTTTTGATATATGAAATTGCCGCATGTCTCTGTTTTTTGTCAGGATGAGCCAGTGCCCTTAAATCATTTTCTTCTGGTCCTGGAAACATACCACAGATTGAGCAAATTGAAATACCAGCATCCGAAACAAGTTTTTTAATCTTTTTTCCATCGTAAATATCCGGCTCTCCAACAAGTTCAATTCCATCATATCCAAGGTTGGAAACCCTTTCAATAATCCTTTCAATAGCGCAATCACCAAAAATCCAGTTATTAACAAAAAATTTTATTTTCTCCATAAAGAACCCCTATTAATTTTTTGACTAATTATTTCCTTTTCCCTCTCCCTTGAGAACTCTTTTTTACCTATATCTTCTACCCCTTTTTCTTCAACCTCCCAGTGAATCCCCTTCTGAATCACCTCATTTTCCCCCTTTCGCAAATCTCCCTTCCATTCCCCCTTTGAACCTCCCCTTGCATCCCCTCCTTTCAGGAGGGGAAGGAAGGGAGGTGGACCCATTTTATAAAGGGGGACAAAGGCGGATTGAGGGGAAAAGAGAAAGGTGTACCCTCCTCACAGGAGTGCAGTTGTCGCCCTGTGTAAGAAAACTTCTTATTTCTCTCATTCTTACCTCTGAAATCTTTCATAAGTTATTTGACACTACCATTTTTCTTCCACACTGGCTGGAAAACAATCTGACTTAACCAGTATGTTACAGGTTGTGAAGACGAAATATTCAAAACATATCCCTCAACATCATCATTATTATACGGACACTGTAATTCAATACACTGCCATTTTTCATTAATTTCTTTTGTTGTTGTAAAAACAGGAATTTTTCCATAGGAATTCTGGTTTCTCAACAAATTTACAACAGTTGATTTCGAATCAGGGAATTCAACCCCTTGGACATTCAATGTAATTTCTGTTTTGCTTTCTGCTTTTGCCCATACCTTTAAAACATGGGAGTGCATCGGAACATGATTAAGTTTAAATGTTATTGTATTTTTCTTTTGTGTTTTACCTGGTTCAATCCTGATAGAAGGAAGCTTACCCATTTTCACCTCAGAATCAAACACAAATTGTGAAATGCCCATCCTTATAAAATTTTTTTCTGTGTCCCTGTCAAAAATCTTCCACTGAAAAAGATTAAATTCTCCTGCTGAATTAGCCTTTTTGATCCCGTAATCACTTGCTTTAATCTCAACAGGCATTGTTGATGTAATTGCGCCATTTTCATCAGTAATATTACCAAACACATACATTTCAATATCAGGTTCAACGACAGGTATTTCACCTTTGATATTGTTGTCTTTAATCTCTGCAGGAAAACTTACATAATTTCGATAAATCCACCATTTCCACGGCAAAATTTTTCCATAACTAACAATAATCTCTGCCTTTTTAATTTTATTGTCCCCGGAAAAAGACCATGTGGCATATAGTTTATTGTTAATTTTCTTGATCACAAGGGGAGAAACACTGTTGTATGGTTTTTTTGTTTGCTTGAGATAAATGTCAAACCATGAAAAAAGTTGCTGGTCAATTTCTTCAGGAAATCCATGTTCCCACAATGGAATAATGGCAATGCGTTTTTCACCGATTGAATCACAATATGTTTTTACTACTGATGGAAGATAAAACCAGTTATCGTTTGCAGCGACACCCCATAAAAATGGTACACTTCTGTATCTTAATCTGATTGCAGGATCAATGGTATTATTCCAGATATTGACATCTTCCAGAGATGTTAGTTGAGTAAATTGCGGGATGTGTGTTCCCAGCATCATATTTCCACCTGCAAAAAATGACATACCACACTTAATTCTTGGATCTGCACCTGCAATCAATGTTGAAAAAAATCCACCATAAGAAGAGCCACCAATTCCTATTTTTTCAGGGTCAACTTCTAACATTGAACATAGATAGGTGATGGCCCTCATCTGGCTGATAGCATAATGTGTCATATTTCCGTCTTCAGGATTTTTTGTGTTAAAGGCAATATGTGGATTCCATATTTTATGGGGAAGTGTAATACACATACACACATAACCCATTTTTGCAAATAATTCAGGCATTGCTTTATTGGCAGGAGACATTCCTGCTTGACTCCAGAATATTGCTGGTAGTTTATGTGCTCCTTCAGGAAATGCAACAATCCCATAAATTCTCACAGGACTGTTCTGGTAAATTTCAGAAGTAAATTCAACTTCCTGAAAAACAATATTTTCTTTCTTTGTTGTTGACAGTATTTTTGCATCAAGTGGGTCATTCATAATTGCCTTAAGATTGAAAATGACCTCATTAAACTGATTCTGAGCATAAACTACATTCATTGTAAAAATCACCAGCATATACAAAATAATTTTTTTCATTATGTGCTCCCTTTTTTAACCCACCAGTCATGATATTTTTCAAATGCTTTGATAACAGCACCAATATTTTCAACAGGCGTTCCTGGATATGCTCCAAATTTCAGTAGTAATCCACCTTTTTCTGAACCAAGTGTCTTCACGCAATATTCAATATGTTTTTCCACATCATCAGGTTTTCCGAAATATGTAATTTTTTGCCTGTCTATATCAAGGTCAATACACACTTTACCCTTTGCAAGTCGCTTGATATTTTCTATTCCATTGACAAGGTCCTGTGGATTCAAAACACTTACACCGCACTCAATCAAATCAGGGATAATATCAACAATCCATCCATCTGTGTGAAGGGAAACATGGGTATTGTGCTGCCTGCAAAATGAAAAAAACTTTTTATATGATGGTTTGATATATTTTCTCCATGCAGAGGGGCTGATTGGTAGAGAATTCTGTAGCCCAAGGTCATCTCCGAAACCAATCATATCAACTCCAATATCCACATATTTTTTTATCACAGCCATCCAGTAATTTTCAATGATTTCTATTAACTGATAAAGATTTTTATTATCTTCGGCAAAATCAATCATGGCATTTTCATATCCACGAAGATATGTTGAAAGGAGGAAGAAAAATCCATGGTCAACCCCTCCAGAAGTAAAATCTCCTCTATTTTTTGCTTCCTGAACGTCCTTTTTGAATTTTTCCCAGTCAATGTATTTTTCAGGGTCAGGCGGTGTGTAATTTTTTAATTTTGACCAGTCATCAAGAGGATGTTCTATCACCTGACCATCGAGATAATCAAGTGGATAAATCCACAAGCATCCCCATTTATCCCTTATTTTACTACCTGCCCTGCGGGTTTCATCTTTGCCTGCCCAGATTGAAACATGCGGACAACTTTTTACAAGATTTTGAAAAAATTCAATGTTTTTTTCCCACACAACCCAGGCAATTGAAACACTTGAAAATATTTCTCCATCACCTTTCAGTTCAATGCAATTCAATAATCGTTCCCGTTTATTCATATTGTCTCCCTTTCAAAAGAATGTTAAGCAAATTTTATCACAAAATTATGACATTGTTTAGTTGTTCCTTTTGCTTTATGTAAGAATTTATACGAAAATTTCTTCTTTTTCAATTTTCCCTTTTCTAAAATCTTCTTTCCAATCCCTTTTTTAACCTCCTTTTGCATCCCCTCCTTTCAGGAAGGGCAAGAGGGGAAGTGGCAAAGGGGGACAAAGGGGGATTTAAATCCACCCCTACCCTCCTTTAGAAAAGGAGGGAGAGCAAAGTGGGATTGAGTTTCTATTGTGTCAAGGATGAGAAAAAATTTTAATTAGTTTTTTAATGAGGTAATTTGAACTCTTGACAAAAATTCGTGGGGAGGGGTAGAATCAGGGTGAAGACCTGTAGTGTTAAATAAGTTATGAAAGATTTCACAGATAAAAATAAGGACCTTCCCTCTTTTCCGGAGGGGGTGCAAGGGGAGGTTTGAAATCCTTCAAAAGGGTAGAAGATAGAACCTGTAGAAAAAGGAGAAAAGATTTCACTGCGAGAAGATGACCTGGTTAGATTAGAGATTTCCTGTGAACCTGGAGATTTACCTGGTAATTTCACTTTATCCTGGGGAAACAATATAAAATTATGGGAAAGGACAGAGAAAGAGACAGAAAT
>Ga0078972_1016540_pt1 | contig 10886 bp, 17 predicted proteins | sample YelNatPaOPGAMG01_FD_67568 | JGI IMG/M metagenome (GOLD analysis project Ga0078972, IMG submission 67568) | Hot spring thermophilic microbial communities from Obsidian Pool, Yellowstone National Park, USA - OP-RAMG-01 (SPADES assembly) (version 2) | ecosystem: Environmental > Aquatic > Thermal...
GTTCCATTTTTAGAATTGTTGAAAAGAAATGCGCCGTATATAACTATTGCAGTGGTGTTAATAATAATTTTGGTATTAGTTGCAAGTAAGTAAGATTTTTATTTTTTGTGGAGGTGGAAAAAATATGTTAAATTTTAGTGATGAACTAACTGGTGGTGATTATGTTTTCATATTTAGAGTGATAAGATATAGTGAAAGTAAGTTAAAAGATTTTAGGATGTTTATAGAAAGACAAGCACCTGAAGTTGTATATGAAAAGGTTGAATTTGATAGTAAAAATGCGAAGTTATATTTTTATTTTACTTATAAAAGACCAAAAACATTAGTTTTGCCAAAAGTGAGAGGATATGGATTGTTTTTACAGAGTATATTTGAGAAGGCGGGGATATATGTTGAATTTATTGAAGCAGAGAAAAAGAGTTTGTTTGAAAAGGTAGGTGAATCTATACAACAAAAAATTGTTAATATTGTTGGTGGTGCAACTGAAACTGCGGGACAGGTTGTTGGGAGGACTGTAAAAGGACTTTTAGACCCGATAAAGCAGTATTTAATATATATTGTTTTAATAGTTGTAGCAATTGTAATAATTTTATATTTTATACAAAGAGGTAAATAAAAATATGAAAAACAATATAGAAAACAATATTAAAAATAATAATAACAATAATATAGGGAACAATATAAAAAATAATATAAAAGATAATATAGAAAACAATATAAAAACAGAAGTAGTTGAAGTAAAAGAAATAGAGTTGATAACACAAGAAACAGAGGTGTTTATATTAAATTTATTAAAAACAATTACACCTTTTTTAGCAATGTCTTTGAAAAAGAAAAATAATAAAATTAAAAATGTTGAATTTAGTGAGAAAGGATTAACAATATATGTTAATGGTGATAAAAATGTAGTGTATTTAATTAAACCCGACCAATTGAACAGAATATTAAAAAAGGCATTTGAAAATATAAAATAAGGAGTGTAAAAAAACTATGACTGAAATAAAATTAAAACCTTTTAGGACTTTACAACAAGAAATTGCGTTGTTAAAAGCACAAACATCATTTACAACATATAAGTATTATGAGTATGATATGAGGAAAGAAAGGATAGATGAACCAATTGAATTTGTTGGTGATACAATAATTTTTGTAAATGTTCCAAATGAAGTGAGAATAAAGTTTAATGAAAAAGAAAATGCTGAAATACCAATTTATAATCCTATAAAAATTTGGCATTTGTTTTATAGATTTTATATAAGTAATGAGTATTATGATACAGAGGAAAAATTGCAGTTTTTTGTTGGAATAAATTTAGACATTGCATTTATAAATGTAAAACCTGATGTGAGAGAGTTGATTGCAAAAAGTAGTGGAATTGGTGATGAAGCAAGTTGGACTTCAGAAGCAAAGATTGTATACAATTTTAATGAGTTAATATTTACAGCAGTGAGCGATATAAATGGAAGTTTAGATGTTGAGTGGAGTAATGATGGGGTTAATTTTGATGTAAAAGATACATACCCGATTGAAGCAGAGATTGGGAGAGGTGAAGTGATTGAAATAAAAGGTAAATATGTAAGGTTTACATTTACAAAAGATAATATAGGCGAGACACAAAATAAATTTAGATTTTTAAGTTTTGTAAGATAGGAGAAATAAAAAATGAAAAAAATAATATATATAATAAGTTTAGTATTGATAAGTTTTTGTTTATATGGACAGCAACAGCAGGTGTATGCCCCTAACTATAATAAAGATAGGTTAAAATTTAGTTCGCAAGAAGTTGATAATTTAACTTTGCGAAGGTTGACGCCGTGGACTACTGGTGAGTATTGTATTGCGGTATATGATGTGATGAAAGGAACAATATCGTATACAACGATAATTGATGAAAGGTATAAAAATAAAGTTGTAGATGGTATAATTGGAAGTTTAACAGCAAGTGCTACAATATATTTTTACGGATATGGAACAAGTTTTGTTTTATCTACGAACGGGAATGATATTATATGGAGATGTAGTTGGATGAAAGGTGAACAAAGATTAAGTGATGGATATGGTATTGGAGATAATTTTGAGATACCTGTAAGTTCACCAACTTGGATTGCAGTTGATTTATTAAACGGAGCAACTGTAAATTATTATATAAGAGGATTAAAATGAAAATGAAAAAAAATATAATTGTTGTTTTAACAATATTTGTTTATAATATATGTTTTGGAGGTTCGTTTTTTGGGACAAGAGATAATACAAAAGTTAAAAAAAGTGGTGATATAATGACTGGTAAATTGACAACACCACAGATTGAAGTGTCAACAATAAGTGTTGTGAAAACATTGGAAGTAATTGATTCAACTTTTGTAGTGAAAGATGGAAAGGTTGGACTTGGAACAACAGCACCATATAGAAATTTGCATATTAACGGTATAGGAATGGCTGGTGTTAGAATTTCAAATACAGCGTTGCCAGGAAATAGTTTTTTAGAATTATACACTTCTGATGGTGGACAAACACTTTTTCAAAATAGTGGTGGACGAACAAGAATAAGTATTGTAGGTAATGAAGTAATGACATTTTTGAATAATGGTAATATAGGTATAAATACGACATTACCATTATCAAAATTTGATATTAACGGCGAAACAATTATTAGAAGTAGTTGCACTATACAAAATACTTTATTTGTATCAACAATAAGTTTAGGGAATTATTTAGAAATTAAGGATAAATTAAGGTTAGGTGATTTAGATGCGTATGGCAGAAGGCGGTTATGGTATTATGATACGAATAGTGTTTTGAAGTTAGGTGGTGCAATAAGTGATGGTGATGGGATAAATGCTGATAGTGAAGGTATTGTTGTAATACACCCAACAAGCGATAGTATGGCAAGGATTAAAGCAGATAGAATAGGATTAACAAGAAGTTCTGACAGCAGTTATTATTATTTTAGAGCAGATAAAAACGCATTGTTTTACAAATCAACAGATACAACAAAAACAAGATTGTATATAAACAATACAAGTGGTAATGTTGGGATAGGAACAAATAACCCCGCAAGCACTTTAGATGTTGATGGTGATATTTTAGCAATACAAACAAGAAGCAATATAATATATACTGATTTAATTAAACCAAAAAATTATGATTCTGTTGAGATAAGCACGGGAATAAAAGCAAGAGGATATATTGAAAGTGATAGTTGGATAAAAGCAAGTTCTATGTCTTTGACAGGTAATTTATCATTATCACAAATTATTGGGACAGGCGGACATCTAAATTGGCTTAATTTGTATGACAACTTAAATATGAATAACGGCTTAATAACAAATGTTAACAATATATACACAAAAAGTGTAGAAGCAGAAACTTCAGTAAAAACAAACAAAATAACAACATATTCAGGTGATACAATTGATTTTTCATACAACAATTTTAACAATGTAGGGTGGGTAAAAGCAAGTTCTATGAGTTTAACAGGCGATATAAGTGTTTCTACGATTGTTGCGAGTGGGGATATAAAAGCAGGTGGAAATATAGAAGGTAATAATATAAATGTTTCAAACGATATTATAGCAGGTAATAATATAATTGGAACCTCAATACAAGGTAAATATATAGGTTCATTTTTGAAAATAAATTATATAAATGGACTAACAGAACCTTATGTAAGAAACATAAATGTATCAACGATAACTTTTACTGACGGAACGATATTAACTTCAACAAAAACTTTAGGTGGTGGCAGTGGTGGTAGTTTATTTGAAACAACGATAAAAACAATTATGCAAAATTTATTGGTTAGTGATTCAGAGAAAAACCGAGATTTGAATAGAAATAAATTTTTTGTTCCAGGAAGTGTTTATAATTTCATCCAATTAAGAAATGATAATCAAATAGAATTGTTAGATGGAGGTTATGATATTGCTGGTGGGGATAATGTATATTTATATCCTATAAACAGAATATATAATGATGTATCACGATATGTTTTAATAGAAAGTTATTCAAATATTGATAATGTAAATAATTTTATAGATGGTAATGAAACAACATATGCACAGAAGTCAAGTGAAGAAAACGCAGAAGTAATTTTTACACTTTTAGGAATTAGTTGTGAAAAAATAGAAATTGTAAACTTTAATATGACAATATCTTTATATTATTGGAATGTAGACGATGAAATATGGGTAAAAATAGGTGATTATACGGGAACAACAACAATTGACCCAAAAACTCCTTACGGATATTTAGATAGATTTAGAATAACAATAGAGAATTCCGATACAGGCAATATTGGTGCAGAAATAAAATTTTATTCTGTTAGTAGTAATAATATTATAACTGACATTACAAATATTATTATTTCATCATCTGTAAATGTTAACAACTTTAATTACACAAGAGATAGAAATCAATTCACATTAGCAACACCAACAACAGCGCAATTTGATAGATTAAATGTTAATTCAATAGAAAGTGGTGGTGAAATATATAGCCCCGAAAATACTTATGATAATGATTACAATACTTATGCTGAAACATACAGCAATGGTTATATTATTTACTATTTAAGTAGTTATTGTAATCATATTAAATTATATATGCATTCTAACAATGATATGGGAAATGTATCGTTCCAACGATGGAATGAAGATATATGGGATTGGGAGACATTTTACACTATATATACAGAGGGTGGTGGAACTTACGAATTCAATTGTCCTTCGTTAAACAGAATTCGTGTTTATTTTGAAGAACAGGGTGCAGATAGTTTGAAATGTTCAGAAATTGAATTTTATAAGTATAACCTTCCTGAAACATATATTGATTACGAAGTCAATGACCAATGCAACAGAATAGTGTTTATAAAACCTTCTAAATTACAGATTTATAAATGGAATGGCACTGATTGGGAATTTGTTAAGGAGAATTACGAGACAAATGCAACAAGATTTATATCAGATGTAGAACCTTCTATAAAATATAGAATTAAATTTACAGGTATTCGTGCAGACAATTCTTTATTGAGTGAAATTTATTTTGATAAAATAACTATTTCCACAGAAATACCGCATTGTGATTTAATTATAAACACATACGACCTAACATTAGATTACGATGTTAATAAATTTTATGGATTATTTTCAGCAGAAAATACACAAAATTCTTTATTTTATTTTTCTGTGGATAATGGAACAACTTGGAATAAAATACGGGCAGGAGAAATACAAGATATAACAAACCCGAGCAAAATGAAATTTAGAGTTATTTTACAAGGGGATGTAAAATTATACAAAATAGGTGGAATTTGTTTTAGATTATGAACACAATTGATATAATATCAAAACTATTTCCGATAACTTTGATGGTAATACAATTGATTATTTTAATTGCGATAAGGATGAACGATATAAAACATATTTCTGATGAAATACAAGGGATAAAAAAAGTAGTTGATGAGATAAACAAAAAAATAATGGAACACGAAGGAAGAATTGCACGGCTTGAAGGTAAGTTAAATGGAGAAAAATGAATACAATAAAAAAGATTTATGATTGGATTGTTTATACTTTATTGTGGGATATGTCGCACAATGTAAGGTGGGACTTATTTTTTCATTTTACGATGATTGTTTTACAAGTAATAACTTTAATTTTATTATATAAGATATTAAAATGAATATAATAGACAAAATAAAAATACTTTGGCAAGTTAAAAAAATATATAATTTAATAAAGGAGGTAAAAAATATGAACGAAACAAAAACTGAATTGTGGGTGTCTTTAGGGACACAGATTGTTGCGTTAATTATGATGGTAAAAGGTATTCTACCGATACAGGAAGGGATAAAAATAATGATGATAATAAACATTGTTTACACAACAAGCAGAAGTTTAGTAAAGATTTTTAAAGCGATTGCACTATTAACACCATCAAAAAAAGATGATGAAATTGCTGAAATTATTGAACAAGTTTTGGACAAAATACAACCACAGATTAACACTGACAATAAATGAAAGAAGTTGTTTTGAAAAGATTTTATGTAGCAAAAAATGTTGATATTAAAAACCAAAACGAAGGAACATTGGGAGTGTTATTTATTGATAAGGAATTATTTTGTTTTACTTTAGAACCGCCGTGGAGAAATAATGGAGTTGATAGTTGTATTCCTGTTGGGAGTTATGTTTGTAAAAGATTTAGTTCAGAGAAACATCCAAACACTTTTGAGATTAGAGGAGTTAAAGGTAGAAGTAGTATTTTGATACACAGCGGGAATACAGATGTGGATAGTTTAGGTTGTATTTTGTTAGGAAGCGTTATTGACATAACAAGTAAAAAGATGGTATTGAATTCAAAAGATACTTTTAGAAAGTTTATGGATAAGATGAAGGATGTAAACGAATTTATTTTGAAAATTTATGAAGTTTAAGAAAAAAAATTAAAAAAAGAGAGGAATAAAGATATGAACGGAGAAAGTTTTATTAGTAGCGGAATTTTAGGAATAAGAGAAACACCAAATGAAAATGTTTTAATTGTATTGAATAGTGTTTTAGGACAGACAGCGGGGACTATTGTTGAAAAAAAAGAACGGACATTGAAAGTTATGAGTATTGATGAGTATAATAAAACAGCAGAAAATGAGATTGACAAGATTTTGAATGAAAGTGATTTAAGAGTTGAGAGCCCTGATGGAAGTTATTTTTTATTAAGAGTTGATGAGAAAACAGGTGATGTATGGAAAACAGAATATGACAAGTTAGGGATGATAAGGGTATCACCATTTATTTTGAGAAGGATACCAAGAGAGTATAGTGAAGCGGTAGAGGTTGTAAGTGAAGAAAAGGTTGGTAAGTTGGAAGTAAAACCTACACCAAAACCTTCACCTGCGATACCAACACCAACAAAACCTGTTGAAAAAGTGAGTGTAAGTGTATGGACAAAGATACGACCTTGGATAATTTTAGGAATTATTTTAGTTTTTATATATTTTTTATTAACAGCGGGTGGTAAAAAAAGAATTAAGTTTGCATAAATAAAAACAAAAAGAGGTAAAAAAAGATGGCAATTGTTTCTTTAGTTGCGGGAGCGGTAGGATTGTATAACGCTTCTTTACAATTGGCACAGAGTGGGACGGCACAGGTTAATTTAACGATACCAAGTGATTTGCCACCAAAACAATTGAAAAGATGGTTGGAAGACAAGATTGATGAGATAAATAATAAAAAGATACCTGAATTGGAACAGCAGAAAACAAGTTGGAATGTTTGGAGAAATACACAATTGGATGGTGAGATTGCACAATGGAGAGCGTGGGAACAGCAGTTGAGAACTATGTTAGGAAATGTTAAACAACAGATTGCACAGAGTGAAACACAACAAAGAGCAATAGGACTGTCAGTAAATAGTTTAGTAGAAGGAGCAGGGATAGGAACAGGTGGAGATAACAAAATTTTTATTTTAGTAGCAGTAGTAATCTTTATATTTTTTATATTTTTAATTTTAGCGTTGAGATGAAACAAGTATGGAAAAACCTGTATATTTTTCAAATGAAGATAAATACGATGATTTGATAAAAAAATATAAAGCGATGTATGATAAGCAGTATGGTATTGAGGTTGGTGTAAATAATATAAAAGGTGTGATTGCACAGGAAAGTATGTTTGACCCGTATGCAAAAAGGTGGGAGAAAAAAGTTAATGATTATTCATACGGGTTGATGCAGGTATTAGGAAGCACGGCAAGGTTGTTAGGTTGGGATGGTAGAGAAAACTTGTTAGAACCCGATGTTAATTTGAAGTATGGAATTAAACATTTTTATAATTTGTTTAAGAAATATAAGAAATATACGGATGTATATGCTGCGTATAATGCTGGTGATGTTAAAAGAGACCAATTTGGGAAATATATAAATCAGTATTATGTAGATATTGTGAGTGCGTTTGCAAGTTTTTATTATTATAGAGATGTGAAAAAAGATTATGAGATGGCGATGTTGTATAAAAAGAGAATACAAGAGATGCGGGCTGAAGAACGAAAAAGAGAGTTAGGATTAGAAAGCAGTGAGACAGATTACACAACTTTAGTTATTTTTGTGGTTATAATTGGGGTGATAATATATTTGATAACAAAAAAAGCATAAAATAAAGGAGGAAAAAAAATGATAATAGGTAAAATTGGTGAAACAAAATGTAATAATTGCGGTAAAGTTTTAAGGATATTTATAGATGAGAAAAGAAACAAAATAGTTGAGAAGTGTAATTGTATTGTAGTTGTAAAAAAAGATGATATTAAGAAGGATGAGACAGAGATTAAAAAAGAAAACAAAAAGATTAAAAAAAGGAGTAAAAAAGTATGAAAAACAATTTGTTAAAATCAGCGTTAGCGTTTGGAACTATTGCAATTTCAACTGAACATTTTTTTAGTGCAAGTTTGAGTTCACCCGTGACGGTGAAACAGATGAAACAGAACCCGAAAGATGTAAGACAGGGATATATAGTTGCGATTGTTTTAAGTATGGTAATTGCGATAACTTTAAGTTTAATTTTAAGGCAGTGGCTACCATTATTGACAGCGGTAGTTATTTGTGTTGTATATGTATATTTATATGAAAGAGCGTTAGCTGGGAAAGATTTAATACCATTTTTGGATGAAGAGATTTGAAAAACAACCTAACTGCAGAAGGTAGATACACAGATTGACTACCGCTGGTCGTGTATCTACATAACAGCGGATGCAGTTAGGTTAGAATTTAGAATTTTATTTTTTGGGAGGGATAAAAGTATGCCTGTGTATGTAAAACCAACAAAATATTTGAGAAAGGTAGATGGATATATTGAAGTTAAAAGAAAAGGGTATATAATGGAACCTGCGAAAGTTTTGAGATGTAGAATATGTGGAAAAATAATTTTGAAAAAGAAAAAAGGCGTAAAATACACGAAAGAAGTTGTATTGTCAGCAATAAGACGCCATTATAAAGAAAAACATCCAAAAAAATTTATAAGGATAATTGAGAAGGCAGTAAGAACAAGGAAAGAGAGAGCAAAAAGGAAAAATCCTGGAAACCCGAGAAAAAAAGGTGAGATACCTGTATTAAAAATTTTAGAGTTTTAATTTTTTTTAAGCAATGAGCAAAAAAGTTTACGAATTGATTTAAGTTAATTAAGATGAGTGAAGAGTATTTGGAAGTAAAGGACTTTAGCAAGTATAATACAGGTGATGAGTTAGGTGTGGAGTTAGGTGCAAGAAAGAGCAAGTGGTTGTTTAAGTATTATGTGAATGCAGTTGATTTGAATAATGATGCATTTGATATAAGCGATATAACACAATTTAAGAAAAAAGGAACTTATAGAGTATATATACCTTTAGAGTTGGTAGAAGTTGGGCATATAATAAGAGTTAGGAAGGATAAAGAAGTTGAGTATTGGAGAATTGAAGAAAAAACAGATGTTTTTGTAAGAATAACAAAGTTGAGTGAAGAGGAAGCGAGGAAGGAACTTGAGAGTAAAGGGATAAAGTTTAAGAGGTTGAGAAAAAAGTGGATAACACTTGAAGAATTTTATAAAAGGTTGTATAAACAACAAAGAGTGCCTAAAGAAGTAGAGGATGTTAAAGCAAGAGAGTTAAAAATTGGGGACAAATTTAAGTTAGGTGGTGAGGAATATAAAGTTGAGACAAAGACACAGAAATATGTTGGGTTGGCAAATGGTGAAGTGATAAAAGTTAAAAAAGAGCAAACAATACAGATTGATAAGGGGAGTTTAAAAAGAGAAATGGAAAAAGAAAAATCAAAGATACCAAAAGATGATGAAAAGAAATTTAGAGAGTTGTTGACAAACAAAGAATTTTTAAAAACGGCGTTAGAACAACCTGGGAAAGTGAGCGAGGTTGTAAGAGAATTTGCGAAACGGATAGAAAAAGAAAAAAAAGAAATGGACGAGTTTTTAAAGTTAGGACTATACATTAACTCATACGATGTATTTGGAAAATTGCAAGATAGAAACAAAATTGTTAATATAGATTATGACATAGACAAAAATGTTATTCCAGGTTCAGTAAAAATATACCTTGACGATGGAACAAAAGTTTACTATAAAGATTGGGAAACAGCCAAAAATATATGGATAAAAGATAATCCAGAAAAATTTGAGGGAAAGACAGAAAAAGAAGCAATACAAGTTCAAAAGCAGGAAACAAATAGCATAAAGAGATATAAAGTTGAATTATTTACATCATTAAAAAGTATAATAGAAAAGTTTAATGAAATTGAGATTTATTTAGATGGAATAAAAGAATTGGTTGAGAAGGATAAGGAATTTGCAAAATTTGTTTTATTTGAGTTAGGACTTAACATTGACCAAATAAAAATCTTATACACGGGAATAAAAGATGTTGTTTATAAAAGTTTAAAAGATTATTATAACAAGTTGGAGGGCAAACTATGAAACTGGATGAAATTAAAGAGTTGTATGAAAAGATAGGATATGAGAAAGCATGTATGATTGCGAAAAAAGCAAGCAGTATTAAAAAAGGTATTCGGGAAATTGTATTGGAAGAAGGAATTTTAACCCCTGAAGAATACGATACTCTTTTAGCCCCAGAATCCTTACAAAAGTTAGGTTTTACTAACCCAAATAATAAGATAATTCAGGAATAAAATATGTTCAGAGGTTCACCAAAATCATTTCGATTACATATAGGTCTTTTTGGTAGAAGAAATGTAGGTAAATCGAGTTTACTTAATGCAATTACACGACAAAATGTTTCTATTGTTTCAGAAACTGCTGGAACCACAACAGACCCTGTGGAAAAACCCATGGAATTACTTCCGTTAGGCCCTATTCTTTTTATTGATACCGCTGGTATTGATGATATTGGTGCTTTGGGTG
>Ga0078972_1016542_pt1 | contig 10884 bp, 9 predicted proteins | sample YelNatPaOPGAMG01_FD_67568 | JGI IMG/M metagenome (GOLD analysis project Ga0078972, IMG submission 67568) | Hot spring thermophilic microbial communities from Obsidian Pool, Yellowstone National Park, USA - OP-RAMG-01 (SPADES assembly) (version 2) | ecosystem: Environmental > Aquatic > Thermal...
TTCCTATTGCAAGTATGCCAATTAAAATGTATATCTTTAATGAAGATATATCCATGAACCTGAATTAACTCTTAGTCCTTATATTATTTATGCAAGGGATAAGTTCAAATAATTCCCATGTTTTTTAACTTTTCAGGAAGGTAAGTATCTGTAACGAAATCCAAGCCGTATTTCGCAAGTGATTGTTGTTCTGCTTTTCTACCCATTTGTAACTGAAGTTTGATTTCGCCCTGCCACCAGGGGTCGTTAAAACGTGGGTCGGTAAGTTCGGCTTGGAGTGCGGCAATATCTTTATCAGAGAGTTTATCAGAAGGGAGGTCATAGTTCTGTATGTCGCTAGGGGTAACGCCGAGAAACTGAGCTTCTGGTGTTGCAAGGTATTCTGAGATATGTGCGGTTTTAATTGCACCGTATGCAACAGATGCAAATATGCGGAACGACCAAGGGTCTCCATCTGTAAAGATTACCACAGGTAAATTCAACTCTTCGTTCAATCGTTTAATTAGTCTGCGTGTGCATCGAGCAGGTTGACCTTTAAGATGAACAAGTATCGCATCGTATTTCTCATCGAATCTGTTTTCTGCTAATCTGTCAAACATGCCACCGCACTCTATACCAATCACAAATTTTGCATCATGCGATTTAAAACGAATTTTCTCTCTCTCTACATTGTAAGGTATGCCGTAACCTGCATCGCCGACGTCATCTCTGCAATTAATTATCCTTGTTGCACCTGTCCTTACTGTTTCTTCGATTGTAATATTCCCCATGATGGACGCACCATTTTCCTCTGGTCTTAACTTAAAGTCTTCACGCATAAGTCTAGTTGTTATCTCCAAATCTTCAACTAATTTGTTTGATTCGTCTTCAGAATGGAACTTACCAATTCCCCAACTCTCGGAAATGTAATACATCTCTCTCAAAGTAGATGATTTTTTTACTTTTATCATCTCATTAATAAAGTCAATTGTACACATCGTGCGGAGAAGCATATATGCGCCATCAAGGCTTTTTGCACTCCTTGAAGAGACCGCATCGCCGTATTTCCAAACTCTTGCTTTCTCATCAAAAACTATGTTTCCTTTAGTTCTTAATGGCACGCTCATCTGTGGTATCGAAGCTTTTGATAAGTATTCGTAAACTTCTGCAGTTATTGAATTTAGCCTTTTTACTGCTTCTTTTTCGCGTTCAATTGAGCCTCCTTCAACTTTTTCAGGCGATTTTTTTCTTGTAACCATTATAATCACTCCTTCTTACATTTTCCATTTTCATTGTCAAGAGCATCTTCAAGTTCCTCTTCTGTTACATCCTCTTTCTCTTCTTCTTCCTCTTCTCCTTTTCTTTTTTCATTATAAGCATCTTGATTCCAAGGTTCTGCCCCATTTACAAGTTCTATATCTATCCCATCTACATAAAGTTCAGATTCGTAATCGTCCTTGTCGAGCCCTTCGAGTTCTATATTAAACTCTTGTTTTTCAAGGCTTGGGATTCCTTTTATTTCCCAAGCGAGTGTGCCATCTTGGAAAATTGCGTCTTCGGGCAATACTTTTCTGAGATTTGCTTCTGTAGGTATAACTGCTATTAGTTTGAATCCTTTTCTTGTGGGGGTGTAATTAATAGCCTCAATTCTTATTTTATGCAACTTTCTCGAAGGGATGTACTCGACATCGTCTTTGATGAGTACAGAGTTCATAATTTTTGCAATTACAGGTTCTATAGGTGGGACGGGTTTGCCTAATAGTTTACTTGCTCTATTTGCAATCTCAGGGAGTATTTTTCTTATTATTTCCTCTTTCTCACGCATCTTTTTTAATCTTGCTTTTCTACGAATGTGGACATTTAGTTTTCTTGCACATTCTCTTAATGCCAATTCGATTTGAGATTGGATTTCAGGTATATCTGCAATCGCTTCTTTTGATTCTGATGTGAAAGGGACCTTTGTAGATGCAACATGAACAAGGACTTCGATTGGTCCTATGGGTATGCCTGCTCCACCTCTTTGTTCTACGCCGTATCTGCGCCAATCCATAGATTCGATTGCATGAGTAATACAGCATGCTCCTTGCTGATAAAGAAGTGGAACTCTGTTTGCAAAACGCATTATACCGATAGGACCGTCTTTTGGGATAGAACCGCCGTACACCAAGCCGGCTTCTACTTGGAATGGCTGTCCTTGATATACCGAGGGGGGTCTTGTTACAGTTATTGTAAAATCTGCAGGGACTTCTTTTTTCAATCCTTTTTTGATGAGTGTCTCGCCTATAGGAGATAGGCAATCAGTAGGTGGAGCCATAATCTTTGTGTTTTGGAATGCTTCGATAACTCTCTCGCCCTGTTCACGATTTAAGTCTTGTGGTCTCATGTCTTCGTCTATATATGCCTTTTCGCAAATTTCCCGTGCCGTGCGTATGGATACACGTGAGAAATCGTCTGTAAGAAATGATACAAATTTATGCGCTTGAGTCTCTTTTGCCATTTTTAGCAACGTGCCGAGTTCGATACCGCTCGGATGTGGTTTTATCTCGACAGTCATTTTTGGCATCTTATCAGTTACGCGTTCGAATGTAGTTATGGTTCCGTCAGGCTCTTTTAGAATAATCCTTGCATGTGGATTAACTATCGCAGTATTCTTTAAATATTCATAAACAGACTGTTTCCCTTTTACATATCTACCTTTTAGAAATACCTCTATTTTCGTGCCTGTTTCTTTATCGGTCCCATCTGGTTTTTTCCAAAGTACTACTTCTTCAGAAATTACCTCAGGGAGGTTCTTTTTTGTATCTAGCATCAGAGTTACAACATAAGCAGGTTTATCTATTCCAATCCTCGAGGTAATCTTAGCAGGTTTGCCAGTCGTCAATTGAGCATACATGACTACTGCGGAGATACCAATACCTTGCTGTCCTCGAGATTGTCTTATTGCATGGAACCTTGAACCATATAGGAGTCTTGCAAAAACATGTGGAATCTGTTTCTTTACAATCCCAGGTCCATTATCTTCTACGGAAAGGTAATATTCTCCTTTTGAGGTTTCTGTGATTTCGACTATGATTTCTGGTAGAATCCCTGCTTCTTCGCATGCATCTAGGCTATTATCAACCGCTTCCTTAACAGAGGTTAAGATTGCTCTCGTTGGGGTATCAAATCCAAGCAACTGTTTATTTCGTTCGAAAAATTCTGCAACTGATATTTCCTTCTGTTTTTTTGCAAGTTCTTCAGCAATAGGTTTTTTCTTCGTTAATTCGTTCAATCCTCCGTTATTTTTTTCGTTACTTTTTTCATATTTATTTTCCGCGCCCTCGTTACCAGTCAAAGGAAGTTGTTGCTGTGAACTTTTTGCATGTTCTGCCATTTTTCCACCTTTATTTTTGAACTTTAAATCTTGATTTGTTTTATCTTTTCAGAGATTAAACGTTATCGAAATATGCTCTTTTTATTTAAGGGTTTTCCTAATATGCCTCGTCGTGTTGTTCTGGATTGACAGTCGGATTGATAGTCGTATAGAGCATGAAATATGAAATAAGTCTCTTTGGAGAAAAGTGAAAGTTTTCGTGAAAGCGCAAATAGGGATGTTACAATAGGGAGGCTGCATGAAAAGGGTTTAATAATTGGATTGTGTTAAAAGTTTATTGATAAATTTAATTTATAGATGTTTATAGGTGTTTTTATGGAAAAATGTAAAGTTGGAATAAAAGGATTTGATGAAATAACCTATGGTGGATTTAATTTAGGTTCAATAAATATAATCACAGGAGGTGCAGGGGTAGGCAAGACTTCTTTTGGATTTTCTTATGCATATAACGGTGCAAAATTCGGCGAGCCTTCTGCATTTATCACACTCGAAGAAAGTAGGGAATCTATAATATCTACAATGGGAAAAACCTATCCTGACATATATTCTCTTGAAAATACAGGTCTTTTGTCTATAATAGACTTAACATCTTTACGTTCTTTATCTACAATCTCTGAAGAGAGAAGCATAGATAATTCTATAATTGAGCCTGAATCTTTCATAGACTTTATATCCACTCAAATTAAAAAACTTAAATTAAAAAGATTGGTAATAGACGGCTTGGCTCCTTTTCGAATAAGATATGTCTCAGATGAGGAGTTGCGTAATGCCTTCTTTGTTATCATCAATGCCTTGCAGGAGTTAGGAGTTACGGCGGTAATTACCACAGAGCAAGATACCTGCGAAAGGCTTACCAGATTCGGTATCGAAGAATTTATGGGTGATTCCATATCGACTATTAGTATGAACGACTATTTTCGTTTTATAGAAGTTCATAAGATGAGAGGCTCTAACTTTATGCCTGGTTTGCATTCTTTTGAAATAACAGATAGAGGTATTGAGATATATCCTACTTTGGGGCCTGTCGGTTTTTTGACTCCAAGCCTGGAACGCATACAAACGGGCGTGGAAGGGCTGGACGACATGCTTTCTGGTGGTCTTTTCAGAGGTAACTGTGTTCTTGTCGTAGGAAGTGCAGGAACGGGGAAAACCACACTCGGCATGCAATTTATAGCAAAAGGCGTAAAACTTGGTGAACCTTCTCTTTATGTTTCATTCTCGGAAACTCAAGGTGAATTGTTGAGAAATTATCCTATACTTGCACAAGATTTGAAAAAAGGGCTTGATACCAAACTTTTACAGATTATCAATCATTCGGGGATAAAACTTAATCCAAGCCGTGCGATACATCTCCTTAAAGAAAAATTTTCTAATGAGTATGCGGGTTTAAAACGTCTTGTTGTTGACCCTCTCGATGATTACCTAACTGCAGTGGCTTCGCAGCATGGCGAAGAAAATGCGGTAAAAGCAATCCGTACACTTATTTCTATTCTTAAATTTCATAACGTTACCTCGCTATTAATGTGCGAAACTTACGATTTTGAAAGTAGGCGCATTCCAAGAAAAGAATTGTTTCACTATGTTGATGGAGTAATCATGTTAAATCATGTAGAGATAGGGTCTGAGTTAAGGCGTTCGATTTCAGTTCTTAAGATGAAAGGGAGCAGGCATGCAACCGAAATAAGAGAATTTATTATAGGGAAAAAAGGGGCGTATGTGGGTAAGAAATTTGAGAACTTGGAAGGTCTTATGAGCGGGATTCCGAATATATCTTCGATACAAAAAAGGTGAAGAGATTGTTGCAGGATAGATTAGGAAGGATAATAGTAGCAGGTGCGGGCAGGCAAGTAACTAGTTGGGTTGGGGGAATTATTGCAGTATGCATAATATTTTTATTTGTATTCTTGGGATCTGTCGCAGGTTATTTCTTTAATCTTCCATATTTAGCATGTGGACTTTGGCTTTTTGGCTTGGTATTAGGCCCGATTTTAGGTATGCTCGTAAATTATAGATTGAATAAAAGGTTAGCACAAAGTATAGGATATGATGAACGCCGAGACAATTTCAATGCTGTAACTGGTATTTTAGGTTCGACGGTACGCAAATGCCCATGTGGAAATCCGACACAGTATGATTCAACGAGGAAAATTTGGTATTGTAGTAGATGTGGCTGGTGGTCAAGGTAGGTGCAAAGATTAAAGGATGCATCTGATAATTTCACGCATATCATTTTCTACTACAAAATCTGCCTTTCTTTTCACTATTTCATCTTCGGGTCTGAATGCTATTCCTATTGCAGATTCTTCAAACATCCCTACATCTATATGTGTATTACCGACTGAGGCAACATTCTCTTTCTTTAAACCGAAAAGAGCCTTTATTCTTCGCAGCGGCTCACCTTTGTTCCTTAATTCGACGTTTAGAATCCCTTTGCCCGTTAAATAACCAAAAGAATCGAATTCCAAGCCGTTTGCTATCGAATAGTCCATTCCCAATTCTTCTTTAACTCTATTTGCAAGGATGTCCAGGCCACCAGAGATTATCACAGTCTTGATACCTCTTTCACGAAGGGCAGAGATGGTTTCTTTGACACCATCAAATAATTTTACATTCGAGAGGACCTTTTCGATTTCACTTATGTGCACGGGTCTTTGAGAACGCCAGAGTTCTATGTCCCTTCTCATGAACTCTTCGTCGTCAATCTCCCCTTTGAGATATGCCTGCAATGAGTGGTCGTTGTTTACCTTGAAATGTTCATGAACACAAACCCATGAAGAAGAGACATCAACTAGTGTCCCATCGAGGTCGAATGCAACAAGTTTTATTTCTCCCATACTATTAGACTATCTTAATATGAAATAAAAACTTTTGCTCTGTTCATGCCTTTTGTAGAGAACCAAAATTATTTCACAAGATTTTGTTAGTCAACGAATCACTTCCCAAATAGTCCAACCAAATTGGCAGGATTGCCTTTTATGAATACTCCATCATGACGGCATTTGCTAATATCTATTCAAAAATGCCATCCATATGTTGGTTATACCATTGAATGAAATCGTAGATAGTTTTGAATTGCCAACGATGTCTGTCATACTCCAACCCAAAACGTTGAATCTTTCCGTTGGTTAGTGTGGTTTATTTCGTTTTGAAAGAATGTAACGAATGCCATTTTTTTGAAGCAAACTTGAATTTTAATTTGCTCTATGTAGGTAAAGAATTGATTTCTTCTATTCGTATCCCCAATAACCACATGGGTAACTATCCACTTATGTGCTTATTCGTCAAGTTGGTCATCTTTCCTTTATGCTCTACGAAGTATTTTCTGTGCGTTACATTAACATTTTCTGGCTATCCAAAGTCGGCGTAAGCCGATTTGAGCAAACAGAGTGAGACATATACATCTGTTAGTCAACCGGATGGGCGAGACTCTAGAGATGGTAGAGATGGGATGCGTTTGCTTAGTGAGATTATACTCCTTAGACGCCGTATTTTAATTCACACGCCTATTTCCTTCGAATCTTTTCCCGATATATCTTTCTCAATTATTCTCATCATTTCTCTTGTAAGCAGTTGCCCCACCCGCCTACACAAAACTCCTGCGATTATTAACATCATAACTACGATGGCAGGCATCAGATTCCAAATTAATATGAGGATGTTCTTAAAGGCCCCCCAAAGATTCTTTCCTATTTTGATGACGTTATTTACAAGGGCACCTAATGTTGACGATATATTTAATGCCACACCTGCAAGACAATCACGAAAGTTCTGGCAAAAAATTGATCCTAAAATTACAATAATCCCCGTCCCTACGATAATTACCCATGCCCATTCTGGTATTTTTGATAACACTTCTATGCTTTTTTCCGCAATAGCAGTAAAAAGAGATACACAGATTTTTAATGCATTTTCCAACCCATCCAAAAGTGCTATGAGAAGATTTTCGAGGGTTTTTTCCACGATTTTGGGAGTCGAGCCAAAAACAAAAAACGAAAAGGCACCACTCTCATATGTAACCGAAGTAACAACAGCATCGTGTAGTTCCCAACGTTTTATCTCTTTTTGTAGTTCAAAAGCCTTTTTATCTCTACTTACAATACCATCAGCGCCATGCTCAATAGCCAATGCTAGATATGGAATATCTTCAGGAGAATGTTGTTTAATTAGAGTAGATGCGTATTTAACTGCCTCTGAGGAAATGCTAGCATATTTCCTAACTCTGGTGAGAAGTTTTTTCGCATGCGCCAAAGCTATCTCCAGCGATGCACCCTTAGGCAAATTTTCATGTATTTTTCTCATAACCTCTTCCTCTATGACATCAGGCGCTAGTAGTTCCAGATATGGCGAAGAAAGGATGCGATCTGTTGAAGAAAATTTCCCCTTTGCAACACGAAAACTATCTTGGACTATAATGTTTGCATCAATAACTAACCTTACCTTGAACATAGACAGGTGTTTTTCATCAAAGAACGGACCAGAGGAAATTAATGCTTTAAGAACTGTATTTCTAATATATGTATGAAATTCTGGTGAAAGTTCACGGACAATCTTGGTAAGTCCTTCCTCAGCCGCAGATTCAAAGGCAGCAAATTGTTCCCAATTCTCAGATTGGAAGTCTTCAATTGAAATTGCTTCAGTTTCTGGCACTTTTACACACTCCTAACTTTGCACATATCATCATCAATCCTATAATATAATATCCAGTTGATGGAATGAAGATTACGAGTGTTATATGTCGTATCCTCCCAAGTTGCCAAGCAAAATCTCGCCTAACTGCTGGCAGGTATCTAAAGTTCCCAGCGATGCAAGGATGTGGGTTGAACGGCTCCAAAGAGCGAAATTGTCTTGTTCCACAATGTTATACAACTCAAACATAGTAAGGGCAAGACACGCAAGGGGCGTAGCGTTAGGCTTCATGTATGTCGTCATTGTCTCATCCTTTTTCCCTCTAAGATCCTATCGAGTACTTTTTCTGGAATTGGCAATGGAACTATTATTCTAGGGTTTGAGCAGATGGGTTTCATGTAAGGAACAATCAATTTTCCTTTTTCATGCGACCCCATTATTATCGACATCATATCGCTAAAGTCACAGAACATATCTGAGATGTTAAAATATTTCTCGCCAGGACCATATTGAGTCATTTCAGTAACATAGTGAAATTTTATTGATGAAACTAATCGTGATACGTTAGTGAAGTATATTTCTGCCTTTTTTAATCCTCTTCTACCACAGCTGATGTTGGAAAACAACTCGCACATAGCTTGGTTATAATTAAATTCTGAGTCATCCTGCATATTCGTTACTGATTTAACATCTGGAAACCTAGATTTATGCTCTGCAGGGATATCATTAATGAAGTAGTCTGGTTGTCCCGCATCACCAAATTTTATGTCATACCCCAATTTTTTTATGTTGTATGCTAATTCTAGTTCATCCGAGAGAGAATGAATTTTTACTAAAAAATCATCTAGCATATTGAGCAACTGTGGACTTAATTGACACTTCTTAAAATGTTTATCGAGATTTTTTGCACTCCCCCTTATTTGATCCCCTACTTCTGTCTTTTTTAATATTCTCTCTTTAAATCCAGGGATGTCCTCGCATAGTTTCATGTACAATGGCAATGTTATACATACATCCCAGCTTGGGATAACACTAATATAGCGATATATTTTTCCTAATATTACATCTCTTGCTATGAGATAACCTGTGAGCTTACTAAGTGGGATATATTCTTCATATTTTTTCCAAGCCTCTACTACTATGTCTGCATTTGCCTCTTTTTCATACCAGCAAATGTTAATAAGCGAATCCGGGAGTTCAGCTATTCCTATGTGCTTATGGTCGACTACTTTTGGTGAATACGACTCTTTTATGTCAAATACCAGATTACCGTTAATTCTATACACCGATGAAAAATCATATTTCATTATGATATCATTATTTACTTCTATCCACATTCCCTCTGGGCCTACTGGTCCCATTTTATGTCTAACATTCATTGTTCTATTGTATTTTCCCATGATTATCAAGGGTCTAAACACTCTAAACCTCGTCATTTATGATACCTCTTCTCTTTATTTATATGCGCAGCCCAAAGATCTCAAAGTCATATATTGGCTAACGTATATCTAAAGTCACCCAAATTTGAGTTGATAGCACACAGCGCTAAGATATGAGCATGTTATCAGAGCAATGGGCAAGATTGCAGAGCAAATATGTAATTAATAAGTGCCATTTTTGTATTTATATTTTTCTCTCTTTGCCAATTCGTGTAATATCCCAAAATTTATCAGTATGGTTGCAGTTTACAATCACATGGTAAAAGCAATTGTGATTTATTATAGTCGTACGGGAATTACGAAAAAGTTTGCAGAAGCGTTAGCAAATGCGTTTTACTGCTCTACAGTCGAGATAAAAGATAAGAAGAAACGGCTTGGAGTTCTTGGTTTTATAAGGGGCATTATAGATGCTCGAAAAGAGAAGACTACAGAAATAGAACCTGAAAGTGTAGATATCTCGAATGCAGACCTTGTGTTATTTGGAACGCCTGTTTGGGCAGGTAGGAGTTCGCCTGCAATAAATACGATTATCCAGAAACTCGACCTTAAAGGAAAAGATGTGATTACATTTACGACGTCTCAAACTGCAGATGTTAAGGGAGCATACCAAGTAATGGATAGATTAGTTGAGAAGCAAGGTGGGAAGGTTATTGACCATACAATGATAAGACAAAAGGAGATTGAGAATGCAAAGAATGTTGCGGAAACCTTCGCAAAAAAAATAAGGGAAGTAAATAAATAGGATACAAGAATAGAAAAACGCCACTTTTTCAAGAAAGTATTATACATTCTCTTTCAACACATGTATTTTAATGTCCGAGGTAGTTCTTTATTCGTTACCTGCATGCCCATATTGTAAGATGGCAAAAAGATATCTTAAATCAAAAGGGATTGAATTTAAAGATGTAAATGTCGAAGAGAACAAAGACGCCGCAAGAGAATTGTTCAGTATAACGGGTCAAAGAGGCGTGCCTGTAATCAGGATAAGGAGTAAGATAATAATAGGATTTAATAAAAAGGCAATAGAAAATGCGTTAAAATAATCGTTGAAAAATTGCATAATCACCTTCTTGCTTCGAAGATGAGATGTCCTAATTCTGGTAGGATAATTTTTTCAAGTGCAAGTCTAACAGCATTTGGAGAACCTGGCAAACAAAAAATCGCAATACCATTCGTCGTTATGCCTGCAAGTGCTCTACTCAAGATTGCTGCAGGGCCAATCTCTTGATATGATAGGTTACGAAAGAGTTCGCCAAATCCTTCGAGTTTTTTATCAAGCATGGGAGCAATCGTTTCTATGGTTACATCTCTTGTTGAAACGCCTGTTCCACCATTTATGATTATCGCATCTATATCTCTATTTTTCATCAATTCATCAACTGCGCCTTTAATTTGCATCTTATCGTCTTTTACTAGCAGGTAACCTACAACTTTATGTCCCCCTTTCTTTAATGCATCTACGATATA
>Ga0078972_1016543_pt1 | contig 10884 bp, 13 predicted proteins | sample YelNatPaOPGAMG01_FD_67568 | JGI IMG/M metagenome (GOLD analysis project Ga0078972, IMG submission 67568) | Hot spring thermophilic microbial communities from Obsidian Pool, Yellowstone National Park, USA - OP-RAMG-01 (SPADES assembly) (version 2) | ecosystem: Environmental > Aquatic > Thermal...
TCGGGAATTTTTTCGAGGAATCCCCTCGGTCAAACTTCTATCGCGGAATTAGGGTTTGTCGACCCAGATTGACAATCTCAGCACGGTATGGCAAAAATCAGGGCATTGGGACTGGAATTTCCCGGTCGGCGACGGGCCTTCGGAAGAATCTTCTGGAGGCCCTCGTTTTTTGGGAAATGGCATCCTCCCTCCCTGATTGTCCAGAGATCGAACTCATTCCATTCCATCGGGAAAGCACTCTGCCAAAGAAATTCGCGCAGGAGACCGTCCGCCAAGTCCCTTTAGCTCACCGGGAATGCCTCTCCGAGAAATTCCTTGACCTCTTTGAAAGCCGGATTGACGAAGTCCCATATTCCCGCTTGTGCCGCCTCTCCCACGCGCATCGGGTCTTTTTTCGATGCAAGATACGCATGGACACGATTTTTTGAAGACGGCGAGACCACCCGCATGCACTCGAGGTAGGTCGCAATGCAGGAGGCCTGGCTCGTTGGAACCGAGTTCCAGAGCAGATCCTCAAGCATCCCGGTTCGGACGTCTCCGGGCAATACAAAAACAGTAACAGCCGGAGAGGAACCCGTTCGTTTCAAGGGCGTCTCCGGCACAGGAAGGTCATAGTCTTGCAATGCCCCCTGAAGCGATTGCATCGCTCCTTCCGGATTATCGTCCGCATCCCTCACGATTCCCAGAAAGAGGACATTGTCAAACCCCGGAGTCGAGACAATGGCTCCCAGGAAGTGTCTCAGATTGGTCTTTCCCCTATAGGCTATGATCTGCACCTCCGGAATCGGAAGCCTCTTGATCAATGCGTCGAAAACCCCCTCCTCATCCTTCCCTTCCACAAGAAGAAGCTTGGGACTTGTGATTTCGATCCTGTCAGTCGCCACGCGGCTCACCGGATCTCAAGATTTTGCTCCAGACTGCTCGCCAGCACCTCGGGCTCGTACCGGAGGAGACGGTGGCTTTCATTCTTTTGCTCCAAGCGAAAATAGGAGAATATCGCCTCGTTCTCGCCTTCCGCGAAGGCGTCATGAGCCGCCTGCGCGCACTCCCAGCTATGGGTTGTCGCGAAAAGCTGAACGTCAAAATCAAGGGCGACTTGACCGATATCCTTCCAAAGTTTTTTTAGAACGCTGTGGTGAAGCCCATTTTCAAACTCGTCAAACAGAATCCGACATCCAGGATTGGATGCGATCAGATTGGCGAGATTGGCTACGCGCATCATCCCGTCCCCAAGGAGGGGCAAGGGAATCAGATTTTTTTCCCCGATGTCCGCGTGAAGGACCGAGCTTCCAAGAAGAGGGACAATCTCGAGATCCACGAGCCGCGGCTCAATATTTTTCAGGATTCGGATGACCTTCTCTTTATTCTTCGTCACGACAAGCTTGCCGAATCGATCCGCGTCTTCCGCAAGATTGAAGATATTGCGTGCAAGAAAAAACCAGGTCACCGTTCCCGAGAACGTGGAATAGGGTTGAAAAACCGGAACATTATTCTGAATATAGGCTCCGTAGGATTCGGCGAAACCGGGTTTTTGAATATCAACAACCAGCAGATGTGTGGGCGCATAAGATGACTGGATGCGTTGCCCGAGAACGGGATCCAAGGTCATCATGACTGGCTTCATATTTCCCTGGTGGCCTGAAATGTATTCTTGAATCGAAGATGAGTCAGACAGCAGACGGACGGTGACTTTCCGTTGATCGGATTCGATGATGACGGGCCGGGAGGGATCGAAATGAGGGAAGATCCATCTCCAGCTTTGTTCGATCAGACTCACCAGGTAATTTGGAGAATACGTCTGCTCGAAGGCGGCCGAGAAGGTTTGCCCCCCCGACTGAACGGTCGTCCCCAATCCCCGAAAGATCGACAATCGCTCGATGGAATGCAAATCCGGAAGACCTTCCAGCAAAAAGAGGGCTTCAAGAAAGGCCGTCTTCCCGACATTGTTCTTCCCGCCGATCAGGTTGATCCGGCTCAGACCTTTGATCGAGAGCTCCTTGAAACACCGGAATTCCTCAATCCTTAAGGACGCAATCATTCTTTTACCCCATAAAGATTTAAAGATAAAAATATCATTTGAGGCCCCCCCACATCTTTTCTGATATCATACCTCATTTTCCTCAAAGCCTCACATATCCACCGTCAACTACAGCTATTCCAAATATCTTGGCAGAAGAGAGATCTGCCAAGATATTTGGAATAGCTGTTTTCAAAACCTTCGCCTTGACACCCTTCGTCACTATTGCTAGCCTCGAAAGAGAGTCTTCCCGCTTGCAGACGTACCGGATTGTCTTGCGGGCGGAAGTCGTTCCCTGCGGAGAGATGCATTGAGTCGGAGCACCCCCCCCCATTATCTGATTCTCTCTGCCCTGTTGGGATTTCTTCTCCTTTGCATGCCTTCTTTTTTTTCGCACTCGGAGAATGAAAAAAGTGCCCACACCGGGACAGGGATCTCCCGTCTGACGCAGAGCCTCCCCCACCCGGAGCGGCTTCAAGGCCTTCCCAGGGAGCATCTCTCCGCTTCCGCACCGGAGACTCTCTTCCGATTCTCGATCCCGACCTTCGACCTCTGCCAGCACCCAAAGAGAAGCCCTGTGCCCCTCTGGGAGTGCAACCACGACTTCCCGACCTCCCTTCTTGCGCCACCGACACTCCACGCGTCCGAGATCCCCCCCACATCTGTCACCGTTTCTTCCCTCAGCTCTTTCTCCCCGATTCCCTCCCCCGTCCTTCCCAAATCGTCATTCCTGCACGCTCCCCGCCGACCGCCACGACTCCCTTCCGCATCTGCCTGAAATCCGTTTCTCCTTTTCAGATAGGGCTTTCCCTTTTCCGTTACTCTATCCGTCAATTCCAGAGGCCCCCGGAGAGAATCCGCCCTAATTGGAGAACAAAGAGAATCCCTAAATACAGCGAAAAAGCCACACCCCCGAATCCCGGGAATCCCATGCGTCTTCCGAGGCATATAATCTTCCCCGGGTACAAGCATGGTGACGAGCTTTATTTTACTGAAACATTCGTTACTTACTGCGATGGAGACCCCCTATGAGTCCAACGATCAGAAACACACTCGGCATCACGACCACCAAAGGGCTGATCGTCGTTTTCCTCCTCCTCGGACTCCTTTTGTCCACACCGATAAAGGCCCAGGCCTGCGTCTTCTGCCTCGAACACATGGGCATGGATGCCTCCATGTTCTGGAACAGCGATCTGATGTTTTCCTGGAGGATGAACTATGCAAACATCTGGATCGCGGGGAACCAGGTGCAGGCGGGTTATGACCATATCGGAGGATCCCAGGCCCTTCTGACCCAGGAAAATACTCTTCAGGCCCTGGTGACAAAAAAATGGATGGTCCAGGTGACCGAACCCTTCTACTACCGGTGGAACTGGAATTCGAGCGCCTCGGGGCCCGGGACCCCGGGCTATTCTGCTGGCCTCGGAAATAACAACTCAGGCTTTCTGGCAGTTCCGGGAGACCTCTGGATCGCCAATCTTTTTAATGTCTACGACAGAAACACCTTCTCCGGATCAACAAGGGTCGTTTTCGTCCAGGGGATTCATTTGCCGACATCCCCGACGATTCAGTCCTTCAACAACCAGAACATCACAAGCTCCCTGACAGGAGCCGGAGGCTACGAGCTGACCTTCGGGGTCGAGGCCATGCACATCTTTTCCAATGGCCGCTGGATGGCGATCGCAGATGCCATTTACTCCTTCGAGCTTCCCGACAACCTCGGAACACAGCCCGGGAATGTCCTGAACACCGACTACCAGGTCGAATACCGACTTACAGGCCTTAACAGCAGACTTCCCGAGATCTGGATCAGTGCCGGCGACTACATTCAGTACAACTCGTCCAACCTTCAGATCAACCCCTACGTTCAGAACGGTCAGACCATCCCTGCCGGACCGATCCCCGGAACGGAAAACTTTGAGGACTCGGTCGGCATGGGCTTCCAGATCATGCCGAAATCCACCCCGAACCTGATGATCTTTGCCAATGCCGACAAGTTCGTCTTCTGGAGCCAGCCGGGAACGACCCCTTCCGCCCCGGCACTGAACCCGGACTTCAAGGTCCTGACGGGGTTCATGTGGATGTTCTGATACGACAGGGTCGTTCTTCATATTTTCCGCAAACGGACTCACGCGACAATAAGCGAAAGGATCTCCCCATGAAACGGTCAGCGACATTCCTGGCAGCGGGCTGCCTCATCACGGCCGCACTGTCTTTGTGCCCCTTCGCACAAGCCGCCGGTGGATCCTCCGGGGCCAACTCCATGCAAGGCTCCATGGCAGGAAAAGGTGCCACTCCTGCCGCATTGTCTCCCGGGACAAATGCCTCCCTGACGCCGGAGCTGATCCCTCCAACAGGATTTGTCCTCGAGGGAGTTCTGGGGGGCGACACCTCTTTGTCGGGGTCTTACTCCACAACCGGGGGACAAACAGTTCCCTACGATTTCGGGTCGGCCCCGCTCTGGGGAATCCGCGCCGGAAAGATGCTCTTCCCCAAGGTGATGGCCTACCTGACCCTTCAGCAGAGCTATTTTTCCCGGAACACCCATACCCTCATCGGGCTGGGGGGGAATGCCTATCTTCCCCGCATCTCCAAGACAGATCTTCTCCCCTATTTGAACGCCACCTTCGGCGCATCCTACAATACCTATACGGGTGTCAACGCCCAGGCCGGCTACAGCTGGATGCTCGGAGCGGGCCTCCTCTATCCCCTCTCGACCGTTCTCGGCGTCTTCGTGGAGGCCGACATCCTCTACGAAACCGCTCCTACCGGCATCACGACCTCGCTCGGAAGTCCTCCCGGGAACGTCTCCCAGGTTTCGGACACATGGTCGGTCCCGGTGATGATGGGAATTCGCTACGCCTTCTGAGAGGATCGGAGGCGAGACACTCTTTAACGAAAGCACATTTAAAGGGTCATCTACAAATAAAAAAGTGATCAAATTTTTCATGGCAACTTTCCAGCATTATGGAAGGATTCGGGGAAGGCTCTCTCGTGCACTCCTCCCCTCATCTTGACCAAAATTGAAAAGGAGACCGTCAATTGAATCGACTCCCTCGTTCTTTCGCCCTCCGCGTCTCTCATCTCCTTGGGGGGGGCCTCCCTGCCCTGCACGTTATGAGTTTTTCCTTCATGCTGTCTTTTTTGCCGTTTTTGACGGGGGGGGCCGATGCCTCGCCACTCCATGTCGACCTGTCCAAGGTTTCCCGCCCGTCCCCCTCGCCTCATACCCCGATCCGGATCAGACTCTCCCTTGTCCCCCCGCCGACCCCTGTCCATCCCGAGCACCTGCATGTCTATCTCGACGGAAAAATGATCCTGATGATGACACTCACGTCATCTTCCACCACCCTCTCTCTCCCGCGCCTCGCCCCGGGACGCCACGAAGTGACGGTATTCGAGGCCGACCCCATGACACACAAGGAGCATAAAGACACATCCCGCATGTCCGGAATGTCGATGGAGGGAATGGATATGGGCAACATGGATGAAGGGGGCGACACACCAAAGGGAGGGAGAGAGGGGAAGCCCCAAACGAATCTCGGGGGGGACGGATACATCGGCCACCTCATCCTTGATGTCGAAAAGAATTGAGGAGCCCGGCGCGCTTTTTCGGAAAGATCTCATCTGCACCTGCCGGCCCGTTCGAGAGGTTCCCCTTCCCGCCCGGACAAATGCCTCTTGACAGAAGATTAATATTTAGGTTATCAAATATGATAACCTAAATAAGGAGAGCCGATGTCGCACAAAAAAGCCCTGGACAACGAGACAAAACGGAACGTTGCGCAGACAGTCCAGATCCTTATTCTTGATGCCATGAGCCGGAATACTTCGTGGACGGTCAATGAAATCGTTTTTCAAGGCGGAACGAGTCTGAACCTTGCTTACCGCTCTCCCAGGTTTTCAGAAGATCTCGACTTCATCGTTTCTAAAGATCTTGATTTTTCCAAAGAAGTGCGCAAGATCTCCTCCTATGTTCGTGACGGACTTCAGACATCGTTCCCCGGAGCCGCTGTTCGACTAAGCGAAAAACACACGGAAGGAACTCCTCTTCATCTCTTTATGTTTGCGATCGATCTTCCGGGAACACATGGATCCGTCCATGTTAAAACCGAGTTTTTCAAGGCTGAGCCCAATCTTCTCCGGGAATACGACGGGGAATACCGAACACTCTTCGGCAAGATGAATATCGCACCTCTTTTTTCCGTGGCGACCACCGAACAGATTTTCGTGGACAAGATGTTCGCTATCGGAAACCGTGGCTTTTTGAAATGGCGGGATTTTTTCGATGTCTGGTGGCTGGAATCGCAATTCGGATTGTCTGTGGACCGCATCGCAACTTTCCCGAACATACTTGAACACTGCGCGCACCTGTACCACAAGGCCCCTTCCGATGCCGTTTTTGGACTTCATCGCTTTCTCGACACACAGACCGATGATCTGGTGGTTCTTGCCGAAAAAGACCTGAAACCATGGCTTCCGGAAAATCTCTGGGAACGATTCTATCCTGATGTCGTCCGAAGGATGGTAGAGATCTCAAAGAAAAACTGCGAGGCGGCCCTGAGGATTATTGCCGATGGAGAGGTCGAAAAATCTGGTATAGGGAAAAGAGAATGTTCTAAAGAGGATTCGGACGCTCTTCACGAGCCAGGGTCTTGACGATGAGGTCCCTGGACTATCTTCGGAAATTGCCAACGGTTTTTTCCAACAAGGATGCTATGCGTCTTTTCGGAAAAAATGACGCATGGGTAAAACTGGCAGCCCATCGATGGAAAGAGCAGGGATTGATCCGGCCAGGAGGACCACGGCTCGGGATTTATTACAATCTTTTGGCCGATCCGGACTGGCGATCTCATCTTCCGGAGATTGTCCGGAGAGTGTTTCCATCTGCCGTTGTCATTGGAGCCAGCGTCCTTCACGCCCATGGATGGATCACCCAGATTCCCCAATATCTGTATGTGGTCGTTCCCGATCGTCCAACGAGGCCGCAGATCGGGGAGGTCCTGTCTTTTCCAAGATCCGTTGAATGGTATCGGGAAATGTCGCCGTGGGACAACCTTTCCGTGGAGGGACTATGCTCTCTGTCTCCACAAAAGGCTCTCGATGATTGCCGGGCACACAGAACCGAAATTTGGTGTCCCGACGAAGACGATCTCTATATCGACGAAGACCGGGAACAAATTCGACCGTCGGATTGACACCACCCCAAGCGGTCCTACGGAAGTCGAGACTGCGGAGGAAGACGCTTACAACTATGCCCATAGCGTAAAAGTGGTTTTGCAAATCCCTTGGGACTCTGAAAAGAGCATTGCTTGAAACCTATGCGGATCAACGCAAAAGGAAGGATGGGCGGGAGACGATCTTTTCCAAACAAAAAGGGGGACCACTCCCGGGTCCCCCTGCCGTGTAAGACGCGATAAGACAGCCTACTTGAGGACGAGATTGTTTCCCCGCCCTGCCTTCGGATCCGCGTCGGGAGTATTCATCAGAACGGTGATCGCTCCCCGGAGGGCGGCGTTCATCTGGTGGTCGACAATTGCGTTGTTTGTCGGCCGGTCGCGGGGGCTGACGATGTCGAGGATGTCTCCCTCGGTCGCAGCGACCCCGTAGGTCTGAAGGCCGTAAAGAACGTTCCTGGGATTGCCGTTGATATAGACCCGGTCCCAGATCCCGGCAATGGGGTGGAGGGCGACAGGAAGGTTTACGTTGGCATTTACGAAGTAGATCCTGACACGTTCTCCGGGCTTCGCAACAAGAGCCTGGCGGGCGTTCGGATCATGGACCGGATCATAGTGGAAAACCTTTCCGTTCACGATGGAGTTGGTCCAGTGCTTGTTCAGCAACATGGCCTGATAGTCGTCGGGATGTGAAAAGAGCTGGCTCTGGACAAGAACATACTCCCTGTCCGGTTTGGGGAACTTCCGGTTGTAGCCTCCCTTGGGGTCGACGATGATGACCCCGTACATGCCCCGGGCAATATGCTCGACCATGGGCATGGCCCCGCAGTGGTACATGAAGACTCCCGGGACCTTGGCCACGAATGTCCAGTGTTCCTTGCTTCCCGGCTTGATGGGGGCGAACTCCTTCAGAACGTCGACCTGGGCTGCATGGAAGTCCATGGCATGGGAGTTCTTGTTGCTCGCCGGGTTGATCAAGGTGAAGTCCACCGTGTCCCCCTGGCGGACACGGACGACGGGGCCCGGAATCGTTCCGTTGAAGGTCCATGCCGGATACATCGTTCCCTTGTTGTCGATCGGAATGCTGACCTCTTTGGCTGTCATGACGACCTTTACCGTCTTGGCAAAGGCGGGTCCGGAGAACATTCCGCCGATGGCAAGCCCTGCAATCAGGGATGCGAGTGTTTTCTTTGCGGTTGTCATACGTCCCTCTCTTGTGGAAAGTTGGATAAATAAATGCCGATAACGATGTTCTTTTTGAAAGCTCCATTTTCTAGCCGGATCTCGATGTCGCGCACACCTCCTTTCAAGAAGTCCTTTTTACTGGGCGCTGTTCTTGCAACGACAGAGGGTCCGGAGATACTGAACCATGTCCCGGATTTCCGCCGAAGTCAGCGTGTCTCCCCAAGGAGGCATGAGAACTGACTTATCGATCGCAAGACCGCCCTTCTGATCGGCGGTGAACAGGTCCTGGTCGGACCGTGTCGACATGTACTGGGCGTCGGTATGGTTCCGGGGCTGGACCGACATGTCCCGGATGTTGACGCCCCGCCCGTTTCCCTGAAGGCCATGACACTGGGCGCAGTAGGTCCGATAGTTGTCCTTGGCCGAGGAGGCCAGGGCCGTCCCGGGAATCGCCGTCGCCCCGATAAGGAGGCTCAGGAGAACCGTTCGAAAATCAGGGAATCTACCCATGGGAACCTCCTTTGGACAGTGCCTGGAGATAGTGGACGAGCTGGACGATGCGGCTGTCGCTCACATGTTTGTTCGGCATCCAGATTTTGGGATCCCACGCCTGGGGGGAGCGAATGTAGCTCGCCATGAACCGGGGACGGAGCCGGTCTCCAGCGGTATAGAGTTCCGGCCCCGAAAGACCGCCATAATCCGGTTCGATCCGGTGGCAGGCGATGCACCCCAGGAACTTGTCGAAGACGAGCGCGCCCATCGACTTAGAAATACTCCCAGGGGGAACTGTCTCTTTTGCGATGAGATCGTCGTGGCCACGGAGACTCATCAACGCCTCCGCGGCGAGACGGGCATCGGCCGGCGAGAGCGCCATGTGGGGCTTGAGAGTGGAGGGGTCGATCACGTCTCCTTCAGGACCGGGCACAACATGATCGGCGTAAAACATTCCCGCCGGACGGATCCGGACCGGGTGTTCCAGCCAGGAGACGAGCCACTTTTTTCGATACTTGCTCCCGGCATAGAACATGTCCGGCCCCTTCCGGGCCCAGAGGGCGGCAAGCGTCGTCGGTGCCGGACCATGAAGATTGTGGCAGGAGGCACACCTGCTCATAAGAAGCTCCATCCCTTTCTGTCCTGCCCGCGCATTTTCGATGGGACCGGAAAGAAGCGCAGAGAGCACAAATCCGCTTAAAACTATCACCAGTCTTTTCATCTTCTTTTCCCGCTCCTATCCCTGATGGTGCGTTGTTTCATCGATCGAGCTCCCCTTGAAACGGGGGTTGGTAAAAATCCCGTAGCCCTTCTTCATGGACTGCTGGTAGAAGAAGTCCGGATCGTAGGTCTTGTCCTTGTCCTTCCAGACGTACCAGCTCTCCTTGGGGATGCCATCGTACTCGATCACCGTCATGGGCCCGCCCATTTCCTTGCCTCCGTTCGTCATGTGCTTGTCCACATGGTCGTGCATGACAAATCGTCCGGGATTGTTCATCCGGATGATGGCATCGTAGCGTTCGCCGGGTCCCACCAGGATCGTGTCGACATAGTAGGGATGGGGGAGCGGATAGCCGTCTTTGCGAACGATCAACATGTCGTGTCCGTGGAGATGGATCTCGTGGAAGGCGTCTCCCGCTCCGATGAAATGGAACCGGACGATCTCCCCCTTCCGAACACGAACCGGCATGTCGAGGGGAAAGGACTTGCCGTTGACGGACCAGTAGTCCGCCTCGTCGCGCGGCCCCCCTCCCCGCCCGTAGTGATGCGCGTAGGGTGACTCCCAGGAGCTGTACATGAAGATAAAGTCCCTGTCTACCTTCTTCTCAAGTTTCGAGGGATGTTTTGGATCGATGATGATGGGCCCCCACATACCGCGCATTGCCACATGCTCGTTCACATTGACGTGGCAGTGATACCAGAGCGTGCCGCTGCGCTCCGCCATCCACCGGTAGGTGAACGTGTCGCCGGGGGCGATCGCCTCCTGGGTCACCATGGGGACACCGTCCATCTTCCAGTTGCCATGGCTCTGGTTGATCCCGTGCCAATGGATGGTATGAGGAAGGGAGGTGTTGTTCGTCACGTGGACGGTGACGTGATCCCCCTCCCGGACGTGGATAAGAGGACCGGGAACCTGACCATCGAAGGCGAAGGTGTTGAATGTGAGATCGGGGGCGACCCGGATCGACACCTCATCGATCGTCAGGGAGAAGTCGCGGTCGGCAGAAAAGGCTGGACGAACGCCGAAGACGATAAGTGTAAGGAGGAAGATGGCGGAGAGAATCTCCAGGGGAATCATTCTTTTCTCAATCGGCGAACGCATGGCCGGTCTCCTTTTCTCGACGGGGGCAGAGAGTCCGGGAATCCCTTTGGGGGACTCCCGCGTTTCGTCAGGAATAAGGTTACGGCAAGGTAACTATTCACCGGTCGTGAAGATGCCCGAATTCCTTGGGTCAAGAAAAAAAGAGCCCGGATTCCGTAAAATCCTGGGCTCTTTTCGATAGGAGGGGCGCG
>Ga0078972_1001431_pt4 | contig 10881 bp, 8 predicted proteins | sample YelNatPaOPGAMG01_FD_67568 | JGI IMG/M metagenome (GOLD analysis project Ga0078972, IMG submission 67568) | Hot spring thermophilic microbial communities from Obsidian Pool, Yellowstone National Park, USA - OP-RAMG-01 (SPADES assembly) (version 2) | ecosystem: Environmental > Aquatic > Thermal...
CAGCTATAATTAGTAAGGAGTTTAAAACTAAAAGCTCTACCTTCATTAGCAATGGGGGTAAAAGCCTGACGACCTCTTTTTTCATCGAATTTTCCGAATACACTCTAAGATATTACCAAAAATGGACCTGGGGATAAACACTATCTTTTAAATTCAGACAATTAAAATTTGTCCTTTCTTTTTTCTTTCTTTTTTAAAAGCTTTTAAATTGGATATAAAATGGTTTAAAAAATTATTTCTTACTGATAAAATTGTTCTGCCATGATAGATCTTCCACAAAAAGTTATAGAGATTAAAGGTAAAAAATTTTTATTTAGAGTAGAAGATAGCCCTGATGACCGGGATTACAGAAAGTATGAAGAGCTGCGGCAAATTGTCTGGGAATTTGCCCCTGATCATTTATCCGGGACCAGAAATCTACTATGTGAAAACTTTCTGCATGAGGGAAGCAGCCTCTTTATTGGAGTATTTGAAGAAGATGAGCTGGGCAATTTTCCTCTTGATTCTGAACATTTAGTTGGCTTCAGCTATGGCTTTGCTGGAATAAAAGATAAATCCCTTGGTTTCGGTCAGTTAGGGAATATCTGGTTTTATTCTCAGTTTCTGGGAGTTCGTCCTGATCGGTTGAATTTTGGTCTTGGTCTATTGATTAAAGAGTTCCAAAAAGAGATTCTTCTTTCCATTTTAAAAATCAGGATAGTCGTCTGTACCTATGACCCGCTAACTGCAGTTAATGCTTATCGCAATATTCGCCGTCTGGGTATGGAAGTACTGGAATACAGGATAGCTCCATATGGAGAGTATGGCGGTCGATTGAATCGCCAAGATGTTCCTTCAGATCGGTTTTTTGTTGCCTGGGACCTGACCAGAGAACATCAACCTCAGATTAAGGAAAAAGAGATTAAAACCCTAATTAACAGCTTGCCCAGAGTTATAGAAGTTGATTATCAGCAGGTGGAGGGAGAAAACGGTTCAGTAATTCTTGAAGTGCCCCGGGCTTTAAATCCGGGAATCGAGGCAGAACAGATTCTTGTTCAAATTCCGGCTGATTTTTATCTAATGCTGCGAATAACTGATAGTGATGATAGCTGTATCCGTAATATTCCAATTGTTTGGCGTCTTCGTACCAGGGAGCTGTTTTTAGATTATTTTAAAAGAGGCTATCAAGTAGTGGATTTTCTCTCCGTGGAGGGAGAGAAAAGGGCTGTTTTCTATTTACTGCAAAAAAAATATTAATGTTAATGATCAGAATCTTTGAAGAAGTGAAAAATTATATGTTCTGATATAATAAATTTCCTATGTTTTTTGAATGGCTGACAGGTGTGGACAAAAATTTCTAAAATGAAAGGTTAAAATATAATGAGTCAAATTAGGTCTATGGCATTTTTATTTATTATTTTGGTTTTGGCTCAAGCTGCTTTCTCCGGGGAAGTAAAGAACTTATCTGAAGAAGCTTTAAAACAACGGGCCAGAGAAATTCATCAGAAAATTGTTACTGTTGATACCCATTGCGATACAGCTATGATGCTTCTTCGGGAAAACTGGAATCCAGCCGAACGTCATAATCCCGCGCTTCCTTTTAGTGGCAAGATTGATCTGCCACGAATGAAAGAAGGAGGCCTTGATGCTGAATTTTTTGCTGCCTTTGTAGCTCAGGGACCAAGAACTGAAGATGGTTATGCTCAGGCCAGAAGGAAAGCTGAAGAATTAATTAAGGCGGTAAAAAAAATGGTTGAAAATAATGGACAGCTTATCGGCCTGGGCTATAGTCCGGAAGATGCCTATAGTTTTAAGAAACAGGGGAAATTGACGGCTTTTTTGGGGATAGAAAATGGTTATGCCATCGGCCGGGATTTAAACCTAATTAAATATTTTTATGATCTCGGAGTCCGGTATATCACTCTCTGCCATACTTCTGATAATGATATCTGTGATTCTTCCACTGATCGGCAGGAACGTGAGGATAAAGGGCTGAGTGAATTTGGAAAACAGGTCGTTCGTGAGTGTAATCGGATAGGAATGATAATTGATATTTCTCATGCTTCAGATAAGACCTTCTATGACGTTCTTTCCTTGAGTAAAGCCCCGATTATCGCTTCTCATTCCTGTACCCGAGCACTTAGTGATAATCCCCGAAATTTAACTGATGATATGATCAGGGCCTTAGCCCGAAAGGGAGGGGTAATTCAAATCTGTTTTCTTTCTGCTTATGTAAAGACGCCCAAGCCAAATCCAGAGCGAGATAAAGCCTTAGCTGAATTCAGGGCTAAATATGGTAACTGGAGGGATATCCAGGATGAAGCTCAGCGCCAGAAAATTATGGAAGAAATGCAGGAGTTGAACAAAAAATACCCGGTTGAACTGGCTACCGTCAAGGATCTGGTTGATCATATAGACCACGTGGTTAAATTGGTGGGAGTAGATTATGTGGGAATCGGCACTGATTTTGATGGTGGAGGTGGAGTTCAGGGTTGTAATGACGTCAGTGAAATGATTAATGTTACCATTGAACTTCTGAGACGGGGCTATTCTGAAAAAGATATCCGGAAAATCTGGGGAGAGAATTTCTTCCGGGTTTTCCATCAGGTGGAGGAAGTTTCTAAAAAATTCTGAGCCTAAAAAACAGATAATTCGGCAAAATGATTGGCTATTATATTTTAGCTTTAAGTTTTCCGAGCAGGCCGCTCGGTCATTAAAAGAATTATTCATTAAGTTCAGTCTGAAGAAAATTTTACTTAAAATCAGCTATAGATGATTTTGACCGCGGATTGGGATATCATTTATATATAAGAAATGAAAATAACCCATAGGTTGTTATTAAGCCTTTTTTTCCTGGGATTTACCTATCTTTTTATTCTGGGGCGGCAGATAAATTTGATGGCGGCTTTCCCCTCTTTTACGAATGATAAACCCCGCCCGGGTGGGACTTTGAGAATTAAGGCTTATGGGCGGACTCTTAATACTGATTTGGATCCGGCCGGCAATGGCTATCCAGTAGTTATAGAGAACCTGTATGAAGGACTATTACGTCTTGATCGTAACTTAAGTATTTTCCCCGGTTTAGCTGATTACTGGACAATTTCTGAGGGGGGACAAAAAATAACCTTTTATTTGAGGAAGGACGCGGTCTTTCACAATGGGCAGCAGGTGACTGCGGAAGATGTCAAGTTTTCCTATGAGAGGCTATTTGAACTTAAACGTAATCCGCTTTTTTATCTTTTTGCCTCCAGAATAGAGGGAGGTGATGAATTCTGGCAGGGAAGAGCTGCTGAAGTTAGAGGGCTAAAAGTTATAGACAGTAAAACTCTGGAAATTGACTGGAAATCTCCTAATATCGATAACTTTTATTTTTTAGCCTCAACTTTTTCTAAAATTCTGCCTCGTAACCTGGTGATTAAGGAGGGAAGGAGTTTCTTTGAAAAGCCAGTTGGAGCCGGGCCTTTCAAATTTGATTTCTGGCTCAGAAATTCCCGGCTGGATATAATTGGCATCAGTCTGGTAAGAAATGAAAAATATTTTGAAAGGAAACCATATATCCGAACTATAGAAATCAGTCCTTATTTTCTTCTGGATGACTTCTTCCGGGATGAAGTCCAGATTGTCCCTTACCTTTCATACCGCATTTCGAAAAGCAAGTATCAGGTGATTGAGAGCAGTTCTCTTCATTTGGTTTATCTTTTCTTCAGCTGTCACGAGCCGCCCTTCGACCGACCCGAAATAAGGAAAGCACTGGCCAGTTTCATTGAAAAAAGCCGGCTGGCCGGGTTAGTTTCTTCACCAGCCTATTTTGCTCAGGTGCTCAACAACTTTATTCCTCCCTTTTTGCCAGGATTTTTGCCAGATAAACCGGAAGAAGAAAAAGATATAAACCAAATTTATGACCTGCTTTCTGCAGCCGGCCTGGGGAATCCGGCTCATCCTTTAACTGTTTATCTTTATTTTGAATTTCCCCAGAAAGAGGTTGTTCAGAGTATCTATCGAGAATTAAAAGAAGAACTTCTCCCGGCAGGTATCAGGTTAGAATTGAAGGCCATCAGATCACTGGAAGAGATCAGAAAAAATGGAACTCCTTATTTAGTTTACTTTGATTGGCTGATGAGTTTCCCTGATCCGGAGTTTTTAGTTTTTCCCCTTTTCTATTCCCAATCTTATTTTAATAGTCTTTATTTTAACTATCAAAATCAACAGATTGATGAATTGCTTCAGGCCCAGGCGGCTACCTCGGGCTTTGATCGTCGGCTGAATATTTTCCGGCAAATAGAAAAATTATTAGAGGCTGATATGCCTGCTGTTCCTTTTTACTATTTTGGCCAGAGAATTGCTTACCAGCCTTATATTAAAAATCTTAGGGCCCAGCCTTTGGGCTTTTTCTATCTTAACCTGAGGGATGCCTGGATAGACCGATGAGCCAGAGAAAAAAATTGCGGGTATCTATTTACGGTCAGTTGGTTTTCTGGACTTCAGTTATACTTATCATCTTAATGTCTGGCGTACTATTTTTAATCCAGAGAAGGGAGGTCCAGGCTATTTACCAGGAAAAGAAAAATAGAGGATTGGTAATGGTGAGGTATATTGCCGAAATGAATGCCCGGCGTCTGGCTCTGTGGGATTTAGAGTCAATTGATGAAAATATCTCTGGCCTGATCAGGGATGACCTGGTCTATGTAATTTTTTATAATCGGGATGGGCGACCGATTGTGGTGAGCGAAAGTATTGCTAATAATTCTGAAGTAATTAATCAAACTGACTGTGCCGGAGATGTCTCTCCTGAAGCTATTTTTTATCACCAGATTGAAATGGAAATAGATGGGCAGATGCATAGAGTTATGGAAATTGAAATTCCAGTTTTTCTTCCAGGTTCAGATACTAAATGGGGCTCAGTTAAAATCGGTCTTAAGCTGGATGATGTATTTCAGAGAATCTATAAAACTCGCCTGGTTCTATTGGGTTTCGGGCTGATGATTCTGATTCTTACCATTTTCGGCACTAATATTTTAGCCAGGAGAATTACCAGGCCCATTATGAATCTGGTCGAAGGAACAAAGAAAATTTCCCGGGGCGATTTTACCTACCGGATACCGGTAATTTCATCTGACGAAGTGGGAGAATTAACCGTTAGCTTTAATGAAATGACTGAACAGCTGCTGCTTGCCCGACAGCAGATGGAAGAAACCAACCGGCGGTTGGTTCAGGCCGAAAAACTGGCTTCTATTGGTAAGCTATCAGCTACTATTGCCCATGAAATTCGTAATCCTCTAACTTCAGTTAAATTGAATATCCAAAAATTAGCAGAAAATGACCGGCTGGATGAACTGGAAAAGGAACACCTGGCGATTGCCCAGCAGGGAATAGAACAGATTGAAAAATTTATTAAAGAATTGCTTACCTTTACCCGGGCCACAGTGCTTCAGCCTGACTATTTTTCTATGGAGGAAATTCTGGAAGAATCTTTAAAAATGTTGAAGCCAGCACTTTCTGAAAAAAAGATTAAATTGGAGAAAAAGTTTGAAAAAGATTTGCCCCAGGTTTATGTTGATGGAGACAAATTACGTCAGGTTTTCCTTAATGTATTAAGGAATGCCTTAGAAGCAGTGGATGAGGGAGGAGAAATTGAAATTACCTTAGGACTTAAAGAGGGAAAACCCAGGCCGTTTCTGGAAGTCCGCATCAGTGATAACGGCTGTGGTATTCCTCAAAAAGATTGGGAGAATATATTTGAACCATTTTTTACCACTAAGAGTTCGGGAGCGGGACTGGGTCTGGCTAATGCCCGCCGTATTCTCGAACAACATGGGGGAACAATTAAGGTGGTAAAAAAGGAAGGGCCGGGCAGCTGCTTTTTGATTTCGATTCCATGCCAGGCCCAGGCCAAGGAGAAATGATTATGGCTATGGTTTTAGTGGTGGAAGATGATTCCTTAGTCAGCCGAACTTTAGTCTCGCATCTAAAAAAAAGGGGCTTTGAAGTGAAGCTGGCAGAAAGCGGAGAAGAAGGACTGCAAATTTTTCGCCAATTTCAACCGGAATTAATCCTCCTTGACGTCAGATTGCCAGATATAAATGGTCTGGAAGTCTTGAAGCAGATCAAATATGAGAATAAAAACACTTCTGTGGTGATTATGACCGCTTTTGATGATATGAAAACTACAGTAGAAGCAATAAAAGCCGGAGCTTTTGAATATTTAGTTAAGCCTCTTGATTATTTAGAGCTGGATCTGACCATTGACAAAGCTTTCCAGATGAAATCCTTAGAAGAAAAGGTCAGTTATCTTATTGAAGAAAAACAGAAGGAATATCAGATAGATAATATAATAGGGCGGTCTCCTCAGATGAGAGAAGTCTTCAAGATGATTGGTTCAGTGGCTAATACCCGAACAAATATTTTAATTCAGGGTGAAAGTGGAACAGGTAAAGAATTGGTGGCCAAGGCTATTCACTATAATAGCCCCTTCCGGGATGAACCTTTTATTGTTATTAATTGCTCAGCCATCACCGATACGCTTCTGGAATCAGAGCTTTTCGGGCATGTCAAAGGAGCCTTTACTGATGCCGTAACCGAAACCAGAGGAAAGTTTGAAATAGCCGGGAAAGGGACCCTTTTCCTTGATGAAATAGGAGATATTTCTCCTAATCTCCAGTCCAAACTTCTGAGAGTAATTGAAACCCGCGATTTTATGAAGGTGGGTGGTGAAAGAATTTTAAAAACAGAAGCCCGGATCATTGCTGCCACCAATCAAAACCTGAAAGAACTGGTATCTCAGGGCAAATTCAGAGAAGATCTTTATTACCGCCTGAAGGTAGTAGAAATTACTTTACCACCCCTCCGTGAAAGACGCGAAGATATCCCCGACCTGGTGGCCTATCTCCTGGAAAAAATTAATCGCGAGCTCAAAAAGAATGTGCGCAAGGTTCCGGCTGAAGTTATGGAATATTTGATGAATCAACCCTGGAAAGGAAATGTTCGAGAATTGGAGAACGCCCTTACCAGAGCTGTAATTCTGGCCAAGGGAGATGTAATTTTAAAGGAAAATTTACCTTTCGAGCCGACTGTTAAACAGCCAGAAACAGAAAAGATATTCTCTCCTCAGGAACTTGTTCCTTTGTGGGAGGTAGAAAAAAGGTATATCCAGCATGTGCTGGAAGTAACCAAAGGAAGTAAAACCAGAGCCTGTCAGATTCTGGATATCAGCCGTCCAACCCTGGATAAAAAGATAAAAGATTATGATCTTAAAATTGAAACTAATGAATTTGATTGACAATTTATTTATATTCCAACCGGCTGTAAAATAAATTGACATTTAATAAAAAAAGTTTGCGCTTTCTGTAGTTCAGGATTTATTTTCTGCCTGAAAATATTAGAACATTTTGGCACGAAAAATGCTCCTTTTTATCTTCAGGTGATCTTATGCTGTCAAAAAAAATTATAATCGTTGACGATGATGAGTCAATCAGAAAGACTTTTTTCCTGCTTTTAACCTCCAAATATAATGTTTATTTGGCCAGAGATGCCCAGGAAGCTCTGAGCAGATTTCAAAAAGCGCCTGTTGACCTGATCATAGCTGACTTCCGGCTTCCCCATAAAAACGGGCTGCAGATGATTCAGGAATTTCGGCAGGCTGGCTACCAAGGAAAAATCATCCTGATTTCAGCTTTTCCCGAAAGACTTAAATCCGATGAGCTCCAGTTGCTCGGAATCGATCGCCTTTTTGTCAAACCCCTTGATCTTAAGGTTTTTACTGAGACCATAGACGAGCTTCTCCAGAGCTGATTTCTGTATTGATTTAATAATAAAAAAATTTTTAAGGTAATAAAAAAGAAGCAGACATGAGGATAATTTTTCCAGTTCAAAATTATTATTATCAGGAAAGAATTAACTTAGAAAACATTTTCGTAAATATTTTTTACATCAGCTGTAATCTTTTTTTATATTTTCCTCTTCGACTATCAAATTTTCCCCTTTAAAAATTGGCACAAAATTTGCTGTATAATAATCAGGGCGATGAAAATGGCAATGAAAAATAAAGCCAGAGCAACAGAGATAAAGAAAATATTCAATATTGATTTATTCACTGGGTTGGGGAGGGAGGTTTCGAGTATACATGGGCCGATAAACTCCATAACTCCCTCCCTTTTTTCAAGCTTAAAAGGCGATGAGCGCACCCAAAATTTTATAAATGCCTCCTTTTTGCCCTTCTTTGCCCTTCTTTCCATTCCCCCTTCCTTCAATTAAATCGGAGGGGTGCACGGCGGCACCCCTCCCTTTCTCTTTTATCCAGAGAAGGTCTTTAATTCCGTTTAATTACTTCTTAGGGCAACCTTTTTTAATTGTTTTAATTGATCCTTTAATTCCCCCTTATTTGTTTAAGCTTTTCCTGAAATTTTTTTATCAGATTTTTTATGGCTATAACCTTAGCTTTTTCCAGCTTGAATGAAGCTTTTAAGAATTTAAGAAGCCTGATGAATTTACAGTTTACATTTTACATTGCACCAGATATTTATTTTTATTAAACTCAATAAGGTAGAAAATAAAAAGAAAGGAATAAGCTGAAGATGAAAATCAAGGGAAAAAATTTATTATTTATCTTTCTATTAATGTTTATGCTGCTTATTAAAATCAGCTACGGAGCTGGTTTTAGCTATTCTTTTTCCGAAATGGAAAAAAGACGTTCAGCTTTAATGGAAGCAGCGGGAGAAGGCTGGATTATTCTTTTTGCCAACCCGGATAGCTTTACATCAGGTCATTTCCGTCAGGATAATGATTTTTTTTATTTTACCGGCTGCGAGGATGCTAACGCCATTCTTGTAATGGCTCCAGCTACCAGAGAAAGTTTTCTTTTTGTACCCCAGAAGACAGATAGAGAAAAGATGATGGAGGGGGGCAATAGTTTAGATGACCCGCAAGCCAGAGAAAAATTAGGAATGAAAGCTATCTATCCGCTAAGCTACTTTGAAGAATTCTTGGCCAGGATTTCTGCCAGACCGAAAATGACCGTCTATCTCCGGTTATCACCCGAAGATACTATCGCTGAGTCCAGGACAGAAACTGCTATTTTTGCTGCTCGAAACCAGCGTAACCCGTTTAATGACCAGTTGACCTTAAATCAATATCGGGCCGAAAAGTTTAGGAAATTGTATCCCTCCTTTCAGATCAAGGATATAACTCCTTTCATTGATGCCCTGCGAATGATAAAAACACCGGAAGAAATAGCTATTATGAGGCGAAACGGAAAAATCTCTGCTGAAGCGATAAGAAAGGCTATGCTCGTTTCCAGACCGGGAGCTTATGAATATGAGCTGGAAGCGGCTGCTCTGGAAGTAGTGATAAGAAATGGAGGCCGGGGCCCGGCTTATCCTCCTATTGTTGGTTCAGGCCCGAATACTTGTATTCAGCATTATGAAAAAAATTCCAGGCAGATGCAGGCGGGAGATTTGGTATTAATGGATTTCGGAGGCGAGCTGGAATATTTAACTATGGATATTACCAGAACCTGGCCCGTTTCCGGAAAATTTACTGAAGAGCAGAAAAAAGTTTACCGGGCTGTACTTGAAGTTCAGAAAGCCTGCATCGAAGCTTTTAAACCCGGTGTCACTTTTAAGGATGTTCAGGATTATGTAGCCAAAAAGATGAAAGAAAAGGGAATTGACCCGATGGGCCTTAAAGGTAGTCTGGGACACCTGGTAGGTCTTTCAGTGCATGACGTTCAAACTGGAGATTTGGTACTGAGAGAAGGTATGGTTATGGCCATTGAGCCCGCACTGTATTTCCCCGAAAAAAATTTGGGCATAAGGATTGAAGATACAGTTTTAATTACCAGAGATGGCTGTGAGGTACTGAGCGCCGATGTTCCCAAGGAAATAGATGAGATTGAAGCTCTTCTAACTAAAAGGAAAATTTAGTTATCAAAAATATGGACAGAGGCCTGTTTTTTACTTTCCTGGTGATTGTTCTTTATTTTAGTTTGGAAGCTTTTGCCCATCGGCAAAACCTGAGAAAAGTCCCCCGGCGCATCGCTGTTTTTGGAATTCGGGGAAAATCGAGTATCACCAGATTGATTGCCTCAGGTTTAAGAGAAGCTGGCTTTAAAGTTTTGGCCAAAACCACTGGATCCAGGCCAGTTATTATTTATCCTGATGGCCGGGAAAAGGAAATCAGGCGGCGGGGCAGGCCAACCATTCTGGAACAAAAAAATTTGGTTAAAGAAGCCGCAAAAGAAGGTGTAGATTTTCTGGTAGCCGAAATGATGAGTATTCAACCAGAATGCCTGCGAGTCGAAAGCCAGCAGCTATTAAAACCGCAGATGCTGGTGCTGAGTAATATCAGGCCTGACCATATTGATTTTTTGGGTAGAAACAGAAAAGAAATTGCTATTTCTCTGGCTTCTGCCTTTCTCCAAAGGTCCTGTGTTTTTATTCCAGAAGAAGAAGCTTCTACCGAGATCGAAAAATTAGCCCAGAGAGCTGGCTCAGACCTGGTAAAGATTGGTCAGAATTCGTTTTCCGAAGAACTACTTTCATTTTTGCCCTATCCAGAGTTTGAACCCAATCTCAGGCTGGCTATAGCCGTCTTAAAAGAGTTGGGTCTCTGTGAGGAAAAAATAAAGTCTGGATTAACTCGGGTTAAGCCTGATTATGGTTGCCTTCGGATTTGGAAGAAATATTTTAACGGGGGCAGAGGGTTTTTTTATTTTGTCAGTCTTTTTGCTGCTAATGACCCTCAGTCAACAGAAGAAGCTATGGAGATGATAATAAAAAAAATGGGCTGGGAAAGAAGACTGATGGCTGGATTGGTGGCACTCAGAGAGGATAGAGGAGACCGCACTCAGCAATGGCTTGATTATTTTCTGGAAAAAAGGTCTGAAGAAAATGGCAATATCATAAAAAA
>Ga0078972_1016545_pt1 | contig 10880 bp, 9 predicted proteins | sample YelNatPaOPGAMG01_FD_67568 | JGI IMG/M metagenome (GOLD analysis project Ga0078972, IMG submission 67568) | Hot spring thermophilic microbial communities from Obsidian Pool, Yellowstone National Park, USA - OP-RAMG-01 (SPADES assembly) (version 2) | ecosystem: Environmental > Aquatic > Thermal...
CAAACCTCTATCTGGATGGGTTTTTCTACAAACTCCGATGAAGGCCCCCTCGTTGTGACATTTAGGCTGAACTGCTTCGCCGGGATTGGGGGGATCGGGAATGGATTGCTTCCTCCCGATCTTTCAAGGTTCTTCCCAAACCACGAAATCTGCCCGTTCTGGGAAAGTTCGAACACGAAGGTTTCTTCATCACTTCCAGGCCTTTGTGCAGTTACCGCATTGTCCCGAATCACCATGTCGAAGAAGGCCATCCCATACATCTCGACCAGAATCCCTCTTGGATCCATGACCCAGAAGTGAAGGTAGTGCTCGTACGGACTTTTGGCTGCAGGAGAGACGCGTATGTAGTAGTTCCCTCCGCCTCTGTATGTGACCTCTTTCAGCGTTGCCCTCACCCACGAGTTTTGTTCAGGATCGAGGTAAAGAACGCTCAGCGAATTTTCATCAAGGGTTGGGACGGCTCGCCCATACTCTTGAGTTATGCTGAAGCTGAAGCTCGTCATATTTTCTTTGGTATCGACCGTTATTGAAGAAGGATCAAGGGTTGAGTTTAGGAGAACCAAGATGTCCTGCTGCCAACCGTAAAAGCCAAGCGCCGAGAGGTTGAGCTTCAGGGTTGCATAGATAGCTGAAATCGATTGCGGATAGTACCAGTAGAGCTTTGATAGGTTGTAAACGTAGCGGTCCGGTATGGGTGAGTTGTAAAGCATCTTCGCCGATTGGATTTTAAGAGCTTGCTGCTCGGAAGGAAAACAAAAGTCGATCTGGAGGCCTGATTCTGCGTAGGCAGACATGGCAACCAGCTTCCAACGGGAGAGGTATGCCAGAGCGTTCTGCCTCGCAACTCCAATATTTCCAGTTCGGTTGTACTCGTGGGTTAAATTTGCCAGTGCAGCAGCCATCGCTTCTCGAAATGATGCCGTGATCGCCTCAACGAGCTCCTTAACAGGCTGAGCCTGGACATCCTGGCGATTTATCATAACATGGTATGCAAACCCGGAAATCGCCAATATCAAAATCGCAGAAAGGACTGCTGTTGAAACGAGAAGCTGGCCGAGGCGCTTTTTAGGAGAACGCCTGCCCGATCGCGCGCCAACAGCCATCATCTGTAAATCTTCACCGAATATCTACTTGTCTGGTCAAAGGTCTCAAAATTCAAAAACATTGGCTTCTGCGCGTTTTGACATGGCGCGAAGGAAGTTACTGAATTATTGATATCTGGAATTCCAGATATCAAAAAAAATCGAAATTCACCATCATTACATTTTACAATGGAAGATCGCAAAGCAATTGTAAGGATTTATGCTCGAGCCTATTGAAAAATTGGGAAAATTACTTTACCAATGTCGATATTTTTGAAATTTCATTCGACGAAAAATTCTTTTTTAATGCGAAGATATCCATCTTTCATTCACCATAATCGATTCGTCTTGCGTCAATCTTCAATCGTACAATTGTACATAAACTTCTAAATGGCTATTGCCGTTATGCGTCCTTTTCATACTTTTTGGCTCGATATCAAGCGTATTGTTGGCAGTCGTAACAGTACCAGCGTTGGTATTGGGGAATGTAAGTAAGGGGCTTCCCGCACCTCGGGCATGCTGGGGTTTGCTGGAATGTTTCAGGCGGTGGAGGAGGCTGGACCGAAGTCTCATAAGCCCCTGCAGGTACTTTCCCGAAGAATGCCCTGACATTTGGCCTGAAGAGGTAGTAGATGATGAGCGCGTTTATGGCGATGCTTACCAAGCTTAGAGGCAATGAAAGTAGGCCCATGATGATTGCAATGACAGAGAAGATGATCGTAACTGTCCATGCCCAACCTTTTCCTCCAAGTAATCCCCAGGCAATCAAGAACTCAATCATCGCTATGATCAAGAGGACTATTGAAAGAATGCCTCCGATTGCACCAAATAGCGGACCGAAATTTTGAAACTCAGTAAGCTCTTCCAAATAAACACCTATAATTCCAGCAAGTGCTATAAGGGCGATCGCTCCAAGGACCATGATCGCCCCAAATATGATCTCCAGCGCAGCTAGGATTGTAACTCCTGTTGGGCGGTTCATGCAATCAATCAGACATAGAAGCCATAAATACCTTTCGAAAATCTACTTCAGGAACCTGAGTATCCAATTCCCTTGAGGTGTATTTTGTATTCCGCAGGGCTCCCATACGCTGTTTCGAGGAGCCTTGCTATGCCCACCTTCATCGATCTTGCCCTAGATACGCTCAATGCGAAGACCGAGCTTTTCGAGTTCTGGAACAAGCCTGGCTTTATCACTTCCGCTGATCCCCTTCCAATCGAGTACCACCTTTTCGATAGGTTCAAGGTTCCTCCCTAGCACGTAACTTAGAAAGGGCGCATCCAAGCTCCCCAAAGAATGTTTAGGAAACATGTGCCCAAACAGCTGGGATTTTTCAAGGGCAAGTTGGGTAAACTTCGGGCAGTAATGCGTTCCACCAAGGCCTATGGCTGCTGTGCCGATCGGCTCCGCCTTTGCTGCTTCCAAGGCGGCGTGAGCAAGGGCATAACCTGCCTTCTCCTGCCTCCATCGTTCCAGGTCGCTACCTATCTCTATAAACATAGAAGGTACATCGAGGCTGGGACCATGATGGGTTGCCTCGAAGCAGACATTGAAATCGGGGCAAAGAGCATCTCTTTGCCGTTCAAGTTCCTTTAGAGCTGCGAACATCGCGCTGGCTGGTGCTATTGAGATCTTTCTTGGCTCGCCGCCAAGATCGGCGCCCGACACGTTGCCAGGCACATGCACAGAGAGCGTTGGAATTTTGGATGCGCTGCTGTGCCTCGAAAGATGTATGACGAGGGATGGGTTGTATTTTTCAACCATCCTGCCGGTGTGCACTATGTCAACATCAACCTCGATAGAGATGCACTCCCTGCCTGAGATCTCAAAAACCTGTTCACCCATAGAGCTTCTTCCAATACCTATAATATCCATCAAGGCGGAAAGTGCGTTTTGGCCTGCGACATCGATTTTGGACGCGACGAATATGACAGGACGCACAGCAGAAGGTTTGGCTTTTTCCTAATAAGCGTTGGTCGAATCTTTCAAAAGTTTTTGGCGGCATTTAGCTCTTGAGCCCCGGGGAGGCTTTGATTTAAAGCCGAGTTCCTGCTGGGAGTTCCACTCCCTTTTTACGGATCGATTCAACGACATCCTGCATCCCAAGCTCAATAAGCTTGCTTTCAGTTGGAAGACCGTTTTCGGCCCAACCTCTCAAGCCATAGTACTCTTTCAGCATCTTCTCGAAATTTTCTTTTCCTATCCTTTTCCCAGCTGCGGCACCAACATCGACGAAATCCTCGATCAACCTTGCCGGAAGATTGTCATCTTTGGACGATATTCCGTCGATTGCTGCTATAGCTCTCTCAAGGTTGTATATCCTTTCTCCGCACCTCAAAAGGTTTTCGACATCGTAGTAAGTGCCTGTGACAGCTTCCATCAGTTCAGCGCAAACTTCGATCGTTATCGCCCTTGCAGCTAGGATGCAGTTAACAAGGGAATCATAAGTTGCCCTAAGGTCTTGGATACTTTTCACCAATTCAGCTTTTCCCTCTGTTGAGAAGCGGTCGTACTTCCCGCTTGTTACCTCCTCGGAGATGGTCCAAGCTTTCAGATGATCTCCACCTCTGCAAGATGTCGCATAAGCCAAGGCCATACCCCAAACCCCCCTGGGATCGTAGGCGGGCAGCTCCATCCCCTTGCAGTGCATCGCAAACCTTTCAGATGCGATACCGATCCTGCTGGCAAGCCTCTGCACACCCTCTGCGAGTTGGTTCCCAAAGCCTTCCCGGTATGCTATCTTTTCTATCAAAGAAAGCAGAGCTTGCTCATCGCCGAACCTGATAGGCATTCCTGTTTCAGCCTCAGTCAACAATCCTTTCTCGTAGCATTCCATGGCGAAAGCTACCGTTACGCCAGTCGATATTGTATCCAGTCCAAACCTGTCACATATCATGTTCGCTACTATTGGCGCCTCGCACCCAACGATTCCACAATTTGGACCTAGAGCCCACAGGCTCTCGTACTCCGGTCCCTCAACTTTGCACCCCTTGTACCTTCCATTCCTTATCTCGCTGGTTTTTGCACATCCAATTGAGCAGATATAGCAAGGCGATGAATCTTTCACAACGTAATTCTCGCGCCAGGTCTCGGCATCTATCCTGCCCTGCGCTTCGATCAGGACCGACTGAAAGTTTTTGAATGGATAGATTCCCATCTCACAAATCAGACTCGTTGACTGGCACGTTCCCCAACGTGGAAAATTGAGGCTCGTAGCAGGGTTCTCCCTGATGAGCCTCAAAACTTTCCTGCCCAACTCTCTTAACTTCACTTCGTCAGCTACGGCCACTTTTCCAGAGCCCTTAACGGCAATCGCCTTCAGTTTTTTTGAACCAAGGACTGCGCCAGCTCCTCCCTTGCCAGCACTCCTCTCGGGCTCACTCATTACGTTTGCGAACCTGACGAGGTTCTCACCAGCCGGGCCTATGCGCATTACGCATACATCCTCCCCAAGATCCTTCTTGATTAGAAGCGTTGTTTCATGGCAATCCTTGCCCCAGATGTGCGAGGCTTCCCGGATCTCTGCTTCACCATCCAGAATTGCGAGATATCCTGGCTTGGAAAGTTTCCCGAGCAGTACGATTCCATCGAAGCCAGCTCTCTTCAGCCAGACACCAAATGTTCCCCCTACATTGCTGCACAGGTACATGTTGGTAAGTGGCGACCTTGTGAGCAACTCGAACTTGTGGACAGAAGAAATTGGAGTACCTGTGAAAGGCCCGGTCATCACAATGCAGGGGTTCTGTGGACTTAGCGGATCGGTTCCTGGAACAATATTGTCTAGGAGGTACCTAGCTCCAAGTCCCCTGCCTCCAACATAGAGCCTAATATAATCCTTGTCGAGTGGCACCCTCTTGATAGATCCTGATGAAAGATCGACATGCAACAAAGAGCCTACATAGCCCTTTACCGAAGCACTTCGTCCCAGAGCATGGTTAGCCAACATGAACTGCCCACCAATAGGTGCACATGATTTTTTACTTTATTCCCTCTTATCCTACCTTTGGAAGGGGTGTGGCTTCCTGACTTTGCACGCTAAAAAGGAGGCACGATAGTTAGGAAGCAGCAAGTTGAGGGTTGTGATGCCTTCAAATGCAAACTAGGAGGCTGAAAGCCAGATCTTGGAACAAGAAGCTCTTGCCCAAGCTCACACTAACTCCCTCACCATTCCAGGCTTGCCCGGTTGCTCCGGAGTAGGCTGAACATTTGGCAGACATCGAAGAGGCAGATTGAAATAATCGGTACCATGGCAAGAAGATACACGACATTGAGGATATCGCCTCTGGCCGAAGTTGTGATCAAGGATCTGGACGACCTTGGAAAGGGTGCCTCAGGCCTCCATATGGTCTCAATTATCGGCGGAAGTGCATATCCTCCTCGACCGTGGTACATAGTGTACCAGAAGTTTCTTAGCGACAGATACAGGACTTATGAGAAAAGCAGGAGTCGCCTTTACGCTCTGCTCCAGCTGGAGAGGTGGAATAAGTTGCAAAGGAGCATAGCGCTTTGGGAGGCTGTGAAGATAGCCTACGGCAGGGACTTTTTCGACAAACTCCAGGAGCAGAAAGAGAGGGAGATGACGATTCTGACGCAAAATGTCAGAATCTTCATGAAGAAGATAGGAGAAGTACTTCTTGAGTACAAGGACCTTTTCGGATTGCAGTCCGATGGCTCTCCAGTCCGTCCAGAAGCAGAGGCGTACATCACGCAGATACTGTCGCATCCGAGCGAGGAGTACAGGTCATTTCACGAGGGTTATGATGGTTTGACCGAAGATGTAGCCAAGAGGATACGCGACCTTAGGAATATAAGGGAGAAGACTTTGGATATTTTCAGACAGACATCTCCAGAACTTTGCGAGAGGATAGAGAGCACCGAGCAGGACTTGTTTGCAACGATCAAGATTACAGATCAGCAGGAGAGGCTTGAGCCAGTCGACTTGAGGTTGATAGACAGCGTTCTTAAGCACGTCTGTACCCACATCCCCCGCTGCTATGAGGAAGGTGCAAAATCCAAGGACCCGGTCGCCTTTGCGGGACAGGTTCTTTCCTGCCCAAATGTAGTTGAGATATTAGTAAGCAATCCAGACTGGAAGGGGAAGATCTCTTCCTTGCTTCTTTCAAGACTTGGTCGAATTGTTGATGCCTTGATATCTGTATACTGCGATCACTACATACCTCTCAAACACAAGAGGATCTACGAGAAGATGGTCGACTTCAAGACATTCGAAGATGAAACGATAAAGGAACGCCTTTCAATGATTGGCCTCAAACCTTAAAGGCGGAAGGGCAGATCTCCTTCAAGACGCATCTGGAGCACATTGGCTTAATGGACTTGCAAACCATCCTTCCATGATCTATCAGAAGGTAGTTGATTTTAAACCAATCCTCTTTTGGCACAACCTTCATCAGGTCCTGCTCGATCTTCTCTGGAACCTTGTTTTCAGTCAAGCCCAACCTCCTTGAAAGTCGAGCTACATGTGTATCTACAGCTATTCCCTCAACTATCCCGTAAGCATTCGAGAGGACAATATTCGCGGTCTTTCTTGCAACCCCTGGAAGGGAAAGGAGCTCTTCCATCGTTTTCGGAACCTTTGAGTTGAACTTTTTCACAATCGCCTTGCAGCACTCCTTTATGAATTTGGCTTTCCTCCTGTATGTGCCAAGCGGTCTTATCAGACTCCTTAGTTCTGCCAAATTTGCGTTTGCATACTGCTCCGGTGTTCTGTACCTCTTGAAGAGCTCAACCGTTACTTGGTTGACCTTTGCGTCGGTGCATTTGGCTGAAAGGATCGTGGCTATGAGGAGCTCTAGGGGGTTTGTAAAATTCAGCGCGACCTTCGAGTTTGGGTATTCCTTGCTCAACAACCTTACGATCTCTTTGGCTCTGCTCCGATCGCTCATGCTCTTCCAAGAAATATGCTGGAGAGGTATATCACTGTTTGGAGGGCGCTTTCCTTATTTTATGCCCTGCCCCCGCCTTTTTGCCGAAAGGTACGCGATCGATGCTGCTGCCGAACCTGCTGCAATGATCAGTGCCAATGGCGATGCTCCAACGATGGCAGAGGAGGATCTGTCGGCGCTAGCGGTCTTTACTTCCTCTGAACCTCCAGCCATCGTAACTGCGTAGTCTTGGAAATAGATCATGCGAGGAAGCAGAATCATGACTATCCCAAACGCGACCCCAAGAACCACGCCGAGGGATGACCGCACCAACGACACCTCATTGGAAGTTTCTAGAAGCATGATTTATGTCCATAGAATAGTACAAGCTTTTTCTTTGAGCGCAACTGCCCTGCTGCTCCTAAGATTTTGGTGAAACTTGCATCTGTAGCCGCAATTTGCCCGATTTTTTACGCTTGAAAGTTTCATGCTGCATCCTTTTCTAGGTCGCTCATAAGCCGAGTTCGTGCTCTCCCCTCATCTAGATCTATGGTTGAATTTATGGGCAAGACCTATCAGGATTTATTAAAAATATTATATTAGTCTATTACTCTATAGACTGTAGCCTTATAGAGCCTATCAATTGTGTTATTCAAAAAAAGTTGTACCGTAATTAAAAAACTTTGTAAAATTAAAGGACTGGTCACTTTTATATTTAGTAATGCTGGCATAATTAAGCCAAGAACCTCAAAATGTCTGGCAAAATCTTCAGGATTGCAAAGAGGAGCTGCAAAGATGGGGGTGACGAACCTTCCATCGTTGATATGGTCTGCTCAAGTATCCGAGATGGAAGATGGCACTCTTACAAAGAGCTGGCGATTTCCTTTTCCCTACCACTGGAATTCGTCGAAGAGATTTGCCTTTTCCTGCAAAGGTATGGTTTTGCAGATCTGCGCGGCGAGTGGGTTAGGCTTGATCCGGATCAGCCAACCCTGCATGAGACTGCAAGATTTTTGAGATCCTTAGCAAGGCGTTCCATTGCAGTTCCGGTATTGGCACAGTTCTACATTACCCCATGTTCATACTGCTTGTCGTTTGGTGCGTGAGCGCTAAATCTGGACCTTTAAGAAAAATGGAAATTCGGTTAGTAAGTGGTAATTCAACTCAAGGCATTTTTCGGGCATATTTTCCATACCTTATTCCGGTGTTGCTAAGTGCAAGGGCGTTTGCTGGCGGCACCCCCCTGTAGATGCAGTTACTACTTGTCAGAAAGTATCCTCCTCCGCGTGCACCTTCTTCAATGCAACAGCGAGCCTCCCTGATTACGTCCTCGGGAGAGCCGTACGCAAGGACCGTTGCAGCATCCACGTTGCCGCAAAGGGCAATTCTTTCCCCATATCTCTCCTTGACATCTGATAGCTTCATGCCAGCTGAGGGGTCGATAGAGTGAAGGGCATCTATTCCTGTTCGAACGAGGCCATCAAGGATGGGCCAAAGATAGCCATCTGTGTGCATTATGAAAAAGGCCCCCCTCCTATGGGTTGCATCTACCACCATCTTGAGATGTGGGAATACAAGCTCCTCGTAGACCGAGGGGCGGAAGAAAGGACCTCCCTTTAGGCAGAGGTCGGTGCAGTCCACCACAAGGTCGGCTCCAGCATCTAGCTGCATCCCGATCCACTCAATACTTGCACTGGTCCTTCGCGCGATTTCTTTTTCAAGAGATTTCCTTTCGACATACACCTTTCTTACGACCTCTGCCGCAGAGCTTCCATTTGGGATGCCCAAAGTTCCTCCCGTTGAACCCATTACGAGGTGGTCTGGAGCGATCTTCTTGGCGATCCTAATGGCCATCAGCGGGTCGGGCACGAAAGTAGGCCTGATTATGTCATAGCCTAGCTTTTTGCATGTCTCGACTAGGACTCCGATGTTGTGCTCGGTAACGTTTCGACCCTTTCCAGAAGAGACCATCCTTTCGTACATTCCTCGGAATACGACACGCTCCCAATCTTCATTAACTCCCGCCATAATGTAGCTCTTACCAGTAACTTCCTCAGGATACTGGAACTCGAGCTCGAACATTGGAACCCTATCCGGTTCTTCCAAAAGAAGCGCTTTCAGGGCCCTTTCCCTAGGAGATGAGGCCAAGTCTTGTGCACCATGCCATAAAAGGGCAGAGTGTTAACGCTTTCGCAAAGCGGATGAAGTTGTGAAACGGTTCTCCTAGAGAGGCCAAAACCAATGGCGATTTGTTCCCAGAAGTTCACCCGCAAAACATCGAAAAGCTGCTTATGGCAATCTAATCTATGGATAATATTACAGAACAGCCACTAAGGCAGGATGGCGTATGTACTGCATGCGAAACCGTCCTGTGTGAGAAGGGTTACCTGCACCATTAAGCCGCTTTCTATGCCTTCTCCAATCGGGACTTTCAGCTTTAGAACTTCATGCTGACCCGTTTTCAACATGAGAGGAAGCTGCTCGGAGTTAAAAAGTTCCTCATTTAGGTACGCCTTATCTATCGTCGCTTCTGCGCCACCCACGTTCCTCACCTTCATCGAGATGATGAATGCACCATTTATCCTGGTAACATAAGTAGACTCTATCTCAATCCTACCCATCCTCACGAAAATGGCCGACACTCCAAAGATCCAACCTGCCATAGCTGCCGCTATCGTTAGGCTTATGACGGCGAGGTTAAGGGTGCCGATGAACCCTTTCCTGTCGTCTCTTAAGTGCCTTCGTGCCATCAAGGCCATCTCCAATTTCTGTACTTTCTTTCTGAAGACAATGTTCTTAAGAAGGTTTCTTGAAAGAAATAATGGGACAAGATTTCTTTATTGAATCTTAACGACACTTGCTTAGATTTGTTGTAAATAATTAAGGGCTCGTTTCCAGTTTTTCTCTTTAAGCTCGGTTTCAGGATTCATACCTGGTTGGTAGGTCTACGTAGACTGGATTGCGCTTCTTTTCCTGAGGCTTTGGGTTCCTTAACTTCTGGTGCCTCTTCACATATTCCTCCCAGGTCTCATTGGGGAGCTTCGGGCACGGCAATCTTCTTCATCTGGGATGGATATGCACTACCTAATAAGGACTTGTCTTTTTGGCCATTTATCAACAGGGCCTGTAGAGTCCTAAGGTTTCTAGACCGCTTCCAGGCTCGACCTTCCTCAGGAAGCTAAATTTGTGGTAAAAGGATCAGGCTTTCCTTTCATTTAGCCACAGGTTAGCGAAGTCCAAGTAGTTCTGCGCGATCTTCTCGACAGCCACATCCCTGCTTGATTTTCCTGACTTGAGCTCTACGAGAGGATCCCAAAATATCGTCCTGCCAACTGCGAAACCTATTATGCCCTCTATCTTTGCACCTGTCCTCAACCACTTCTGGACCATTTCTTTGCTCTCGCCCCTTCCCAATGTGATGACTCCAGCCTTTCTGCCTCCAGCCTGAGCCTGTTTCACAACAGCCCTTGCATCGCTCTCCTTCTCAGTCCCCTCCAACTTCCAGATATCCGGCTCAACACAGGCCTTCTGGATCTCGCTCATGGCGGTCACCATCAGCTTTGGACGGACCTCAGCATCGTACTCCTCCTTCGATCCGCCTACATTCGCAAGCTGCTCCTTTGTAGCAGGGACAAGCAGCTCAAACAGGAATGGGCGCTGTTTTGCATGCAGGTAGTCACTCAGTATCTTCAGCCTCGAGAGCTGCCTCTTGTTAACTTCCTTGTCGCCCTCCGGATTGTACCTCACAAGCACCTTTGTATAGGAAGGGTCGAAGGCCTCTATGTGCTGCTTGAAGCCGCTGCCATATTCGAAATCGAACTCGTCCTGACCAGATTTCTCAACCGGCATTGCGAAGATGAAGCCCTTGGTTCTGGCTTCGCGCGCTATGTCAGCTCCGAACTCCTCGTCGACCAG
>Ga0078972_1016546_pt1 | contig 10879 bp, 14 predicted proteins | sample YelNatPaOPGAMG01_FD_67568 | JGI IMG/M metagenome (GOLD analysis project Ga0078972, IMG submission 67568) | Hot spring thermophilic microbial communities from Obsidian Pool, Yellowstone National Park, USA - OP-RAMG-01 (SPADES assembly) (version 2) | ecosystem: Environmental > Aquatic > Thermal...
TGATCTCTGACAAGAAGCGGTAAGTAGAGGTGCAGAGCTTATCTGGAGGGAAAAGACCAACTATAGAATTGAGAACGTTAATGAACTCAGATGATGGTTCTTATCTTGGTAACGTCTATCATCATAAGGACAGAGCAAGAAAAAATCCGTTTTTACTCAAGGGTAATCGAGTACCAGATTACAGAAGGAGAAGACCAAGATTCCTTTTATCGTCTCTTTTGCAGCATCACCGATCCCAAGATAGCACCTGCTCATGAACTGGCGGCACTTTATTCTAAGCGTTGGAAAGTTGAATCGGCTTTTGATAAGCTAAAGACCCACCAGAGGAAGCACGAAAAGTATCAAGGTCTCAATCGCCAGAACTCATCTATCAGGAGATCTGGACAATGTTAGCTCTTTATTTTGGTATCAGAAAGCTTATGTATGATGATCAGCATCCTCGCTAGGAGACCCTATATCGCTCTCATTTATTGGCTCTTACCGGACTGTGCGTACCAGTGCTATGACCAGTCCGGGTTTTCCCCCTCAAAGCCTGGCTGAAGCATTCAGGCGTGCATGTCATCAAATACTTGATCAAGTGCTTCCAAAACGAAGATTGCGCTCCAACCTCGTGTGATCAGAAAGCGCATGAGCCCTTATCCAAGCAAATATTCCAATCACCGCAACTGGCCTCAACCCTCAAGATCTGCTGAAAATCTTATCTATGTCATAGGAGCTGGTCCCTAAGTTAACGGTATTGGACTAGTACAGGCAGAACCTATTTCTTCAGCGGCAGTTTTGTAGTGATATTTTAGAATCTGTATCTTTCTCCGTGCCTTTTGGAGCGATATCCGGCCAGACATTAGCGTAACTTTTTTCTTTTGCCAGGTACCAGTTTACAATTGTTTTTTTCGCTGTGAAAATAATAATGGATATGAGCACAAGGGTGAAAATAACTTTTTTTGGGCGTTGTAAGTATGAGTCGTGTTTCTCCATATGGAGGCTTATTTTAGTATAAGTAGATTATCCAAATCACAACGTACGATAGTTTCCTTTTATTGTGCCAGCTATAGAGCGACACGGGAACCTTACTTGACGATCTTACCATTGGCTTTGATCAGGGGCGGCTGTCCAATTGATACTTCAACCTGTTGTAATAAAGCATATTTGCTTTAGATAATAAATTGTCTTTGTTTTTGGGAAGTACCCCGTCGGGCTGAGGCAATGTAGCTTACAGCTGTTGATAAATTTTTGCTCAGCCCAACCTTCGGCTCTTCGGAAAAACGCTCCTAGGAGGAGCCTCGGAAAAGATGGAATAGACGCCACTGTCATCGGGTTTCCTCTTCGATATACTTGCCTACCAGCTAGAGCGAAGCTGAACCGAAGGAGAATCTTTTATGAAAGTTACTGCACTGCATGACCGTCAGGGGAATGCGGCAATCATGGCGCGTTCACTCACTGCGCCTGCCATCGTAGCAGGCCTCCTCGGTGGCCTGCTTATGATCGTGGTCATGATCCTCGTCATGGGGTCATCCGGCATGGGCTACGCAAGTCCGCTCAATCTCGGAATGCCTGCCTTTGTTTTCACCATCACGCCTCCTGCTTCGATGATGCCATCCCTACTTACGGCGATGGGAATCACGCTCCCCGCATCCGTCATGACACAGGTGGGACCAGCGCTTCAAAGCGGCCATGTGAGTCCGGCGATGCTACATCACCTCGGTGCCATGCTTCTCTCGATGCACGTCTCCGCCCAGAGGGTACAGATGATCGGCCTGCTGATGACGGGACATGCGACGAATAGTACCGTTGTGAGCCTAATGTCCTCGATGACGCCTGCGGCACGTAATGCGGTCATGAGCACTATGCCCGTTAGCGTGAGCCATGTTATCGTCGGCACGGTGCTCCACTTTGCGTTCGCTGCGTTTCTCGGTATCCTTCTCTTCGCGATCATCGGCGCTGCGGCGTGGTTCGCCCTGCCCGGTCTTCGCTCCCCGTTCGGCATCATCGCAGCGGCGATGGCAGGTGGCGCGCTTGTTTATGCCGTCAACCGCTGGGGTCTTCTTCCTTCCACGAACCCTATGATGTCTCTCGTTCCCCAGATCGCCTTCTTCCTCGCACACCTGCTGTTCGGTCTGATCGTCGGGGTTAGCCTCGAGCGCGGGCTCCGTCGACCACGCGTGACCGATGTGCTCCCTGCACGCGCCAACGCCTGATGAGACCCCAGCCGATCTTGCGCTATCAGATGGATAACTCAGCGCCTCTCGCAGGCTCTTTCCGTGTGAGTAATGAGCAATCTGTTGTCACCGTCTACTTTCGCCCAGGGTGTCCGTACTGCGTCAGCCTCCGCCGAAGCCTTCGGCGTGCAAAGGTTGACTTCGAGGAGGTAAACATCTGGGAGCATCCCGAGGCTACGACGATAGTGCGCACGATCGCGGACGGCAATGAAACCGTCCCGACGGTTCTCGTCGGCGCGATCCCTCTTGTCAACCCCTCCGCTCAGGAGATCCTAGCTGTGCTCAACGGGACAGGCCCTTCCGTGTGCAGGCGCTCTCGTAGGCTTGGGAGATTGTTGCGATGTTATGCTGTGGCAACGGTCATCGCGGCAAGTTTCGCCGTGGACGCTCTCGGGCACTCTGACCTGAGTTGGGCGCTCGACGGAGTCGCTGTTGCTGTCTACTTGGTGTTCCCGGGTGTCCAGCGATGACTGACATAATAGACTCGCTGGCAAGCGTCGCCCTCGCTGATCCTGATGACATGTCCATCCGACTCTCGGATGTCGCCGGCCCCCTCCTCTTCATACAGCTCTTTGACCCTTGGTTTTCTCAGCTATGAGGCGAGCTTTTCCCATCACTTCCGTCCCCATCGCTCCAAGCGTGACTCCGTTTGTATGCCCGGAGCCTTCATCCTCGATGAGCGCCCGGACGTTCACTGGCGGTACATCGGCAGCCGGGTTGGCGACTACCCGCACCTCGGGTCAGTCCTCGACTCACTCCACCCCATCCGGGCGGCAGCCCGGTAGCCGGAGGGAATGGTTTGTAGCACAACCGGGTTTCCTTAGTATGGCGATACGAGCAACCCGGAGCATCACCCTGATTACCGAGAGCGATCGCACCATCATGTTGGAGGGGAACCGCTACTTTCCTCCAGCTAATATCCGGACCGAGTATCTCGTTCCGAGCGCGACCCACGAGCTGCGTATGGAAAGGCCAGGTAAGCTATTCCAGTTGCATTACTTGTCGGAGCGGTGCTTTCTGCCGTCAACGAGGGGAGCGTCATGATCAACGGGCAGGTAGGAACGGTGACAGCCATTTGGATCGGCGTCAACTACGCCGTACCGTACCTCGTCGCGAGCATTGGATACTTGATGGCATGTAGGATTTCTCCAGACGGCACATACGATGACGCACGCCGCTGAAGTGCCAGATGTGGAGCGAACCGACGGTGTTACCACTGGGCCTCATTCTAATTCCAAGCAGGCGGACATCGTCGTCATCGGTGGCGGTTCAGCAGGACTTGGCGCAGTGAGAGCGGCGCGGCGACGAGGTGCGTCAGTGATCCTCATTGAAGAGAACGCCATCGGCGGCGACTGCACTTTTACGGGGTGTGTTCCATCCAAGGCACTTCTGGAGGCAGCCGGTCGCGGACAGTCTTTCAACGAAGCCCTAGCCGAAGTGCGACGGGCGATCACAACCGTAGCGGCAACTGAAGACGCATCAAGGCTCGGGAGCGCAGGCATTGCTGTCGTCATCGGGAGTGCACGGTTTGCCGACTCGAGGAGCGTCCTTGTTAATAAAGAGCGCATTAGCGCTAGGAAGGCAGTCATCATTGCCACCGGTGCTACCCCTGCTATTCCCCCGATCCCTGGTCTGGAGAACGTTCCTTACCTCACCAGCGAGACCCTCTTCGAGATCGAAAAGCAGCCCTCGTCGCTTGCCATCCTTGGGGGAGGACCGATCGGAGTTGAGATGGCTGATGCCTTCAGTCGTCTCGGCTCTTCTGTCACGATTGTGGAGGCGGCAGAGCGTATTCTTCCCCGTGAAGAGCACCTTGCCTCTGCAGTGATCGCGAGCGAGCTCGAAGACAGAGGCGTAACGATCGCCTGCGGTGCCTTGGTCAGCAGCATCGAGGCGATCGACGCGCCGTCCGGCATCCGCATCCATCTCGCAGAGGGGAAAACGGTCGAAGCCGAAGTCCTTCTCGTCGCTGTCGGCCGCACCCCTGCTACGAGAGGCCTAGATCTGGCGCGTGCCGGTATCGAGGTCACCGGCCGCGGATTCATCAATGTCAACGCTCGGCTGCGCACAACGGCTCGCCGCGTCTTTGCAGCGGGCGACGTGGCGGAGCAGCTCCAGTTTACCCATGTTGCCTATCGCACCGGTTTGTTCGCCGCTAGAAATGCCCTCAGCCCGCTACCTGTGCTCCGCTTTCGGCCGGAGTTCGTCCCGTGGGTTACTTTTACGAGTCCGGAGGTTGCCAGGATCGGGCTTACCGAAGAGGAGGCAGCACGACATGATGCCCGTGTCGCATATCTCCCTATGGATGAGGTAGATAGGGCCATTGCTGCTGACCGGACTCGAGGATTCGTCAAGCTTATCGTCGGACCGCGGTTCGGACTGGGCAACCTCGGTGGAGGGCGACTCCTCGGTGCGACCATTGTCGCCGAGCGCGCCGGCGAGATGCTCCAAGAGGTCGTGCTTGCGATGCGCTCTGGCATGTTTCCCGCGCGACTGGCACTGACAATCCATGCCTATCCAACCTGGTCGACGGCTGTGCAACAGGCGGCTGCCCAGTTTTTCGGTGAGTACGGAGGCAGGCATGCCAGGCCCGCTTCTGCAGATGTGGAAGCTGCCTCATGAACTCCTTCGATGTGCCAGCCCTGCCGCCCTTGGGAGGGAGCGAACCTTTGGATCGTCAGGCGGCGTTCGAGCGCCATGTCGTCCCTGAACTAACCGTTCTGCTCCATGTAGCCCGGACGATGACGACACGGGAGCACGACGCCGAAGACCTCGTTCAGGATACCCTCATTCGCGCTTACAACGCCATCGATCGCTTCGACGGAAGCCACACCAGAGCATGGCTCTTCACCATCATGCGCAATGCCCAGATGAATCAGAACCGGAGGCAACGTCCTGAGCTGCTTGACGACCCGAGCAGCACCGACGCTATTTCGTCAGGAGGCGCCTCCTCACCGGAGAAGCTCGTCGAGGAGCGACTCTTTATCGATGCCGTCGAAACAGCCCTCGGGAAACTTCCCGAGCGCATGGTGCAGGTCATTGAGCTGATCGACTTCGATGGGCTCACCTATCCGGAGGCGGCAAAGGCACTCGGCATTCCTGTCGGGACAGTGATGAGCCGCTTGCACCGTGCCAGACGAAAAATACGCGACCGGCTTATTGCCGCAGGACTCGCACCACAGGGAGAACGACTATGAAGACATTTAATTTAATTCGCGAACGTTTTGTTGAGATGGCAACCTGCCGGGATGTTGGACGCCTCCTGCAGAGCTATCTCGACGGGGAATTGGACGTGCAGCGGGCCACCAAGGTCTCGGCGCACCTGGAGCATTGCCTGCGCTGCGGTATGGAGGTGACGACCTACGCACATATCAAGGACGCTATCGCTCGTGTTGTCGAGCGCGGTGAGGTGCATCCCGAGGACCGCCTTACCGTCGAGCGGTTGCGGCACTTCGCCCAGAGTATCGCTTCGGCCCAACCGGAGACAGACGTATGAACGGCAAACACAAGGCAATACCCGTACGGCATGTAAACCCGATTACCTGGCTTCGAAAGCTGGAGCGGATCACCCGGGCTGTGGACCCCGAGACCCGTGCGGCCATCGAGAGGCGGTGGGAGGAGCTTCCCGACCACGTGCACACGTCTGCGCAGACGCTCGGCCGGGTCGGTGTCGGCTGTGAGGGAACGCATGGTGTCTTCCCCCGATGCAACTTTGCCTGCCGACCCTGTTACCACTCCCGTGACGCTAACCAGGTGCGGATCGACGGACCACACACTGTGGCCGAGGTCACCTCACAGATGGCGATGCTCCGATCCCTCAGAGCACCGCACGCGCACGCTCAGCTGATTGGTGGCGAAGTCAGTCTCCTTGATCCCGAAGACCATGCAGAAGCACTACTTGCCATGCGCCGGTATGGGCGCGAGCCAATGAGCTTCACTCACGGCGATTTCGAAGATTCGTATCTCGAACGTCTCGCACTCGACCCTGACGGCAATCCGCGCTTTCGCCGCCTCTCCTTCGCCGGACACTTCGACACGACGATGGTTGGTCGTAGCGGGCTTCGCCGCAGTAGGAACGAGGAGGATCTCGATCCGTTTCGGCGACGGTTCTGCGAGATGTTCCAGCGCCTTCGCCGGAGGCACGGTATTCGCTTCTTTTTGGCCCACAACATGACTATCACAGCCGCCAACGTTGACCAGATCCCCGGGGTTATTGCACGTTGCCACGCCATGGGCTTCAACTTGTTTTCCTTTCAACCGGCCGCCTACGTCGGCGACGAGCGGCGCTGGAATGAGGACTACAGGTCTCTCGACCCCGATGCTGTCTGGCGACGCATCGAAGATGGAGCCGGGGCCAGGCTTCCCTATCACCTTTTCGAAGTCGGTGACACACGCTGCAACCGCAGCGCCTGGGGTTTTTATATCGCCGACCGCTGGTATAGCATCCTCGACGACGCTGACCCCAAAGACATTGCCGTGCGCGATGCCTGCCTTCGTTACTTCGGCGGTGTGTACTTCAAAGCCCCCCCGAGGCTTCTGCTTCCTCGGCTTATTCGGCTTTTCCTCCGGCATCCTCACCTTATTCCTATCGGGATCGGCTGGCTCAGACGCACAGTGCATCGTATCGGTGGTCCTCTGCAGCTACTCCGCCACCGGCCGGTACCGATGACGTTCGTCATGCACCGCTTCATGCACGCCGACGATGTGGCACCTGCTTGGGCTATGCTTGAACAGGGAGAAATGAGCGATGATCAGCGTATTCGCGAGACTCAGGAGAGACTGCAAGCCTGCTCATATGCCATGGCCCACCCCGAGAGCGGACAAATCGTGCCCGCATGCGTTCAGCACAGCGTTTTCGATCCGCTGGAGAACCGGCATCTCGTCCGGATGCTCCCGATTAGCCGTCGCGAACGGGCCGCTGAAGTACAGCTCCCTACCACTGTCTGAACGATGTTTGACCACCGTGTCCGACAGATACTTGCCCCGCCACTCGATCGAGCTGGTGCTCGAATCGTGCGCCTTGGGATCGAACCCTCCGTGCTCACAGCGTCGGGATGGGTACTCGGCGTCGGAGCCTGCATGGCTGTAACGAGGCACCTTTGGTATGTGGCGCTCACCCTGTGGCTTGCAAACCGGCTCTTCGACGGGCTTGACGGTCCGGTTGCTCGCATTCGCGGGGTGACGGACCTCGGCGGTTTCCTCGATATCATCGCCGACTTCAGCATTTACGGCGGTTTCGTCGTCGCTGTCGCGATTGCTCTTCCCGCTGCTCGCCCCGCATGTCTCGCCCTACTCCTCTCATACTACGTGTCGGGCACTGCCTTTCTCTCCCTTTCCTCTCTAATCGAACGGCGTAAGGCGCACTTTGGCGATGAACGTTCGCTTCGCTTTGTAGGCGGTCTCGCCGAAGGAACGGAGACTGTCGTTGTCTATGTACTTTTTTGTCTCCTTCCCACCGACGCGGCGCTGATCGCGTGGGTGTTCACGGCAGCGGTTGTCGTGACTGCCATCCAGCGTGTGATCTTTGGCAGCACGATCTTACAAACCCCCGCTTTTTTGGGGCCGAGCTCGACTGCTTTACGGCGTCTTTGTCAGGTAGCGGATCAAAATGAGGACAGCTCACGTTCACACAATTCGAGCTCTACGTCTCGATCTTAGAGAACTAAACCGTAGTGCGCCGAGCTGCTCGGAGCAGGCGTGAGTCCGCAAGACGGACCCGCATACCAGGGAGGAGTGCAAGCCCAAGGCCGCAGGCGATACTTGCACTGGCTGCAAGCACGACCCAATTGAACGGAGCGGCTGGGAACGGCACGAACGTGTCGTAGAGCACGTAGCCGAGAACGACGATTCCGGCGCCCAGCACCGCCAGCGGGGTCGCTTGCCGCCCATGGCGCCATACCCAGGCAGTAGCAGCGATGACAGTCAAGAGATAGGCCACGATGATGAGATACGCTCCGAATTCTACGATGATCGTGACTGCCCGGATCGCTGACTGCTCGAAACTGAATGCAAGGAGCGCTGCGATGCTGACGGTTCCCGTTATAGCGAGTGCTCCTATAGGCGACGCGTAGCGCCGATGGGTTCGTGTGAGGAATGAAAACCGTGAGCCCTCTGATCCAGAGATGTCGCGGCCGATCGCAAAGAGGATACGATTAGCGGCATTTATACAGGCAAGTTGTGCTCCGAAGGCACTGATGACTCCAGCGACATTGACGGCAGTTCCCATCCATGAGCCGACGTCCACCGAAGCGAGGTGGACGAACGGTGCCGGGGTCGCAGCCAGAGCGGCCGCACTTGGATAAGCGTTGTTGGCGATCCACGTAAACACAATATAGATGATGGACACTCCCACGAGCGACCACGCAATGGCCGTCGGGATCGTGCTGGTCGAATGCCGTGACTCCTCGCCCAATGTTGCCGCACCTTCGAATCCGCTGAATGCTCCGAAGGCGTTCACAATCCCAAGGCCAAGCACGCCCAACGCAAGTCCATGTGTTGAGAACGGTGCCAATGACCAGGCATGATTGTGATACCCGCCGTGCACAAGGACGGCGATGCCCACAATCGTGAGCAGTACGACAGCGATCCCTTCACAGACGAAGATCACGATCGTCGAGATGCGAATCGATCGGTAGGCAAACAGCATCGTGACGACGAACCCGGTGAGAGCGAACCACACCCAACCCAGATGGATCCCCCACGAGGCAAAAAGCGTCTGAGCGATGTCCGCCGTACTCGCATAGACAGCACCTGCAAAGGAGATGTAGACGAGGAGTAGTATCCACGCCGACACGAAGCCGTAGGCCACTCCAAGGGCCGCTCCGTTGAATGCGTAGACCGAGCTAGCCGAGTTGAACGACCGGGAGAAAATCACAAAAGCATAGGCGACGAACGCCATTGCAACCAGCCCGAGGAGATAAGCGAGCGCTCCTGCCCCCCCGACCAGGCTTGCCAGCACCACAGGTCCAACGATTACCCCTGCGACTGGCCCCTGAATTCCAACCGACAGCGCCACAGTCCGGATAAACCGAAGTTCATTTCCGGCGAGAGAGCGCCCCGGCGGTGCCCCGGCGACGCTCAACTCGACGGACCGTGCGAGCGTCTCGCGCTCGTCCGCGACCGCTGTCATCGCTCTGTCTCGGTAAAGTGGCATCGATCATCGACTAGTAAGGGCATAGCGTTTCTCCTACTCAAGGCGGCGGCAACCGTCACGGCGCCGGGTCCAGGCTGGTCTTGTCGTTTGTGAAACCCGGTGAGTTGACAGACCCTTCCATACCTCCTCAGATAATCCAGCCCCGGATCGCGACAATTTGCCGATCCGGTGTGGGTCGCCGACCGGAGTACTAGACGGACCGTCGAGATCGCCGGCGAGCGGTTTCAGGTGCTTTCTTTCCAGGGCGTTCCGGAGCCTCCTCGGAGGAGCCTCAGAAAAGATAGAATAAACGCCAATGTCGTCGGGTTTCCTATTCGTTATACTGCCTACCAGTTAGAGAAAAGCTGAACCGAAGAGAACCTTTTATGAAAGTTACTGCACTTGGGTCCTTCTTCCTCCGACGAACCCGATGATGTCTCTCGTTCCCCAGACCGCCTTCTTCCTCGCACACCTACTGTTCAGCCTTGTAGTCGGTAGCGCCTTAGCACTAGCTCTCCGTCAACCTCCGCTCAGGAGGTCCTAGGATCAACTGAACAGATACTTCCGTGTACAGGCGCTCTCGTAGGCTTGGGAGATTGCTGTGATACTACGTCGTGGCATGGGTTCAGTAAAGTAGACTCTGCCGAGACTTTGCCCATTTACCGGTGCTTTACGGCACCTGGAAATTCCAGCTCGCTATATTTCCGGATATCTCCATCCTCAAGCTGGCGCTGGCACAGAGATGCTATTCAGGGCCAGTCCTCTGAGATGAAGCCTGATGGAGGCGCTGGATGACATTGGATCCGACAAATGAACAAAGCGTAAACATGCGTCATATTGTCGTAGCCCGTGGCCGTGATTACAACGACGTACCTCCGCTCTTGGCATCTATCACTGAGGTCTGCGCCGAACACAGGGCAGAGTTGATTGAACTCGGAGACGATGCCCGACCACGTTCATCTTCTCGTTGGTGTCGACCCGCAATACGAGATACATAGACTCATCAAACAGATCAAGGGGCGATCCTCTCGACTGTTGCGAAGAGAGTTTTCGCTTCTGGATCGCCGGCTTCCGACGTTGTGGACGAACTCGTATTTCGTCGCCACCGTCGGTGGTGCACCCCTCGAAGTTGCCAAGCAGTACGTCGCAAATTAGAAACACGCGTGAGCATTACTCGGGGGCTTCGCCCCGGTGGGGCTCTGCATCCCCATGGCTAAACCGAAGTTACGACTCTCGATCTCGTAATTAGCATCTCTTTTCAGCAGATTTGATGATATTTGGCCATAAAATGTAGCCAGAAAAGAACTTGACATTTCATTATAGCTCTGGTATAGTTGCATTATGGCTAAAGAGGCAACTGCTATGCATGTAAACAGAATCAGGCGAAGCTATAAAGATAAGTCCGGAGTCACACACTTTTATGAAACTGCACTTGTTCGGCGTAGTTATCGTGATTCAGGCAAAGTAAAGCATGAAACTTTAGCTAATATTTCTACTCTTCCACCTTCTGTCATCGATGCGATTGAAGCAG
>Ga0078972_1016547_pt1 | contig 10879 bp, 11 predicted proteins | sample YelNatPaOPGAMG01_FD_67568 | JGI IMG/M metagenome (GOLD analysis project Ga0078972, IMG submission 67568) | Hot spring thermophilic microbial communities from Obsidian Pool, Yellowstone National Park, USA - OP-RAMG-01 (SPADES assembly) (version 2) | ecosystem: Environmental > Aquatic > Thermal...
ACCTCTATAGGTGTGGGGTATGGATGTTGGAGCCTGGCATCCTCTGCACCGCGGTGCAGAGGATGCCAGGCTCCAACATCCATACCCCACACCTCCGGCTAGAAACCGGGAGGCGGCGAAGCAAAAGGCCCGGTTGAATCCGGCAGGGTCGGCAGAGGAATCGATTCGCCAAGCGCCGCTTTTCCAGTATAGTAGAATGCTGCATGTGCGCAAGCCTACCCTGAAGAAAGGATTTGCCGTCGATGAGTGGTTCCGTTGCCCTGCACCCTCGACCCTACCTCTTGGCCAACCGCATCCAGCCCTACTATTGGGGCACGAAAGGGCCCGATGCTTTCATTCCGCGTTTGCTGGGCATCCGGGGCGAGCCGGGGCAGCCCTATGCCGAGCTGTGGATGGGCGCCCACCCCAACGCGCCCTCGGACGTGGTCCTCGATGGCGAGCGCGTGTCGCTGCGCGAGCTGGTGCAGCGAGAGCCACTGCCCGTCCTGGGTGCGGCGACAGCGCAGGCGTTCGGCGGCGAGTTTCCCTTCCTTCTCAAGGTGCTCTCGGCGGGCGAGGCGCTCTCGATCCAGGTGCACCCCAACCGGGAGCAGGCACAGCAACTGCACGCGCAGGACCCGGAGCACTATCCGGACCCTAACCACAAGCCTGAGGTGGCAATTGCCCTCACCGATTGCCGGGCCCTGGTGGGGTTCCGCAGTTTTGCCGATCTGCAGCAGGCACTGGAGGATTATCCGGAGCTGAGCGCTTTCGTGGGCGCCGAGATTCACCGCCGGTTCCGGGCGGCGCGCGGCCCGGCTGCGGACGAGGCGCGGGAGCTGGTGCGGCAGATGTATTCCGCGCTGATGGTGGGCTCACTCACCCGGGGGCCGGAGTTGGAGCGGGCGCTGGCGGCGCTGGCGGCGAGGCTACAGGCTGCGCACCGGCCCCTGAGCCAGGCGGAGCAGCTCTTCCTTGACCTCAGTGAGCCGTACCCCGGCGACGTGGGGCTCTTTTCCGTGCTGCTCTTCAATCTGGTGCACCTGAAGCCGGGCCAGGGCATCTTTATCGACGCGGGCATCCCCCATGCCTATATGGGCGGCAACATGATCGAGTGCATGGCCGCCTCCGATAACGTCGTGCGCGCCGGGCTGACGCCCAAGTACAAGGATGTGGAAACCCTGGTGCGCATCCTCACCTATGACCTGGGGCCGGCGCCCGTTCTGGAGGGCTGCGTGGAAGGGGGCTGCGTGACTTACCCCACCCCCACGCGCGAGTTCCAGGTGAGCTGCTGGGAGGCGGCGCCCGGCGCGGACCGATCCGAGCGGACGGGCGGCCGCCCGCGCATCCTGCTCGTGACCGGGGGCGAGGCGCTCGCGCGCGGCGCGGCGGGGGAATTGCGGCTGCGGCGGGGGCAGTCGGCATTGATCCCGGCGGTGCTGGAGGAGTATACCCTGCAGGCGGCGGGCAAGGCCCAGCTCTTTACTGCCCAGGTACCCGGATAAGGAAACAGTGTGGAGTTGATATGCGGGTAGCTTCGGCGCGCCGCCGAAGCTACCCGCATATCAACTCCACACTGTTTCCTTCAGATTTGCCACTGCCCGTCCAAGATGACCGCCCGGCCGTCCAGAATCAGCGTGGCCTGAGGCTGGACGAAATCCTCGTGCAGGTCCGCCTCGACGGCGCCCCCCATGTGCAGGTTATCGCCGATGGCGATGTGTACGGTGCCCTTGATCTTTTCCGCTTCAAGCACGTTGTCGGGCCGGCGGGCGTTGGGGTTGGTACCGATGCCCAGCTCGGCCAGATTGCGCCGCGCACGGGCGGCGGGGTCAGCGGCGTCCAGGGCGAGCTGCGCGCGGAACTCGTCGCCGACTGCGCCTCCGCCGCGCACCTCCACGACCAGGCCCTGCTCCAGGCGGAAGATGAGGTCTTTGTCAAGCCCCGGGTACCATCCGTTGGGCGCCACGAGCACGCCCTCGCCCGTGCCCTCCACCGGCACGGCATAGGTCTCGCCTGCCGGCAGGTTGCCCCACAGGCCGCGGGCGGTGTAGAGGCCATCGTCGGTCTGCCCGGGGCGGCCGGCGAGCGAGAAGCGCAGGTCGGTGCCAAAGGGCGTGCGCACGATGGCTTCCTGCGCGGCGCTGATGAGGTCGGCAAAGCGGCGGCAATCGGCCGCCACCTGGCGGTAATCCACGGCCATGGGGCCGTTGGCCTCCAGCATCTGCGCCTCGAAGGAGGGCATGCTGGCGATGCGCACGCCGGCCTGTGTGGCCCCCTCGCGGGCGTTGGTGTGGGAGAGAGAATAGCTGGTAAGGGCAATGAGCACATCGGCCTCGCGCAGGCGGGCGGCGGTGGCGGTGTCGGGCTCCCTGCCATGGCCGCCCGTAGCCGGGAAGGCCAGGAACGAGACGGGTGTGCGGAAGCGCTCGCGGGCGATATCGGCTACCAACCGGGCCAGCAGCGCGCGCTCCAACATGTCCTCCAGCTCCGCGGGGGGCCGCGCGGCCCAATCCTCGGGGCGCGGCAGGTCCGTCGCCACCAACAGCCGCTCGCCATCCTGCAGGCCCATGTTCACGCGCAGCATCTGCACCACGCCCTCGGTAATCGCTTGCTGGTTCGGCCAGGGCATCATATCCTCCTCGTGACGGCAGCAGGATGGAACCACAGATGAATACAGATCAATACTGATACAGAGGCAATCCTATGTCACGACAAGACTTCGGAAGTCTGAATTGCCCATCTGCGTTGATCTGCGTTCATCTGCGGTTACACCCCGTAACCCCATCTGTGTTGATCTGTATCCATCCGCGGTTCCAGCCCGGGATTTTACCCCTGTGCGCCGCTCGGGGCAAGGCGGGTCTTGAGCTCCTCGGCATAGCGCAGGACGAGGCCATCGGCGATGCGGCGGAGCTCCTCGTCGCCCGCGGTGCCGGTGACGGCATCTTCCAGGGCCTGGCACAGCTCTTTCAGATAGGGGTCACTCAGGCCGTGGGCGTCCATCACGCCCAGCAGCCGGCGCGAGGCGTCCAGCAGGCGGAAGGGGCCGTAGCCCTGGGGCTCACCGTAGAGCCCGTGGGCGCTGGAGAGGAGATAACCCAGGAACAGGAAGAGATCCTGCTGCAAAGTGTGATCAGGCATAGGGCACGCCCCATTCTTCACGGAAACAGACCTCGCCCAACGGACGACGCCCAGGCGATTCCGGCTTGAAGCGCGGGATGCCGACGGCCAGGAGCAGCACCGGCTGTACAGCCTCCGGCAGGCCCAGGAAGTGGGCGACCGCCCCCGGATGGAAGGAGCCGATGGGGCAGGCGCCCAACCCCAGGGCGTGGGCAGCCAGGAGCAGGTTATCAATGGCGATGCCGATATCGATCCAGGCCGATTGCTCGTTCATCGAGCCGCCCAGGCGCACCGCGCGCTCGCGGTCCAGCCCGATGACGAGGATGGCGGCCGGCTGGCCGATGATGCCCGGCGCCAGCGCGCGCAAGGCCTGCACGCGCACGGGCTCGCTCACCAGCACAAAGCCCCAGGGCTGTACGTTTCCCCCCGAGGCCGAGGCGCGCCCCGCCTCCAGGAGCTTGCGCAGTGTCTCCTCAGCGATCGGCTCGCCGGTAAAGGCGCGCACACTGCGCCGGGTCATGATCGCTTCGAGTGTTTCCATACCTTATCCTTCCCCGGCAAGGCTCTCACAAGGTAGCGAGCATACCGGAGCGCCGGTCTTACTTATTACGGTTTACTTATTGCGGTCCATGGCGGCTTCTCGAATCATGCATCACGTCTCAGTACCCCGGCGCGCCCATCGCTTTGCAGAACGCCGCCAGCTCGGGGTGCACATAGCGGCCGTCGGCTTCGATCTGCATATCATCGAGCCAAACGGAGGGGTTGAGCGTCACACCGTCGGTATGGGAGGGCGAACCCAGAGGGGTGGCGCCCACGCCGAACTGCATGCAGCCAAAGACTCGCTCGTCTTCCAAAATGCGCCCGCTGGGCCGGGTGACGCCCGGGTTGAACCCGTAACAGGTGTGCTCCATGAGGAACGACAAGGGGTGTTCGAAGCTTTCGAGCCAGCGCTCAAAGATCCTGGCCTCGTAGCCGCCCTCGATGCGCTTGACGTAACCGCCCGCGATGGTCAGCCGCACCGGGTTCTGCAGGCGCCCCAGCTCGGATGGCGGCCACAGGCAGCCGTCAAAGACGAGCACGCCTTCGTAGGATTCGCGGTAGGCCATCAACCCCGATTGGCCTCCCATCATCTGCGCGTATCCGCCTGTCGCTGGGGGTTCCTCCCAGAAGGGATCGCCCGCCGGGTCGATGGTCATGCGCAGATCGGTGCCAGCGGGGCTGGTGACGCGCACGGTCTTGGATGCCTGCGACACCCGGTAGAGCCACTGCGCCATCTCTTGCATGGGCCCATAGTGCACGCGGCCAATGGTGCGCACCATCATGTCCACATCCATACCCGTCAGGCAGACATAGATGCAGCCGGCCTTGATGGCGGCCTCATAAGCCGGGCTGTAGAGCTGGTAAGCCACGGCATAGTCGATCCACACATCCGCCCCCAGCGCCGCCTGCGCCAGCGGCCGGGGCGGCGCCATCATGGGCGCCGGCTGGGTGGGGTACCATATCACCGTCGGCTCTGCCCCTACCGTGTAGGCGGCCGCCGCCGTAGCGCGCACCACGCGCCAATCGCTGGCGCTGTCGCCCGTGATCAACACTTGATCGCCCTTCTTGAGCGGGCGCACTTCGGTCACCAGCTTGTGCGCCGCATGGCCCAGCTCCAGAGCAAGATATTCCTCGCGCGCTTCAGTTCCCAGGTCCATGAATCAATCTCCCATGCCCGATTGGGCACAACACATGATGAAAACGCCCTTTAGCTTCCGGGCACCACGCTCCGCATGGGGCCGGAACAGATTTTCTATACGGTGCGGGTCTGTGGGGCGGCCGCCCCACAGACCCGCACCCTCTGGGATAAGGCCAGGCTTGGGCAGAGCGGGCCAGCCGGCAGTTGCCCGGAAGGGCCCCGGCCCTATTTTCAAATCAGTGCTTGGCGACCAATTGCTCGACGGGCACGTATTCGATATCAAAGCCAAAGTAGCGCGGGCCCGAGGCTTCATCGAGGCCAAAGGGGGTGCGGAAAGCTTCCAGGCCCTTCATGGCCACTGCCACCACTTCGTCGCCTTCCTTGATCAGGGTGTTGGTGGTGCCCTGGCCCGACTGCTTGTAGATCAGGCTCAGGATGTCGGGGCTGCAAATCCAGGGCTTGCCGTTGAGCCAGGTGACGTGGTTTTCGTTCTTGAACCAGACGTCGAGCTTCTGCCCGGCATAGGCGCCGGTGCCCTGGATATGGGTGGTGCCATACATATAGCCCCCCCGGTCCTCCCAGTCCTTGCCAGTGACAGTGCCCTCAAAAACGCGCCAGCCTTTGGTGACCTGGAGCGCGGCGTCGATGGGATCCTGACCCTGCTCACGGGCATGGCGCATGGCCTTGCCGATGTTGAAGCACAGGGTGAGGGTATTGCGCACCAGGATCGCCTTCATCTCACGGCCCGGCAGAGGGGTGGCGGCCATGGTGGTATGCCCAAAGGCAGCCACGGCCAGCATCTTGCCGATGCGCTCCAGCATGTGCGGGCTCACGGTATACTTGACGATGGCCACATTGCCCCAGCTATCCACGCTGGAGAAGGGCCAGGAATGCTTGCCGTAGAGGTAGGGAGTGCCCTGCATCTCATCGGGGATGGCGCGGCCAGCATAGTCGCCGTCGACCACCGGGATGCCCAGGCGCGCACCCGTCACCAGCGGGGCGGGGGTGTTGCCCGCGCCCAGCTCGGCAGCCACGATGCCGCCCACCGGCTGGCCCAGGTAGGCGCCCAGCTCTTTCACGGCCTCTTCCATGGCGCGGTGGCCGAACTTGTCCTTCAGGCCCAGGCGCTGGATCTCATCCAGCGTTTCTTGCGTGGTAGGGGCGATGGAGCCCATGCCGTAAGGGGTCACGGTCAGGGCGTCATCGGGGATATCTTCGGCGTCAACCCATTCCAGCTTGAGCCCTTCGGCCAGTGCATCCTTGAGCATGCTCATGCCCCAGTCAATGCCGCCACCGCCGCCGGTGCCCATGAAGAGGCAACCGTAGATAAAGTCTTCGCAATCCTGCATGGTTTCGAGTTTGCCGCGTGGCATGTTCCTATCCTCCTTGATTCTTGTGGTACGGTTTTTGGGGTCCGGGGGTGATGACCATGCACCGCCCGCAGACGGTGCATGGTCATCACCCCCGGACCCCAAAAACCTTCCTTATGCCTGGCACTGATGGCAGGCGACCAAGTGACCGCCGCCAGTGTCGATCAATTCGGGCGCCTGTTGCGAGCAGCCCTCCCGGCAGGCGGGGCAGCGGGGGTGAAAGGCGCAGCCCGTGGGCGGGTCGGCGGGGTTGGGGACGTTCCCGGGCAGGATAACCCGCTCGCGCCGGCGGGCCAGGTCGATGATGGGCGCCGAGGCGAGGAGCGCCTGGGTGTAGGGATGGAGGGCGCTGGTGAAAAGCTCTTCTGTGCGCGCGAGCTCTACTACCCGCCCCAGATACATGACGGCGATGCGGTCCGAGATGTGCCGCACCACGCTCAAGTCGTGGGAGATGAAGAGGAAAGTTAGCTCGAGCTGGGCCTGAAGTTGCTCCAACAGATTGAGGATCTGCGCCTGCACCGAGACGTCCAATGCCGAGGTGGGCTCGTCGAGCACCAGGAACTTGGGGTTTAGCACCAGGGCGCGTGCGACGGCGATGCGCTGCATCTGGCCGCCAGAGAACTCGTGCGGGTAGCGGTAGAGAATCTCCCCAGGCATGCCGCAGGATTCCAGCACCTCCGTCACCCGGCGCACCAGATCCGGCTGCCGCAGGTGTGCGTGGGTGCGCAGGGGCTCACCTACCGAGTTGAGCACATTGAAGCGCGGGTCGAAGGATGAATAGGGGTTCTGAAAGACGATCTGCATGTGGCGGCGCCGCTCGCGCAGGGCATTGCCGTGCAGCTGCAGAATGTCTTCCCCTTCCAGCAACACCTGGCCCGCAGTCGGGTGGATCAGGTGCAAAATGGCGCGGCCCAGGGTCGTCTTGCCGCAGCCCGATTCGCCGACTACACCCAGCGTCTCCTGGCGCCGGATGACAAAGCTGACGTTATCGACCGCACGCACGCGCCGTACGGGCGCAAAAAGGCCGCGCCGCGTGCTGAAATGGACCGAGAGCCCACTCACCTCCAGCAGGGGCTTGACATCGACGCTCATGCCCGGCCTCCTTCCTGGTAGAGGTGGCAGGCGACACGCCGGCCTGCGGCGATGGCGATGGAGCCCGGCGCCTGAATGCGGCAGACGTCCATGACCCTCGGGCAGCGCGGGTGGAAGGGGCAGCCGGCTACCGGATTGAGCCCATCGGGCACGCTGCCCGGGATCGAGCGCAGCGCCTCGCGCCGGCCGGTGGAGTCGGGCAGCGCACTCAGGAGCCCCTGGGTGTAGGGGTGCCCGGGGCGGAAGAGGACGTCCTCGGTCGTGCCCTCCTCGACGATCTGCCCGGCATAGGCCACCGCCACCCGGTCACAGGTTTCGGCCACTACGCCCAGGTTGTGGGTGATGAGCAGGATCGAAACACCCTGCCTCTGCCGGATATCGGCCAGCAGAGAGAGGATCTGCGCCTGGATGGTCACATCGAGGGCCGTCGTGGGTTCGTCGGCGATCAGCAGCTCGGCCCCACAGGAAAGGGCCATGGCGATCATGATACGCTGCTGCATGCCGCCAGAGAGCTCGTGCGGATAGGAGCGGAAGATGCGCTCCGGGTCGGGCAGGGCCACGGCCTCGAACATGGCCAACGCCTGTTGCCGGGCCTTTTCGGCGCTCGCTTCCGTGTGCCTACGAATGATGCGCACAATCTGATTGCCTACGGTAAACACGGGGTTCAGTGAGGCGGCCGGGTCCTGAAAGACCATAGCGATGTGCCGGCCCCGTACCCGCTGCATCTCGGCGCTGCTCTGGGCTATAAGGTCCTGGTCGTGGAAAACGATGCGGCCGGAGACGATCTCGCCTCCTGCGGGCACCATGCGCACGATCGCCAGCCCGGTCACCGACTTGCCGCAGCCCGACTCGCCGACCAGGCCAAAGAACTCACCCTTACGTACAGCAAAGCTCATGCCGTTGACGGCATGCACCTGCCCCGCATAGGTATTGAAGCGGACGGACAGATTTTCGATAGAAAGCAACGTCTCGCTCACCCTGTGGACCTCCGCGTGCGGGGATCGGCCGCGTCGCGCAGCGCATCACCCAGCAGGTTAAAGGCCAGTGTCATCAGGAAGATAGCGGCGCCTGCCGATGTGGCCAGCCAGGGGCGCTCAATAAAGTAGATGCGCCCGGTGTTGATCATGGCACCCCACTCGGCAGTCGGGGGCTGCACCCCCAGGCCGATAAAGCTGATGGAGGCGCCGGTGAGGATGGCCGAGCCCAGGTCCATGGTCGCCTGCACCAGGACGGGCGTGATGACGTTGGGCAGCACGTGGCGCAGGATGATGGTGGGCGAGCGCACACCGATGGAGCGCGCAGCCTCGATAAAGTAACGCTCACGCAAAGATATAGTCTGCGCGCGCACCACGCGCGTGTACCAGGGCCACCAGGTGAGGGCGATGGCGATCATGGCATGGACAAAGCTTGGCCCCAACGCCCCGGCGATGGCCAGCGCCAGCAGGAGCGGCGGGAAGGCCAGAAAGACGTCGGTGATGCGCATGATCAGGTCATCGATCCAGCCGCCATAGTAGCCAGCGATGGCTCCCAGGGGCGCGCCGATGAGCACGGCGATGATCACCACCAAAAAGCCAGTGGAGAGCGACGTCCGCCCACCAAAGAGGATGCGCGCCAGCACGTCGCGCCCCAGGTTATCGGTGCCCAGGGGGTGCGCCCAAGAGGGAGGGCGGAACTTTTCCAGGATATTGGGGTCGCCCAACCCCTGGCGTGTGTAGGGTGTGAGCACCGGCGCCAGGATCGCGCCCAGGATAAAGAGCACGATCAGCGCCACACTGATCATAGCCAGGGGGTCGCGCCGGATGGCGCGCCACATCAGCCCCAGTTCTCTGGAACTCCCCGATCCATTTGCGGCCGGCGTCAGGGGGGTTTCAAGCGCTTGTGCCATTGGCCATCTTTCCCGGCCAGCGAATCTCTCTCGGGTGCGGCGCGGCAAAGGTGCGCCTGCTGTGGGTCAGCCCCAGGGCCACCAGAGATTCCGCCAGCTTCATTGCTACTGTGGGAGGATCCAATACCGGCACCTCGCAGCCGCGTGCGGCCAACCCCGCCTGGATGCGCGGCGCTAGGCCCGCCAGCCCGGTGCAGCCCGGGATGATGACATGCGCGCCATCCTCCCGCACGGCGCGCTCGGCTACGTCGGTCACCCGGACGATTGTGCGCTCCCAATCCTGCTCCAGCTCCAGCACGGGAATGTTGAACCCGCGCACAGAAGCTAGCCGGGGGTACAGGCCATAGCGGACGACCTCTTCCTCCATCATGGGGATGCGCGAGTCGAACACGGCCAGCACCGAGAAACGGTGGCCGAGTTGCGCGGCCAGGTGCATACTGGCTTCAGCCGGGCCGATCGCGGGGATGCGTACCAGCTCGCGCACGGCGTAGAGCCCCGGGTCCCCCATGCAATCAATGATCACGGCGTCAGCGCCCTCGCGCTCGGCCTGCATGGCCTTACACAGGATGTCGGGCGTGACCAGGGCCTGGTCGCGAGCACTCTCGATCGAGGCCGTGCCCCAATCCAGCGAGACGATACTGACCTCGGTGCCTGGCCCGGCTGCAGCCGCATAGGCCAGGCGGCTATCCTCTTCCCAACTGCGGGTGATGGTAGGGTTGATGATTCGTATGTGCATTAGACAAAGTCCTGTTCAATGGGCCAGACGATCCTTTTATCACCCGGCGCGGCAAAAGTGCGGGCGCTATGAGTGTAGCCCAGCGCCACCTGGGCCTCGGCAGACTTGAGGGCTACCGCCGAGGGGTTGAGCACAGGCACCTCACAGCCGCGCTCCGCCAGCTCCGCCTGGGCGCGTTGGGCCATTTGCGCCAGCAACGTGCAGCCAGGAATGATCGCCCCCGCCCCGTCACGCAAGACGGCCTGTTCGGCGCTCTCGATCAGGGCGCGGAAGGTCGCTTCGGGGTCATCACGCAGCTCGAGCACGGGGATATCGAGGGCGCGTATCGAGGCGAGTTTCTCGCGCATCCGGTAGCGGCCCACCAGTTCCTCGACGGAGGGGATATCCCGGCTGTCGGTGGTGATGATGCTGAAGCGATGGGCCAGGATGGCCGCCAGGTGCATGCTCGCTTCGGCCGGGCCGACGACCGGGATGCGCACCATCTCGCGCGCGGCATAGAGGCCGGGGTCATCCATGCAGTTGATGATGATGGCATCTACGCCCGCACGCGCCGCCTCCAGCACCCGCTGCAAGATGCCGGGTGCGGCCCAGGCGCTATCGGCGCGCACCTCGATGGAGGGGGGCCCCCATGCCAGGGAGACCACGCTGATCTCTGTGCCCTCTGCGGCCGCGGCCTGGAAGACCTGGCGGCTGCCCTCTTCCCATTCTGATGTAGTGACCGGATCGATCACCCGAATATGCATTACCGTTTCGCTCTCCCGATAATATCATCTTGGCGGCTGGAGCCCAATACCTTTAAAATAAGCGTGCTGCATGCAGCAAGGGGACCCGAGGCTGAAGCCGTCGGGCTGAGAAGAGCAAAGCCCTGCGGGCTCGTGTGGGAGCAGGTTGGCTTGAGCAGCAAGGAATGCTCTAGCACAAGCCCCGAAGGGGGCTTTGCCGCTCTGAGCCCGATGGCTTCAGCCTCGGGTGGCCCTGCTCGAGCGCAACCGGGTTTGCCCGCAAAAGTGCTTCAGTCTCGC
>Ga0078972_1016549_pt1 | contig 10878 bp, 10 predicted proteins | sample YelNatPaOPGAMG01_FD_67568 | JGI IMG/M metagenome (GOLD analysis project Ga0078972, IMG submission 67568) | Hot spring thermophilic microbial communities from Obsidian Pool, Yellowstone National Park, USA - OP-RAMG-01 (SPADES assembly) (version 2) | ecosystem: Environmental > Aquatic > Thermal...
TCAGTACAATCCCTTGTATGAAGTATTTCTGAGCGACAAAGAAAAGAATGGTAAGAGGTAGTGTTACTAATAGAGCCGCAGCCATAAGCATGGTGAAGTTTATTGATGTCTCTCCTGTCCTATATAACTGCTCTTGGAAATTAAGTATTCCAAGACTTAGGGTCCATTTATTTGTGTCTCTTAGATAGATTAAAGGTCCCATAAAGTCATTCCATGTCCACATAAAGGAAAAAACAGCAACTGTTGCTAGTGCGGGTTTTACAAGAGGTATAGCTATTTTCCAGAAGATGCTATAATTACTACACCCATCTACTGTAGCAGCATCAAATAACTCTCTAGGAAGCGTAGCAAAAAACTGGCTAAATAAGAAAATAAAAAAGGGATTTCCGAAATAAGCTGGAATAATAAGAGGCTTAAAGCTATTAAGCCAGCCAATTTTAAAAAATAGAATATACAACGGAATCATTGTAACCTGTCCTGGAATCATCATAGTCCCTAGTAAAATTAAGAAGAGAATATCACTTCCTGGCCACCTTAGAATAGAGAAAGCATAACCTACTGAAGCTGAAGTAATAACCGTACCAAATACTACTGAAAATGCTATTATAAGAGAATTCTTTAAGTAGAGCGTCATAGGGACATATTTAAACCATGCTTTATAAAAGTTTTCTAGATGGATCTCTTTAGGAAGCCATTCTATCTTAACTAACATCATAACAGAGCCGGGAGGAGAGATAGCTGTAAGAATCGCCCAATAGAAGGGAATAACAAAAATTACAGCTATTATACTTAGGAGAAGATAACTTCCTATCTTTTTAAAAAACACTTGGCACTTTCTATTCATATTCATAATATACCCATCTCCTACTAATTTTTTGCTGAAGAAACGTTAAGGAGAAGATGATAGCAAACAATATCCAAGCCTGAGCAGAAGCATACCCCATTTCTAAGTGTTCAAATGCATTCTGGTATAAATAAAGGACATAAAACAGACTAGCAAAAGCAGGCCCTCCTCTGGTCATTACATAAGCCTGAGTAAAGATCTGAAAAGCTCCTATCACTCCCATTACTAGATTAAAAAATATTGCTGGACTTATTGAGGGAATTGTAATATACCAGTGTTTTTCCCACCAGTTGACTCCATCTAGGTCTGCTGCCTCATAAAGCTCTTGAGGTACTCCTTGGAGAGCAGCTAAAAAGATGAGCATTCCCGTCCCTGCCCCCCAGAGCCCCATTATAATGAAAGCTGGTTTAACCCAGAAAGTATCAAACAGCCAGTGAGGAGGATACTTCTCCCCTAGTCCCCTCAGTAATTTATTCAAGATGCCAAATTGAGGTTCAAAAATCCATTGCCAAAATAATGCTATAGCTACTACCGGAGTTATTGAAGGTAAAAAATATAATGTTCTATAGAAAGTTATACCTCTTAGTTTTTGATTTAGTAATACAGCTAAAAAGAGAGATAGCAATATTCCTAATGGAACTTGAATACCCGCATAGAAAGCAGTATTACTAAGACTTTTCCAAAAAATAGGATCATTGAAAAGCTTTTTATAATTTCTTATTCCTATAAACTTAGGCGAACTTAATATATCCCACTCACAAAAACCCAGTATAAGTGAGGTAAAAAGTGGTCCCATAGTAAATAGTACTAGTCCTAATAGCCATGGAGAGGCAAAAATAAAGAAGTCAATTTTATTTCTTTCTTTCAATGGCCTACTCTTACCTTTCCACATCTTCGTAATCTCCCTTTCCTCCAATATATAGCCCCCAAATTTTATCGAAAGCGTCCATACTAAGCTTAGCTGCTTCTACCGGATTTTCTTGTAAACAATTCTTATAATAGTTAAATGATTCAAATTCTACTGATAAAGCGCCTTTATATGATATTTCATCTAGAGCTTTCAATACAAGCATCCAATCTATAGCCCCTTCTCCTAAAAGAGGGAATATAAAATCGATTCCCCATCTTCCTGGATTCCCTACTGCGTCTTTTAGATGCACATGCTTAATCCTACTCCTCCACTGGTAGATGCTCCATGGAATATCATTCCTATAAATTAGATAATGAGAAGGATCAAAGGTAAGCCCTAAGTAGTCAGAAGTAAAATTCCTCGTCAATTCTCTAGTAGTGTAATAGTCATGGCATAAATGTCCTACTACTGCTTCTACTGCCAGATAAATTTTATTTTCTTCAGCTACTTTAAGAATCTTCTCAAAAGAATCTAAGAGAATAGGCCATGCTTCTCCCTCTGACATTCCTTCGGGAACTTCTGCTGTTACTAGATTTAACACATTTATCCCAGTTTCAGAGATCTCTCTTATACAATTAGTGATATCTTTTAAAGCCTTTTCTCTAGTATCTGAAGCAACTACATTTCTAAGTATGACGATATTACTTATATCAATACCAAATTGAGAGCCGATCTCTCTTGTCCTTTTGATTTGGTCTGATAACTTTTTTTCGGGATCAAACTGTATATCTTTTAGTTCTACCAATGAATAACTCAAATTGGCTAAAGTCTCTAAGCAATTCCTTATCTCTTCTTCAGATTTAAATCTTCCCCAAAGGTATGCATTAAAGCCAATTTCTTTTCTGTCTAACATAATATTTGATCCTCCTCCTTTAACAATGGAAAAGACGTCACTTTATTATTTTGAATAGATTTGTAAGCCTCAAGAATAATCTCAAGATCTTTCCTAGCTATTTCATAGGTAACTAATGGCTCTCTATTATTAACTATGCAATCTATAAAATGAGAGATCTCTTCTAATATAGAGTTATCCTCTCCTCTAGCTTGATATATTTTCTTTTTATCTTCTTTTTTTAAAATATAAACCTCATTTGAATCTTCCCATATAGTTCCTTCTGTCCCATATACAACAAAGAGAGGCTGCGTTAAAGGATTCTTAGCCCCCCATGTTACAATAAGGTTTCCTATAGTTCCATTTTCGAAATTCAATACAACTACTACTGTATCTTCTCCTTCCATCTCCAGGATACTCCTGTGATTAGCTAGAGCATATACACTCTTGACTTCTCCCCCTAAGTAATACAGCATATCTACTAAATGGATCCCTCGATCTATCAGTACTCCTCCCCCTGTAATAGCTATATTTCTCCTCCAGCCAGGAGGCACAAAGTACTGAATAGAATTCCCTTGGATCAAAATAGGTTCTCCTATCTCTTGTCTATCTAAAAACTCTTTAGCTATCCTAATTGATGGTATAAATCTCCAATTCTCAGCCACCATAAAATTTATCCCCGATGTCTTTATCACCTCATAAATTCTATTTGCCTCTTCAAGATTGGTAGCAAGAGGTTTTTCAAGTAATATATGCTTTCCTGCCTTCGCAGCTAATACAGTAGCATCTGCATGCTGATTATGTGGAAGGCATATGTCTACCACTTCTATCGAACTATTCAGAACATCTTCATAATTAGTGAAGAAACTTTTTGCTCCATATCTATCCGCAAAAAGCTTTGCCTTATCGGGATCAATATCGCATGTATAGAATTCTACCCTACCTTGGTCTTGTAATTGCTTGTAAGCCTTAGCATGTTCTTCTCCAATCCACCCACAACCGACAAGACATACTTTAATAAGATTAGAATTCATAGGATCCTCCTTCCTATTTTTTCTATAATTTTTACGAATCTATTTAAATAAGATGGCTCATCTGTAATATCTATTGACAAGCATGCTAATTCTCTCAATTTCTCTACATTCTCTATACTTATCCTACATGCTTCTATTGGGTCCTCTCTTGTCGGGAATATATCTAAGGCTAGCCAGCCATTATAGTTAAGTCTCTCTAGCCAATACATTAACTCTAGAAGTTCCCAGAAGTGAACTGTCCCTGGCATCATATCCCAGTCCCAGTCTCCATAATTGTCATTAAGATGAATATAGAAGAGTTTACCCTCATTATGGAGTAATACTGCTGATTCACTTGGATTTTCATATGAAAGAAGAGCATGACCTATATCTAGGTTCACCCCAATGTTATCCTTATTTAGCTTCTGTGTAATCCATAAGGCTTTACCCACATCACTTATAATAAGATGAGTCCGAGGCTCTTTAAGTTTATATTCAAGGCATATCTGGACATTAGAATTATATTCTGCACACTCATCTAACCCTTCCATAAGCCACTGCCACATGTCTTTGTAGTTTGCCTGGAGAGGATAATCAAAACCATCTTGCCCCAACCAAAGGTTTATTCTATTTGCCCCTAACTCTTGAGAGATATCCATAGCCTGCTCTATCGTTTTAATAGCTTCTTGACGAATCTTAGGGTCAGTATTTGTAAGTGAGCCATACTCCCATTTTGATTCATTCCAAACAGTAGCCGAAACAAGAGAACATTCTAGTCCAAATTCCTCCAGCCACGACTTTACTGCTTTTACCTCTGTATCTTTAAACATCATTGGGTAATGAAGCTCCACTCCACTCAGCTTTTCTACTTTAGCTGCCATTTCAATACGTTCTCTAAGAGATTTGGCCTCAGCATATCCAACAGAACAAAATCTATCTCCTCTAGGTCCAAAAGCTCCTAACCCTGTAGAGTATTTAACCTCCATTAATTACCTCCTTAAGATACTCAGGAACTGGTACATCCCACTCACCAATGGTGAGTCCTCCCGAGTAAGGATATATATTAGAAACTTTTATATCCACCACAGCAGGACCATCTATTGAAAGCGCTTCCTTTATTGTTTCAGTTATATCTCTCTCATCTTCTACTCTCCTTCCCCAGGCTCCGAATGATTCAGCAATCCTGGCAAAGTTCATTTGTAATTCTTCTCCATTCTTCTTTAGGAAGTGTGTATCAAATACTCTTTCTTTTCCATAGACACTTTCTTGGAGATCAGCAATAGACTGCCAACCACTATTATTTATTACTATAACAGTGACTGGAATTTCATACTGAACAGCAGTGGCTAGCTCTTGTATAGTCATAAGAAAATCACCATCCCCAACTATAGCCACTACTGGCCTATCAGGTTTCGCCAATTTCACCCCTAAACTTGCGGGGAAACCAAATCCCATAGTGGAAAAACCCCCTGGAGTAATATGAGTCCTAGATTCATAAAAGGGCATTTCTTGGAATATCTGAGCCTGAGTATTACCAGAAGATGTTACAACTATTGTTTCTTTCGGTAAGGTTTCTCTGAGTACTTTTAAACATCTGGAAATTGTTATGTAATCCTTACTAACACTATTATGCCAAGCTTCCAAACTCTGAGACCACATCTCTTTAGCCCTTTGAATATTCTCAAAATAGGAGGAATTCTTAAAGTCACGAGCTGGCCCTAATCGTTTTAGAGTCTCTAACAACTCTTCTAGAACGAACTTAGCGTCCCCTATGATACCTACCTCTACCGGATAATTTTTACCAATCTCGTTTGGGTCGATATCTACTTGGATAAGTTTTGTAGGAGGGATAGTAAAACTCACTCCGTGTCTATAAGAAGAACATGTCTCATCAGCAAATCTACATCCTACTGCTAAGATTACATCGGCACTCTTAGTAAGAGAATTCCCACTAATAGTACCTTTTGAACCTGTATGCCAAGCATACAAGGGATGATCTTCAGGGAATGCCCCTTTACCCATCATAGTAGTAACAACGGCTGCCCCAAGGAATTCTACTAACTCCCTCAATTCTTGCTCAGCAGAGGAAGCTATTACCCCACCCCCTACAAGAATTACTGGTTTTTTACTTTTATACAACAGATCAGCAGCTTTTTCTATAAGAGATAAGTCCCCCCTAATTCTATTGTTATTAGCTCTTCTCTTTTCAGCATTTATCATATCTAGCTCAATTGCAATTTCTTTACTCTGCATATCCATAGGAAGCTCTATCACTACCGGTCCAGGTCTACCTGTAAGCATTTGAGCAAAAGCTCTCTCTAAAACAAAGGGAAGAGTCTCGATATTTTCCACTCTAAAGTAAGCCTTGGTAATGGGCTCAAAGATTTGAATATTATCAGCCCATCTTTTTCGTTCGATCTCTTGAAGGACCCCCCTACCTTTCATATATGTATGAGTGCCCCCTGTAATTACTAACATGGCTGTAGAATCTACGTATGAAGTAGCTACCCCAACAGCTGTATTGATAGCTCCTGGCCCTATAGAGGTAAATACAGCTAAAGGTTTACCTGAAGCTCTATAATATCCATCAGCCAAATGTGCAGCTGATTGTTCATGTCTTACTTGAATAAGGGATAACTTATCTTCGTACCTTCTGAAAGCATCCACAAGCCCCAAACATCCATGCCCTGGTATACCTACTACATAAGGGATTCTTTCCCTTACTAGATATTCTACTACAATTTCTCCTCCTGTTAGTCTCATTTACTCTCTCCTTTCTGGAATGTCGCTTCTGGATAAAGTCTATACTTATCAATGGATGTAGGTGGAGAAAAACAGCATAAAGCTTCAAGATCTTCTTCTCCAGTATTTCTTAACATATGGATAGAACCTGGAGGGAAAAAGACGGTGTCACCAGTAACTAACTCTTGCACTTCTCCATCTATATACACCTCTGCCTGCCCTTTCAATATATAGACAGCTTCTTCCTCGCTGGGATGGGAATGGGCAGGTCTTACTGTCTCTCCTTTAGGTACACGAATCTTACAGATGGATAAGTTTTGAGCTCCTACTGTATCTTTTGTTATTATCTGTTTCATATACCTTCCAGGTAAGGTCATCTCTTTGATATCTTTTATATGTACTACTTTCACTTGCGTTCCCTCCTTACTAAGTAAAAACTTAAAGGGTCTACTCGGTCTCTTAAGATCTTAAGTTCTTCTTCTGTAGGGGCCTGAGTTTCACTAACCTTGTCGTAAATAAGTTCAAAGTCTGTTTGAGCCTCGACATCTTTCAGTGTAAACCCAGGATGGATACTCTCAATCTTCATACGATGGGTGATTTCATCAAAGGTTAACACTGCTAGATCGGTGATTACTTTTGCAGGACCTCTACCCAAAAGACCTTTTTTCTTACGAGCATCCTCACTCCCATCTAGATACCCTGGGCTTGTAATATAATCAACTTTACGAGGAAATCTTCTTTTTTTCATGATTCATTATGATTAATACCCTATTAGCTGATGATGCAATGTCATTTGCTCCACCACTCCCAGGGAGCCTTGTTTTAGGATTTCTGTAATCACCTATTACTGTAGCATTTATATTTCCATACATATCTACCTGGGCTCCACCTAGAAAACCTACATCTACCTTTCCTGTTTGCAATAATCCCAGTACATCTATCATTGAACCTACCATTGCTAAGTTATACATTAGACGGATGTCTCCAACAAGACGAGGGAGATGTATGTTCTTACATCCAATGTAGCCACTCTCATACATAATGACCAGGTTTGGAGTATGAGTATAAAGAGCGAGCTGAGCTGCTAACATAGGAAGCCCTGTCCCAACAAATACTACCTCTCCATCTTTAAGTTCCCTTGAAGCAGAAACAACCATCATCTCTAAAGAAGAATACTGCTGACTCATTCGGCACCTCTTTCCAAGTGCTCATAATAAGTAGAGTATCCTAATGAGCTATTAGCTCTCAACCTTAATATCTTTTCTAACCCAATTCTTTCTAGATATTCCCAGTTATTTTTGACTGAGAATATATATTTTTCTACATATTCTTGAAACCCTTCAGGACTCTTAGCCATTTTTGCATACATTTCTATATGCTCCCAGTCATAATCATAATATTTATAGCAGGCATAAGGATGGGCTCCAAAAGGTACCTCTACCACATAGTCTACCAAGAAACTAGGTAGAATCGTACTCTCAGGATTTTCTCTTACCATCTCAGACCTTACTATCTCTTCACAGGTAACAATCAAAGTCTTAGCACTTTTAGCCTTTTCTATATTGTCATACTTAGGTCCATCTATACTTACATTCCCTTCAGTATCTACTCGCTGAGCATGTATAATCGCAAAATCTGGATGAATTGCTCTCACTCCTAACAATTTTTCTCCTGTGAAAGGACAGGTAATCTCTTTTATATGTTCAGGATTACCATACCTCAAAATATCACTTCCTAATCCAGAGTGCATAGGAATATATGGTATTCCCATATCACCGGCAAAAAATCTTGCCGTCATAATAAAGTTTGAATAGTCTTCCACCTCAAGGGTCTTTGACTCTACTGCTCTTCTAAAACAAGGAGCAATTCCAATATTTTCAAAACCTATATAGCCGATCTCTGCTTTAGAAACACATCCTGCTCCAATAAGCATATCAGCATCTACATTCATCCCTGAACCGTATAGATAGAGATCCTTTTTCCTCTGGCGAATAAGCTCTCTTATAAAAGCAAAGGCCACCTTCTCATATCCAAAGCTCGGGCAGACAATACTACTTCCATCTTTTACCAGACTCACCGCTTCTTCTAATGTCACAAATTTAGGGCTTTTCATATTACCTCCTAATCAGGTAATTCAAGTAATACTGCCATACCCTGACCACTTCCCACACACATAGTAGCTATTCCATACTTTACATTTCTAAAATGCATTTCATCTATCAGTTTTATCATCATTATTACTCCCGTTGCTCCTACAGGATGTCCTAAAGCTATAGCGCCTCCATTCACATTCACTATATCTGGATTAAGGTCTAGCTCTCTAATGACAGCTATTGTGGAAGAGGCAAAAGCCTCATTAAGTTCTATCAAGCCGATATCGCCTAAAGTTAGATTTACTTTCTTTAAAAGTTTCCTTACTGCTGGGATAGGACCAAGACCAAACAACTCAGGTTCTACCCCTGCTGAAGCCCACCCTCTCAAAATAGCCAGGGGAGTTTTATTAAGCGCTATAGCCTTACTTGCTGTAGCTAGTACTAATACCCCGGCCGCATCATTTATACCAGATGAATTACCAGCAGTAACTGTTCCATTAGCTGTGAATACCGGTTTAAGTTTAGCTAGTTTTTCCAGTGAAGTATCCCTCCTAGGATGCTCATCTGTATCAAAGACTTGTGTTCCATTTCTTGATGGGATCTCTATTGGAACAATACTCTCTTTAAACTTCCCTTCATCAATAGCTTTTATCGCTTTTATATGACTTTCATAAGCCCACTGGTCTTGTTCTTCCCGCTTAATATTAAATTTTGAAGCAACAAGCTCTGCCATAGGACCAGCATCACCTAAAATATAATCAGCTAGAAAGTCTATAAGTGTATTGTTGCCAAGACGATAACCCCATCTAGCTCCTTCTAAAATATATGGAGCACGACTCATACTTTCTACTCCACCAGCTATACCTATATTGGCTTCTCCTAATAATAGATCTTCAGCCGCACATACTACGGCCCGCATACCTGAAGCACAATTCATATTTATAGAATAATCGTCTACCCTAATAGGTAATCCTGCTTTAAGAGCTATCTGCCGTGCAGGGTCTCCTCGAGGGGTAGTCTGTATATTCTCTCCTATCACTATTCGATCTATAGTCTCAGGCTCAATCCCTGCTCTATCAATAGCCTCCTTCACCACTGATGCTCCCAGATCAATAGGAGAAAAATCTTTTAATGCTCCTCCAAACTTCCCTATTGGGGTTCTTGCTTCTTCAATAATTACTATCTCCTCCATCAAGTTCCTCCATTTTTCATATAGTGAAAACCCGTTTTCTTATTTTACAAAAAATAATAAAAGACATCATCCCTCTTTATACCCCATAGCTGATGAAATCTTCTTGCTTATCTCTAAAACAACAGGGATATGCTTCTGTATATTCTCGAGAATCATAGTAACAATAGAACCAGATATACCTACTGATCCTATAACCTTTCCTTTAAAGTTCCGAACTGGTGCAGCAATACATCTTACCCCTATATCAAACTCTTCATCATCTACTGCATACCCATTTTCTCGGATTGATGCAAAATGTGCTTTTAACATACCTGGGGATACAATTGTTTTAGGGGTGTAAGAGGTAAGTCCTTTAATTTTTATAAGCTCTTCTATTCTCTCTTCTGGGAGAAAGGCAGCCACTGCTTTACCTGTAGCTGTACAATGAAATGGGGCTTCTATACCTATCTCAGTTTTCACAGTAATCCTCCCTGAAGTCTCTTCCTTATCTATATAAACAACAGCGTTATTTACAAAAGTAGTCAAATGGGTACTCTCTCCCGTCCTTTCACAGAGCTCTCTTAAGAATGGCTTAGCCCTTACTCTTAGTTCAAGCTGATTTAATAAACTTCCACTTAGCTCAATAAGCTTAAGACCTAAACTATATTTCTTTGTCTTCGGATCCTGCTCTACTATATTATGAGCCTCAAGTGTAGCTAAAGTTCTATAAATACTTGCCTTATCTACGTCTAGCCATTCACTTAGTTCTGTTACTCCCATCGACTTCTTAGTAAAAGCAAGTATCTCTAATATTTCTAACCCTCTATCTAAACTATTCAGCTTTTTGGCTTTCTTCACTATCTTAAGCACAAATAAATTATACAACACCATTTCTAATATATCAATAGGAAAATGTTAAGGATTTATTAAGAAATGATTAAGAGATTGTTAAGAAGATGCTTGCCATCAAAATATCTGTAACTGGGGAAAGTGGACTTCATACTTGGAGACGGACTGTATGCTAACAAAAAGTTTTCTGCACTAAGTCTTGAGATTACTCCTTAGAATACATCCATAAGAAAGATAATAGACAAAGCGATTGCAGATTAGCTTCCCTGTTTCTTATATACAAGGATGTTATAATAGGACTATAAATTAGATGTTTTGGAGGCATTTATGATAATAGAAGAGATAGAAAGATTAAAAAAGGAAAGAGATGCCGTTATTCTGGCACATAATTATACAAGACCAGAGGTTCAAGATATCGCTGATT
>Ga0078972_1016550_pt1 | contig 10878 bp, 8 predicted proteins | sample YelNatPaOPGAMG01_FD_67568 | JGI IMG/M metagenome (GOLD analysis project Ga0078972, IMG submission 67568) | Hot spring thermophilic microbial communities from Obsidian Pool, Yellowstone National Park, USA - OP-RAMG-01 (SPADES assembly) (version 2) | ecosystem: Environmental > Aquatic > Thermal...
GAAAACGATGTTTTAAATTTAATCAGCGAGTATTATAAATCAGAGACAACAGGAATTGTATATGAAGCTAATGTAATTTTACACAATGCTTCTAAGGAAGTCTTAAAAATAATATCTAGTAATCAAGATGAAGAAAAAAAAGTAGAAGCTCTGCGTAAAAACAGAACTGAAATTTATAAACCTATGGATAAAATAGTAGATTTTGTTTCAAAGCAAACAAAAAAAATCAATAAAAATTATCCAGATTTTACTTCTGCAAGCAATTCATTTTGCTTAAAGATTTCTAAAAAGTGCATAGATTCACGAAATAATGAAAAAACTACGAATCTAATTAGAGGTTATTTCGATAATTTAGACATGATATATTCTAGTTATTACACACTACTAAACAGATATGGCTCGCATAACGATCTTGTAAAAGCAGTTGCTGATAACTATATAGCTTTGGTAAATGTCAATAATAAACTCGATCCGTACTATTCCATGCTAATTAAAATATTATACGGATGTTTGCGGTATGTACAAACATCTATTAAATTAGGATAATACCCAAAATAAACTATTAAGTTTTATTTAAAATAGTTTTTTATATAGCCATATATACTTTACATGGAGGAGTCTCAATCGTGTGACAAATCCGCCTTCTCTACTATAGGAAGTATTATGCCAACTTCATCTATTACCGCAATGGCAGATTTTCTGCTTAACAATAAAGTTACTTTAAAAGAAAAAGTTAGTAAAAGATTACCCTGGGAATTAAGATACTACAAAAATAAAAATAAATTTATTAAAGATATTCACGGGTACCTAAAAGAATCCCATTTAGGATTAGACATGGATATGGATAGTTTGGATAATGGTAGTTCTGAAACTTTTTTAACGGTATCTTAATAAATCCCTCTGTCCTTGCAGATAGGACAGAGGGATTGTATTTTTTTTTATTGGCTCTATCAAATCTTTTGAAACCAAAGAAACGACCTAGGAAATCTTTATGCCTATTGCAAAATTAAAACCAGATGCTCTACCACCTGTCGTTTTAAACGAACCAATAATTGAATCGACAAGCTATTGTTCTACTATTGTAGATAATCAAAACGTCCCTCTAGCTGCATTGCTCTCATATGTAGAAGGAGCTCCTTGGACAGTAGATTATTATAGACAAGTAATTACATCACAAAGTGACTTAAAAGAACAAGATTTAGGTCAAGCTAATTTATATCAACAATATGAGAAAATTCAACAATTAGAAATTAGAGTAACAGATGCAGTCAGTGGTACGCAAAATACTGATCTGGCTCAAATGAAAGTATCTGGATCAGCGTTAGTGTATCCTTTTATGACTCCAAATGTAGGTGATACATTTGTTAGTGATGCAGGTCCTGGTTATAAGGGTGTGTATAATATTGATGCGGTAGAGAGAAAGTCTTTTAATAAAGAGACAGTTTACTCTATAGAGTATCATTTAATGGATTTTGTATCGAGCAATCAACAAAGATTGGCTGACCTAGAATCTAAAGTCATTAGAACTTTTGTATTTGATAAAAATAGGTTAACTCAAGGACTGTCTCCTACTCTGTCTACACAGACCTATTCACAGACTCAAAGTTTATCACAAATTTACCAGTCTATGGTAAAGTATTATTTTAAAACATTCTACAATAAAAACTATGACTCATTAGTAATTCCTGGTCAAGGCACTGGAGCTTATGATCCGTATTTAGTAGACTACATTTTAAAAATAGTAGATACATTTGATGCTTATGAAATTCGCCTAGTTAGAAACTATGCGATGGACGGGGATCCATTTACTGCTCAAGATCAATTTTGGAAAATTCTATTGCAAAGAGATCCTTTAATGGTACCATATGTAAATCAATATATGGGACTAGTAATGACTAAATTTTTTAATTATAATTCAATGTTTAAAGGCATTCGTTATAGCCGAATGTCTTATGTAATGTACCCTGTAAATCCTGATTTTTCATTAATCAATCCAAACAGTATGTCTAATGTTGGCGATCCTTTACTGATGGATTACGGTGTATTTCAAGACGGAGTATTTACAGAATCTCCTATATTTAAACCACAAGCATTGCAACAAATTCAAGAAGCAAAAACTACAGGTGCTTCTCTATCAGACCTAATTACAAATAATTTTGTCACTCAAAATACTACTATACCTATAATTAATAATGTCATAAATGCAGATGGTACGTATGTGTTTACTAAAGCTTTTTATCAAAATACAGTAGGTCAGTCTCTATTAGAATCATTGGTACAAAACTATATACAAGGAAATTCAATTAGTTTATCAGATTTGCTCTCGTGTTGCGCGCCTTACAGGCAGTGGGGTAGGTTAGAGCAGTTTTACTATATTCCTATTTTACTTACCTTAATTAAAACAGCACAAACGGAGGCTTGTTAATGGATCATGATCAAAGTCTTTACGGAAGAATAGTGCCTGATAAAATTTTTACTGATATATGGGACTATCTCTATAAAGTAAGAGTCCCGTATTTATCTACTATGTCTGAAGAATATATCCGGCAATTTGGAGTACCATCTTCAGGAGATAAAAAAATAGATAAAGAACAAATGAACCAACTTATCACTACGTATATGACTATTGAGAAGATGGTTTCTTTGTTTAAAGAAGGTGTGCCTATTCGTTTAGTAGAACCCGATTCACCTAAAAGAATATATGAATCTACTTCTAAATATTTAGATTATTGCAGAAATATGTTAGAGCGTCAAATAAATATTAGTGATGCTCCACTAGAAGACTTACTGGCTATGGATTTGTTTGCTAATAGCGTATACGAGCATGCAAAATACCATATGGTAGCTAGTTCTCATACTAGTGTACTGGCTATGGCTTTGAATAGGTATTCTGGATTTAAACTTAAGAATGATCGTCTATCGTTGCTGCCTTCATCTCAAAACGATACTAGTAGTATTAATCCTAGCGTCGTATCAGACAGCATAAACGATATACCTCAAAGAGAGTCTTTGGCTGATCTCTTTAAAAAGCAAATGTCAAATCAGTACTTTTCTAGGTAACTGTAATGGCCACTCAAAATTTCTCTATAGAGAAAAGTCCCCTCTGGAAAGACATCTCAAAGATTATGGGGTCTGAGGTTAAAGATACATTTTCCTCATATACCGCTACTATTCATACGGCTGTAGAAGACTATTCCGTATTATTTTTACAACAAATAGATATTCTAAGAGACTACGGCGCTAATATAGGGGATGTTACTTTTGCTACATTTCAATTAACGTTTGGTGACTATGTTTTAAGATTTTATCCATTTATTAATAACTTAGAACTAACTATAACTCAGTACTATTTAAATAAAGCTAATAGTACTAATAAAAATAACAATAAAAATAAACAAAGATATAAAATGGTTTTCTTACCACATGAAAACCTTCATGTCAATTTATCTGAATTTCAGTCTATGGATAAAATGACACTAGACCATCTAGATATAGTGACAGTTAAAGTACAGTTACTCAGTAGGGTGCTTGAGCCTTTAAGAATTATATTTACTAGTGGAATTTATCAAAAAGTTAAACAAGAAACTCTTTTAAGAACTGTAATTGGTAAAGAGAGTCAAGCTGTTTTAGTCGATGGCAAACCTTGTTTAGATTCTATAGATATTTACCCACCAGATAACACCGATATCCAGCAGCACATTATAATTCCAAATCAAACTTTAGTAGTATCGCTACCTACATTTTTACAAGAAAAAATGAATGGAGTATATAGTAGCGGTATAGGAAGTTATTTACAAAACTACAATTCTAAAAATACGTGGTTTATTTATCCCTTATATAACACTAGCAGATATTTAACAGATAAAACAAATTCATCTAAAGCAGTTTTCTACTTTATTCCAGCTTATAGGTACGGCGGGATAGATAATACGTATAGAGTAGACGGCAATAAGATAGATATTTTATGCACTTCAGATAAAAAATATGTAGACGATGGCGACACTAGGTACATGAATGAAGGTGTGGGGTTTGTACAGGCCGATGCACGGGCTTTTATGGGCAAACCAGTAGTCATGTCTGAAAAAGGGCCAAAAGGCAACCCTGCTCGTTTAACGACCTTTGCAGCCAATACTAGTAGAGACGATGGTTTGAATTATACTCCTAGCACAGGAGTAGGTATTTCTAGTAATCCTTTTGTACAATATAGCATTATTACAAAGCGAAATGTCTCAACAATACAAATATCATGGGAGCATAGTGATAATACATTAATATATCCAGGAATGCCTTGTGAGTTTGTTTATTTAGAAGATGGTAAGAGAAAGAGTATTTACGGAGTAATTGCAAAAGTACAGTCATTTATTTATAAAACAAATAAAGGAGCTCTCACTGCAAATTACTTACAAAACACATCTATTCTTATATATGCACAGCGAACTCCTAAGACAACTCAGGTTCCTGCCCAACCTGCCACAGGTGGACTAGGGGTTTCTGCTTTTTAATAAAATTGACGTACAGATGACACAGGCTGCGGTGCCTGTGTCATCTATTTTTTTCTGTACTGTGAAATCATTTGATCTCTCCATTTAATAAAAAAAGGATACACAATATGTTTAAAATCTGGGATAAAATATTTAAAGTCGGTGATTTAGTTTTTAAAGATAATTCAAGTTATTTAAAATTCAAATCAAAAAAGTTACCTAATAAAACTATACCTAAAGGAATGTCTGTTTCTTTTGATTCTACAATAAAATTACCAAAAAAGTATGTAGTGCAACCTTACAATGACATTGATTTTTTTAAATTAAAAACTGATTTAGGTATCTTTGAAATAAAAACGATCGTTTATAGAGATAGAGGCAAAGTGTATTACAATGTCCATAACCTTAAGACAAACGTTTCATTTACTTTAGATGAAAAATCATTTAAACTTTTATTTAAAAATGAATCGGTCCCTATTGATGAGACTTTTAAAAAGAAGTATCTGAATGCTAAATCGTGACCCAATAAAAATAAATAGGACCATCCATGGAACAAAACATTTTTGAAATAGCCCAAGGCATTCAAGCAGATCTCGGCATAACACAATATGACCAGCTAGACATTTGGAAATTAAAGTATTATGAAAATAATTTCGTCACTCCAATTTCTAGAAATACTCCGCTGCCTCACGCACAGTTTGTATTTGATCAAATAAATTCAGCCAATGCAATTTCACTCAGTCCGTATGACTTTACTTTGAGTGCGCCTACGGTCTATAGTAATCCACAGTATCCTACATTAAATACCCAAATTACTATTACTCCTGCAGAGCTGACAGGCTATAGCGGATCAGCGGTTGTCTATTATAACAGAATAGATATTTCACAGGTTTTAGGTACTCAATCGGCTAATATTGTACCAGCTACTAATGCTACTCTTTTATCCGATATTATTCCTCAGATTAATTCAGCATATGGGTTAGATTTACAGACAGGAGATTATACAGACGCTCCTCTACCGACCATACCTGTAACTCAGACTACGCCTGAGCCTGTTTCAGTTACTGTTGCAATAGATCCTGCTTGTTTAAAATATACGGGAACTTATAACTATATTTTAAATTATCAAAACAACAGCACAACGCTCACGGTGAATCCCAATAATCCAAATGCCAGGGCTTTAATTGTATTTAGTGCGCCTAGCACAACTCCAATTAATCAGCAAGCAATGCTTTTTAATCTGTATGCACAGCAAGATACTAGTTTTTCATTAGCAATAAATGCTTCTAATATTACTGAGTTTACTATTACTTCTTCTTTTTATGAAAAAACCACTAATACTCTTTATTTAAATGGAGTATTTAATTTAACTTATACAGTAGGCACCACTCAAACAACAGGTAGTTTTACTACCTTAGTTATAAACTCACAAGGGTTTATTACACAAGGTTTAGTTGCACCATTGTTTAATTTACAAACTGGTTTTAATTGGGCTGTAAATAGATGTTCTGGGCTTTACTACGCTTTTAATTCTGATGCTAGTGCTCCTGAGAGTTTGGTTAGATACTTGCCTACAGGTTTAGTAGATACTACTTTTTCGCCTAATTTACCATACGCGCCTGTGAGTGTTTTCCCACAAGCTGGTGGTAATATTTATATAGTGAGTCCTGTATTTACAGCAGTAAATCCTTATAATACAGCGCAAATTGCTCAGCCTCTAGTGCGCATAGACAGGTTACTGCCCACCGGTCAATTAGACTCTTCTTTCAATACAGTATATTTATCAGCTAGTATAGTAAATAGTACTATATGCACTGTAACTGATATTTTAGAAACGTCTATCGGTACTGTAGAATTATTAGTAAATGAGCTAACAGGCTACGGCGTTAATTCAAATGTACCAGTAATTAACTCCAGACCACTAGTAATGACTAATTCTACTGCAGGATCTGCAGTTACTTGGATTCCATTAATTAGTTTATTAATGAATGGTAGTATAAATGTTTCTTTTAACAATGTACTTAATTCATATACGTCTTCTGCAATCAGTATAGATCCTACTAAAACAAATACTCCTAGTTTAAATTTAAATTTCTTTAATGGTAGGACAACATTTTGGGCATATGTTCAAAATCCTGTTAACGCTCAGAATTGTTTTGTGACTTTGAGTTTTGACACCTTTGGTAACCCTTACTATTACGGTATACAGTCGTATCAGAATTTACCTATTTATGAATCCATGTCTGTTATCAATACATACTCAGACGGTACTTATGTTATAAAAGGAACACTAGCTAGTATCAATATGAACGGAGTTTTATCAGCTCAAAAAGATTTAGCCGCTATTATCAATCCCGATGGTACTACGGTCCTTCTCGCTCCTATGCAAACAGGAGTATTTCCGTCTGGTACTGTCAGTATCGAATCTGTCTATTCTTTTTAAAGGATTAAGTAATGTCAAAGTTTATGCAAACCTACCAAGTCGATCTACAAGCTTATGATGACGTTGGAAGTAATTTTGAAATTTCTGATTTAGAAAATCAGTACAATGATATTGAAAAAACCAATATAGCTATAGAAAATGCTTTTATTCAATTAGGTAAAGCACAATCATTAAAGAATAAAATTCAAAAATCACCCAGTTTTAATAAGTTAGAGTATAAGTTATCTATTTTTGCAATGGAGCAGATTACAACTGACTGTGGTTTGCTGCCTCTAAATAAAAAGGCAGCTTTAGAATCTACTCAAGATTACAGAGTAGTCGCACTGGAAGGTTTTACTGAAATCATTAAAAATATTGTTGAAGCTATTAAAAGAGCTTTTAAATATATTTGGGATATGCTCTCTAAGTTTTTTAGTTGGCTATTTTCCTCAACTAAAAAAAATAAAATAGAATCAGATTTAGAGTCTTTAGAAGAACGTGTTAAAAAGTCAGAAAAAGCTCCTACTAAAATTAAACCACAAGAAATGGAGTATTATCCGTATATTGATATTTTAAAAGGTTTGGATTATGGAGTAAAGTCTATTAATAGTAATACTATTTTAGAATTGATGTCTAGAATTGAAAAATTCTATAATTCTTTAGATAAATTATCGTACTCTTATAACCTTGGTATTAACGGGTTTAGCGGAATATACAAAAATTTCGTTAATACAGCAGATAAAATTGCTTTATCAAAGTTGTCAGGCACTCCAGAAAAGTTTGACTTTATTAATTTTCAAAAAGAATTCTATAATTCAATCCATAGTACTGTAGATGTTACTATAGATGAGCAATATAATAAAGCAAATATTTTAAAAGAACAAAACTATATAGAAGGTTTAAGAGAAAAAAATAATTTTCAAGATCCTATATCTTTCGTAGAAGGACTCGCTGAAGGATCTATTAAAAGTAGAACAATTTCTGAGATGAGAATTTCAGAAGTTATAGGCGGTTTATCAAAACTTTTATTTATTATGTATTCTGGTGAGAATGAAAACTACGTGCCTATAAATACTACACAAGTCGCTTTAAGTCTTGTAAAAGAAGATTCTAGCAGGTACCTAGCTCCTGAAGATCTTTTAAGAGTTATATCTAAACTTAAAGATGTTCAGCATGACGTTTATTTAAAAGGACTGGATATTCAGACTAGATTAAAAAGTACTAAAAAAGTCTTTGATGAAATGCTCACTCATTTGTCTAATCTGAGCGAAATTAATAAACAAGCCGTTATGGAGCCAGAGACTGCAGACTCTTATGAGAGAACTATCAATCTTCTTTTTGTCTATTTACAAAGACAGCAAAGATTTTTGACTCAAGGTATTTATAAAGGTATGGGTATGGTAGAGAAAAATATGAGTACTCTTTATAAATTTTCTATGTCGCATGATTTAATTTATCGTACAGTTTAGTATACACTAACACTCTGCTCCTATAAAAGGTAGCAGAGTGTTAGTATGTTTTTTTTTTGAAATCTTCTGAAATTAATTTTACTACCATATATTACTGGATTCATTATGGCACAAAATCCTTTATTTTCGCTATACCAAACTGTATCTCCTGCACCAGCTGCTGCGCCTGCTGCCAATTCTAACCCACCTTTAAATCCACAGGTAGATAGTGCTGAGCAATTAATTCAAGCATTGGGTTCTATACCAGAATCTACTAACGGAGTAAATGAAGCTTTAGCTATTTCTAATGTCATTAATTTAACTCCAGCCAATAACTTTATTGCAGATGCTACCAGCGATCTTGCACCTGCTAGTAATTTAAATTCTCTTTTAAATCTAGAAGAAGTTATTTTAAATTCTCAAACAACTAGTGAGCCTTTAATTAAATCTCCTGGAGTAGTCAAAGCATTAAACAACACTCAGTATGGATTTTTACTCAGATACTTACTTACTGATTTGTCCAGTAGGTTTGGAGTCACACTAGATCCTACTAAGATCGTTTATAAAATGATAGAAGGAAAACAAAATTTAAACTCAGAGCCTTCTTCTGCAATAGAATTATCTACAATAGGTACTGGTGATTTTATAAGAATTCGTTTTTACTTTACTTTTAAGAATTCTACTGACTTTAAATTTATTAGTATATATCACGATCAAAACTATAATAGCAATAATGATAGAGCTTCTATTATTTATCTATACGAAGGTAGTGTAAGTAAAGAAGATTTTAAAGAATTAGTATCTTTAGTTGCAACTCAAACTTATTCTCAAGCACTGCCTAGTAATACAACTGCTTTAATACCCGAGTCAGGAACAGTACCTATGTATTTAGCTGAAGATATGGTTCCTATTGTTTTAGAACATTAATTAAAAGGATTAAATAATGTCTGTTGTAATAACTTATACCGTAGATGCTCCTACCTTTATATCTCCTGCACAGGGAGCTGTAATTCCTGGAACTTCAGTCACCCTTGTAGCTTCTGCTTTTTCTGTTACACCTGCTAACCCATATATTATACAAACAAATGCATCGTGGTATTTATATACAGACGCTGCATTAACACAAATAGCTCAGCAGTCTCTCTCAGATACTGTTAATTTAAATTCTATTACATTCAATAATCTAACTCCAGGTCAAACATATTACGCTGTAGTATCCTACAATAGTACAGATGCCAATTCAAATGCAGCTAGTGCACCTTTGTCTTTTACAATGCAAGCTCAAACAACGCAAGTTCCGTCAACTCAGGCTCAATCAACCTTTGATGGACGTATTTCTACTCTACCTTTAGCCACTTCTTTAACAGGGTCTGAGTTAGTTCCAATTATTAAAAACAATGAAAACTTAGTAGTTAGAGTGTCAAATGTAAATACAGGCGGTATAGTGTCGACATCTGGTCCTACTGTAGCTGGAAGCACTAGTGTATACGCTGGTTCTACTAATGAATACACAATTACTAATTATAATTTAGGTACAGTCTACACAGTTTCTTCTTCTGCTGGTAGTGTTTCTATTTCTGAAAATATTATTACTTTAGTAGCTCCTGCGCAGGTAGGACCAATGACTTTAACTGTCAATAATAAGACTTATAATATTTCTGTTATTGCCAATGTAGTCAATACTCCTGTAATTACTTACCCTACTAGCACCACGTCGTTAAATATATCTACATTTACAGCTTTATCTTCAGCATTTTCATCCACAGACGCTCAAGAAACACAACTTAGCTCTACTTGGCAATTATCTACCGATCCTAATTTTAATACTATATTTTCTACAACTATCGATTCTACTAGTAACTTAACTTCATGGACTGTAAGTGGTTTATCAGCAGATACTACTTACTACATTAGAGTAAGCTATACAGGTACAATTAGCGGCACTAGTGCTTGGAGTCCTGTAGTTACTTTTAGTACTGCGTCAGCTTTTGCTCCTAGTGCAATTGCATCACGTATAGCTAGTAATGTCGCTAATAGTGATTTTGGCTATTCAGTCTCTATCAATAGTACAGGCACTATAGCTATTATTGGAGCCTATTATGAAAACTCCACTACAGGTGCAGCCTATATCTATACTTATCAAAATGGTGTATGGTCGCAGACTGCTAGATTAGCTAGCGGAGTCGCTAATAGCTATTTTGGCTCTGCAGTCTCTATCAATAGCGATGGCACTATAGCTATCATTGGAGCCTATTATGAAAACTCCTATACAGGTGCAGCCTATATCTATACCAATCAGAGCGGTACCTGGACACAGACTGCTAGAATAGTCAATGGAATAGCCGGAAACAATTTTGGCAGTGCAGTCTCTATTAATAGTGATGGCACTATAGCTATAATTGGAGCTGATGGTGAAAACTCCGGTACAGGTGCAGCCTATATCTATACCAATCAGAGCGGCTCGTGGTCTCAGACAGCTAGACTGGCTAGTGGAGTAGCAAATAGTGTTTTTGGAAATGCAGTCTCT
>Ga0078972_1016551_pt1 | contig 10878 bp, 7 predicted proteins | sample YelNatPaOPGAMG01_FD_67568 | JGI IMG/M metagenome (GOLD analysis project Ga0078972, IMG submission 67568) | Hot spring thermophilic microbial communities from Obsidian Pool, Yellowstone National Park, USA - OP-RAMG-01 (SPADES assembly) (version 2) | ecosystem: Environmental > Aquatic > Thermal...
GGGCGTTTGACCCAAGCCGTGTGCCAACAGTAGCCGAATCCCTGTACCGTGAGGGTTGTTACACTGATCAGACATTTCGCGTACGCCTCTTTGCTATAGGAGCGGAGAAAACACCTTGGCTTCCACCGGGTGTTGCTCAGCTTACTTGGGATGAGATTTTGAAGTTCATCTATTGTCGGCTGAACCTTTATAAAGAACACAAAGCCCATCACGAGCAATGGGATTCCGCTGGAAAATGGTTGTATGACATTAGCACAAGACTATCAATAAACGCTGCCGACTTTACAGATACTGTAAAGACCGCCATGGAGAATTATGTACGTGCTAGTAGGAGGATTGATAAATGAGGCGTACTCTTTCCGTATGCACTGGAGACTGTTTTATTTGCCCGGCGAAACCTTCCGAGTGCTGAAGGAGATGCGACAATTCGGCGAATGCCGCACCCGCCGCTTGGTGTTGGAGGCATGGGAGAAGCTTCGCGGAATGAGAAATGTCGAATACGAGTGACTGGCTATTTGTAATCCCTGTTCGAAACCTCAGGATTGAGAAGGAGCTCCACCAGAGGGTGGTAATCGGGCGGGTTGAATTCATTCGCCCTGATAAACTGGCCTACATGCGAAGACAATTCCGTATAGCTTATAGGATCTCCGAGTTATGTCGTACTGATCCCCACTTTCGCAAAATAGTGGGAGGGGAAGAGGCATTGGCAGTGCTTCATGTTAAGCTTAAAAAAGGGCAGGACTTTAAAGAAGTCATACCCGAATGCCTACAAAGAGTCAGAGATGCCACGGCGATCCTTTCCCTTTCACGCTGTGTTTATTCCCGAAGGAGATATCGGGAAATCTTCGGCATCGGTGTGCAATCTGCACGTGCATGGCAAGAATACGCCTTCTTAGAAAAGGGTGCTGCCCCCACGAAACTGGGACCGAGGCCTCTCTTAGGCGGACAGCTCGAAGGAGCGCACAATCCCTTTATACTAGATAAAACGTGGTGGAATTTTCATAGCAAACATGGGTTCTTCTTTGCGCTTCTAGATGTTCTCTACGGCAGCAAGACGAAAGAAGTTAGCTGCAGTTGGCGTGAGAGGTTAGAGCGCGCTGCTTTATTTGCCGGTCGAGGCTGGCAGACTCCAGATCCAGTGGTGGCCTTTCTCTATAACATCTTCGCTTTAGAAAGCTTATTGTTGGAAAGCGGTGGAAGGACAGAGGATCTGGCAAAACGAGTAGAAGCATTCCTCGGTTGGGCCGGTTTTTGGGGCCAGGACGAGCGCTTCAGGGAGAAGATAGAAGATATGCACACGGTTAGACATGAAATAGTGCATCAAGCTGACACTTCTAAATTTACCATGGATCACTTGCTCTTTAGTGATGACCTTGTCTTCAATCTCTTTCTTAACCTCGTAAAGCACGTTAGATTGTTCAAGAAGCAGGAGGATGTGATCGATTTCTGCCGCAAGGTTGAGGCGGAGCGGATCTTAGGACTGAAGTCCAGAGTTAGACCAAGGAGCTTTCGCGCAATGGCTCCCCGATATACTGACAAGGACAAGGATGAAATATGAAAGCGTCTCGACAAGGAGGCGATCAATGTGCTGGAAGAATTCACAATCCGCTTTAAGCTGGATAGGCCTCTACCACGGACCATTCGCAGTTCGTTCCCTGACGGCGTCGACGTGTACGGGGAACTTGGAGAGGACTCAATTCTAGTCAGGCACGTCAAGGCCAAAGACTCCAAAGAAGCCAGGGACAAGGCACTCCCACTCGCAAATGCCGTGCTGGATGAGTATTGCTTCAAATTTGACTTTGCTACTATGATCCTCCCCACGCCTTGGGGCGCTGAAAATTCCGATGGAAAAATGTGGTGGGTAGACGAAGATAAAGGCTCTGGTTTTGATGCAAATTATGAGCTCGAAAAAAGATCAGCTGACGGCATGCTGGTTGAGAAACATTCATTATCAGATCCTGTGGAGATTATGGTCGGCGCTTGCGACTACTTGCAGTTCTTCAGAAAAGGCCGTTTGAGCGAGGAGAAAGGAGATTGGTTCGACGCATTTCGGAACTACTTCCTTGCTATAGAACGGATTTTCACAGCATCCACAAGTGGCGAAAAGAACTCGGGACTAAAGTCACAACTAGAAGCAACGCTTAAGCAATGTTTCGGCGATCAGAAAGCCCTTGACCGCCTCCGGCAACAGGCGACTTCCTGTGAGAGTTTTGTTGAGCGCACCGGTGACCTTTATGCTGACGTGGCGGAATATCTTTACCGCGAGATCCGATGTCAAGTAAATCATGCGAAGGCTGGTGATACCTACAAAGTGCCTTGTAACCCTGCTGATGAAGCAGAGGTAAAGGCAGCTGTCCCCCTTGCCCGATATGTAGCACGAGAGCTTATCAACTGGTATCGAGAAAAACAGTACTAGCCACCGCTTTAGAAACAGGGTCTTTGGCATAGCGTAGCATTTATTGTGTGTGATCAACGTAGCTTCCCATTGGGTTTTCGCCAATCCTCGTGGTCTACCAATATCGCGCTATAACTAAACTCCCTCTTCAGTCCTTGCAAGCCTTCAAACTTTCCTTACCGCTCCAGTCTCCACTGCGAAGGTACAGGTAACGCCACCCTACACCGGTTGCCTCGCTGACACACTCACACCACTTTCGTGCAGCAGCGTTCTTATCAGGAACCTGAATTTCCTCTCTCCCCTTGGTCTCGACAAGATAAAACCCGCCTTCGGTTTTCACGATAAAATCAGGATAAAACTTTCTCCACTTCTTTTCAGACGTGTCATAGTACCTAACCCCCAGCCCTACCACGTTAGGGACGTTCTTAATAAAAGAAACCACGTCTTGTGCCTTATCCAAGAACCTTACGAAGTCACCCTCCATCTCGTTATCGACCGGGCATGAAGGAATTCTTCGTTCTTCCTCACCGTTGTGGGAGATTCTTACCAGTAGGCTCTTCTGGGAGTCTACAAATTCGCGGTTCCATGGGAATCCCTCTAAGTCTTCAAGGCGCACCTTCCGTGTTACTTCCGCCCTCGATAAGAAGGCGAAGTTGTTCAAAACAGGGCGCGCCCTGTTCTCTATGTCTTGCCGAATCTGACCGTACCACCCCTTGCTGTACAAGAATTTCAGGACCTCCTCGTTAATATCTAGCGGCTCGTCAAAAAGCCTCTTTCTTATGTACTCTTCAAGGGCTTCCAGGATGGTGCTGAAAGCATGCGGCAGAGGGATTACCTCCTCCAGTTCCTCCGCAAGCCGAACCAGGGGAACAACAGGGATTCCGAAAGGCGTCTCAATTTTTCCCTTATCCAGTATGCGTCCACTGAGCGTTACAACCTCGTACTTATACTCCCGCCTAAACTCTTCCACCTCAGCTTTTTTGAAGACCTTTTGAGGAAGAGAGCCAAATAAATCAGCAACTATTTGCTTCAAATCTATGTCTTCCACAAATGAAACGGACTCAGCTTGTGGAATTTCAAACTTCATGGATTCCGGAACTTCTAATCGCGGGTTGAACGATATAAAGAACTTCTGCGAAGCCTCCGGAAGCTTTATCCCTTCCATCAGCTCAAGTTGGTCCAGCACCCGCAAGAGCCCAGGAGGTCCCACAACCTCCAGCACGTTCACCCATTGCTCCGTATCAATCCCCCAGTCGGGGAAGAGCTTTCTCAAGCCTCTCCCGATTACCTGCTCAGGGAGGACCTCTCTTTCCGAGGTATATGACCGAAGGCCCAGGATAACTGTGACCGACCGCACATCCCAACCCTCATTGAGCATCATCACGCTGCTGATGACCTCAATGGGATTGTCCGGTTCGTCCAATCCTCGGACGAGTTTGAGCGCAAGCTCACGGTCCAGTTCTTTTTCTTCGCCGTTTATCAGGATTCTAGACACGATTTCCTTTCCCCCCGACTTGAGCTGAGCTTTCCACTCGTCCAGTTCCGAGTGAATGAGGATCATGTTGGCCGGACTAATGTCGGGTTCCTTTAGCAGCTCCTCATATATTGCCTCAGCGTTTTCTGTCTCATCCGCCATGATGAAAAGTACAGATTTTTTTCCGAGCTCCCTGAGCTTCGCCCGGTGTTTTCGCCAACGGTCAAGCGCGGCGTCGATGTAAGGGCGGAAATCCTCGATGTAGAACCCCTTCTTCACAGGTGGCGCGTCGTGAAGGACAACCTTAACCGGGTACTTAACGATTCCCGTCTGCAGGGCCTCGCGAAGTGAGAAGTCGACGATAATCCAAGGAAACAAAGCACCTTTCTCGTCCTTTGGCGTAGCGCTGAAGTCCAGTTCCATGAAAATACCCTTGGAGAAGCGCTCCAAAAGGGAATCATGTAAGTCCCAGAGGTAGTTCTGCCACCGACTCTCCTCTCGGTGAATGTGGTGAGCCTCGTCCTTCAGGATCATGATGCCGGGATAATGGTTGAGGATTTCCCACAACTTGATTGAAGTCGCCTTATAGGGGTCCTTTCCGGGATTTGGAACCCCGAAGACAAACTCCACCATATCCTTTTCTTCCTTTTGTCGTGTGTTATCCCGGAATTCGATTTGATGGATGTTGGTGACGAAGATTACCCCTTCATCCTCTGGTGGCGGGAACCTGTCTGCGTCAGAGAAAGTGTCCCGGGTGACTACGCGCACCTTGAAGTTTTTCCTCCAATCCTCCGGGACGAGGTGAAACTCATCGAAGATGGCTAAACTCTCCAAGTCGCGCCGCAGCCGATCGTAAACGACGATATTAGGGGCCACGAACAAAAAAAACCGTGTGAACCTGTCCCTATCCTCCCAAAGGTAGTTAAAGAAAGACCACACGCTGAGCAGAGCCATGACCAGGGTCTTTCCAGAGCCAGTGGCCATTCGAAAGGCATAGCGTGGATACCTGTCGTATTCGGCATATCCCCTAAGCATAAAAGCGCCATACCGCTCGATAAGCTGGGTCACCTTTGTGATACCCTTGACTTCGTACAGGTAAACCAGTGTTTCTACCGCTTCTCGCTGCGAGAACCAGAGAACCCGCTCTCGTGGATACTTAAACCAGAAATTCAAAAGGGACTGCGTGGTTTCTGAGACGCCCGGATACCCTCTCTCCCGCCACTCCTTCACTTCACGGCGCAGGTTGTTCACACACAGGGCTTCCGATGGGAATCGGGCGTAGGGATTTCCATTCTTACGCTGCTCATTTGCCCACGCGATCCCGTTGAGAATGTACTCCTTGAACCTTCTCTGCGCCTCGTCAAGGTACCGCGTGTCAAATCGACATTCCCTCGGGTAAGGATCAAGCAATGAGTCGGGCGGAACAAATGTGATGTCCGAAGGAAGCTTTTGTATCTCGAAGGCGGGCATCCCCTCATCGCTTTTTCTTCTTCTCGGCATCGCTTACTCCCTTACTGTAATGTTTAATTCTCGAGAAGTCTCACCGCCGAAAATGTCCGTAACTTTCACCACTACCTTATAAGTCCCAGGTTCGGGATAGGTGTGGCTGGCGCAAACTTCTACATTGCCCTCTCCAGGCTTTTTGTCGAAACTCACAAAGTCATGCTTGAATACAATCCCATCGTAGTTCCAGTCCACGGCCCAGTAGTTAATGAGCGGGGCAAAGTAGCGCTGCCTCTGAGCGTCGCTCGTAGCTGCCTCTATCCTTTTACGAATCTCCCCCTCCAGGTCCTCATAGCCGTGCGGGAGCCTCACCCAGAAGTCCTCGATGGTGATGAACACCTTTAATCCTTCCTTCCGAACATCCAGCCTAAGATAGCCTGGTTCCACGAACCGTAGATGCTTGCGCACGTCCTCCGGGAAAGCGTAGTCTAAATGGACAGCATCGGAACGGCTAAATCCGTATTTTTTCAAAACTTCTTCGACTCGACTCAAGGGGGGTATGTGGAGGAGCTTGAGCCGTACGCTCTGTCGCTCCCAGTAGTCCTTGGCTCGCTCAAAGGTGTCTGGAGCCCAGTCCCAGCCGAGGATGACCAGTGTCCAGCCCTCTCGGAAGAAGGGGGTCTCCTGGAACTCCTTGATTGCTTCCTGGATCTCGGCGGGCGTCACAGGAAAGTGGCCCTGACCCACGTGGAGTACCTCTTTCTCGCGTTCCCGCAGTCCGTGGAGGTGGCGGAAAGGCTGCTGTATCAGTGAAGCACCATAGAGGTTCAGCACGAGACGAACGGTGTCGGCGTGGTTCTTCATCCGGTCGGTCAAGTAGGTGGCTATGGCCACCAGGTAGAAGGGACGACAGGGCTTCTCATAGCGAGGACGGTTGCTTTCGTCTTCCACCCGGATGCCCACCGCTTTGGAGTTACCGATGTCCAGAAGGCGTTTTCTTGTCACATGAATGGCGTACTTGGACATATCACAGCACACCCAGCGCCTGCCGAGTTTCTCGGCAACCGCTGCCAGTGTGCCAGAGCCACAAAAGAAGTCAGCCACAATGTCGCCTTCATTTGAAGATGCGAGGACGATGCGTTCAAGGAGACGTTCGGGTTTTTGGGTGGGGAAATCTACCAATTCGTCACGCCACGCGGAGATGTTAGATACATGGGTCCACCAGTCTTCGGGGACTTTACCTCTTTCATGAATTTTTTTTAACCGTTCTATTTCATTTTTATATTTAACACCGTGAAGCCCCCTTTCTGCAGTAAAGGCCGCTTTATAAGGGACTCTAACAGCATCAGCATTAAAAAGATAATTAGCTGTTTTTGAGTATCGCAGAATAATGTCATGTTTGTCGGGAAAATCTTTAGTTGCTTGAAGAGGTCCAGTATAACACCAGACAATTTCATTCCTAAAATTTTCCCTCCCAAAAATCTCATCCATCAAGAGTTTCACATAATGCACCATTCTGTAATCCAGATGCACATAGATTGAGCCATCGTCTGCAAGAAGTTCTTTCATCAAAACAAGCCTGTCGTACATGTAGTTGAGGTAAGAGGATATTCTTTCCTCTGGTGTTTTTCCGCCCCACATGTCACGGTAGGCCAGTTCCTCCATGATAGATGGGGATTTGACAATTTCGTTCTGGGACATCAGCTCACGCCAGGATTCGGGCATCGGAACCTTGAAAGAGAAGTCCGCACCGGTGGCGAAGGGCGGATCTATATAAATGAGCTTGATTTTGCCCCGCAGATTGATCCGCTCCCCATTAATCCCAATCCCTTGGAGCAGAGAGGACATGGCAAGAAGGTTATCTCCCCAGATGAGGAGGTTTTTCCAGTCCTTTGGATAATTTTGTGGCCACTCTTCTTGCGGGAAAAAAGGCTGTTGGGTCTGTTTCTGAATGCCCAAAAGTTCAATGCGCTGGAAGGGGAGCGAAAGACGGTTCACCTTGCGGACAGGTCCATAGTTCTCGTCTGCACTTTCTCGTGTAAAATTTTTTGTCCTTTTCCCATCCCACAAAAGTTCAACCCAGCCGCTCATATTTTGCCCCCTACTGCGGCTAATTTTTGCTCATGGTAAAGTTATTAGCGAATTTTGCGAGTCGATGCAACTATGACTTCAAGGTCCCGGTCATCTTGGCTAGAAAGCCCCAGATGACTAAGTATACTAAAAAATTACAATAGCCCATACCCATCTCCTGGGACTGGATGGAACCTGAAGCGCCTCACCATCAGGGGAAGGTAGCTAACCAACGCTTGGGCGGATAATGAAGACGATGCAGCCCGACTGTCGGCAGAACTGTTTGGAAAGATCAGGACTTTTTTAGACGCACACCAGTATGGCCGGGCTTGTAGAGCCCTTTGTACTAAAATAGTGCAAGATGGCCAAGATTATGGCGAGCCGTGCGCTAATTCTGGCTCTATGGGCTACGGTGGTAGTCAAGCCTTTGCGTTTTGCACCAGGAAAACTATGTTTCTGGCAGTAGTTTTCATGAAGCTTGCTCGCCGAATTTAATCCCAATGTCTATTTCATGCTCGTCGCAATATCTTCTCACTTTATCCATAAAGACTGCAGCTAATGACTTTCTTACCTTTAAAGGACCATGCAAATAGTCAGCCTTGATCTCGCTCAAAAACCGCCAAATCACCTCTTCTGGCAAACCTTTCACAATCTTCCAATAAGTTGGTCTGCTATGCTTATCACCTGTAATACGCTCTATCTCTTGGATTAGGTTCTCTTTTACAAAATCCTCGTAAAAGATCTCTTCAACATCTATTCCTGATTTCAGCGAGGGTTGCAGTTCCACTATCCTTTTTCTTGCTAAGGCCATTTCTTGCTTAGCGCGCTCCCCAGGATAATAAAGGATCCTCCATGGTGCCTCTTCACATAAGGTCCTTTTATTCGTTCCTATCCATTGCACTCCTGAGAACCATCCTGTCTCTTTCAAAACTTTATGAGCTCTATCAAGCACGCGCTTAGCATCTGAAAGATATTTTTGTGGCATCATTGGAAGGAGTTGGCAAAGCTCCGGATAGGAATACGAAATATATTCACTGTCTTCCAAAGCATAAAGCTTTCTTCCAGTAAGTTCGTAAATCCTTTGGGCAAGTGGTGGCAAGCTGAGCCAGTAATCATAATCTATTGGGCAAACATAAAAGGCTTGCAAACTCCAAATAAAAGGAATGTGAAAATGTAAGTAAATGCTGTCAGCATATTCTCCATTCGGTAGTCTTTCTCCTTTCCAATAAACGCTCCAAAGCGTAAAGCTTCCCCCAATAGTATCAGGTTTCTCTTTCCAATACTCTTTTTTATCCTTAAGATAAAAAACCTCTGCATAGATGCTCGTTTGGCTAATGCGAAGCAAAGATTCCTTTACCAACTTTTTATTCTTCCCTGAATCCTGGATTTTCATGGTTTGACAAACCCTCCTTAAAGAGCCGAGCCTCCAGATTGGTGGCGGTGGTACCCCCTCATCGCTCACGAGCTTTAAAACAGTAATAAAGACCTTCTTGTCAAAAGGCCTTGGATAGCCGAACTGAATGCTCGGGTTCACCATCCATACCCTTTCTGTTCCATCAGGCATCAGGACCTCACAAACGATATGACTCTTCTTCCTTTTAGCGGCTTCCTCAAGAAGCTCATCAAGCCTGTTATTCAAGAGCAGATTGAATGGGTATTTGAGAAGGTTTGTCTCAACCAAGGCAAGGCCCATCTTGTAGATGTAAAGGCCTTCTTCCTCTTCTGTCCAGAAGTCTCGCCTGCTCATGGTTGCTCAAACATTTTACCGCGTTTTCCTATCCAAACGTTAATTTCCAAACGTAATACTTATAATCCTGTAGGGGTCCAGAAATTCAATTGCAAACCATGTTTTCTCCCTCTGCTCTCGACTCAAAGTGCCCGGCCTCTCGACTCAAAGTTCCCGGGTTTATCCACAGTTTTCGACTCAAAGTGCCCGGTAGTTATCCACAGGCCTTTTGTGCGCATGCCTACATGGTTTTCCACAAGAACGTTTTCACGATTCCACCCCCGCTTCTTTGAATACCCTTACTAAGAAGCTGTCTTGCTTTTTCTCGCTGAACTCTTTTAATGCTTGCTGAAGTGCAGCCTCCACAATATCGGACTTCGTGATCTTCTTTTTCGTCAAGCTCCTTATCTCCACTTGTACCCTATCCAAGGCTTCGATAAGTGAAGAAGAGATATAGTAGTTTACTCTTTCTTTTTGCTCTTCAGTTTTTATGTCTTTAAGTTTTTCAGTTTGTCTTTCTTCAAGTTTTGCAGCTTGTGCGCCTTTACTTTTTTCAGTTTTTAAGTTTGTATGTTCTTCAGTCTTAACTTCCTCTGGCGGCGCTGAGAAGAAGGCGTCTAATCCCTTAATCTCCTTTCTCCTCATCCTCGATCACCTCCTCAGCAAGCTGCTTGTAGGCCTTTGCGGCCTCTGAGCTAGGCGCAAAGCTCAAGATTGATTCCCTACTATAAGAAGCGTCTGCAAACCTTATGGTTCTGTTGATGATTGTTTTATAAACCTTTTCCCCAAAAAGCCTCTCAAGCTCTTCTGCAACTTCACGGTTATGAAGTGTTCTTCGGTCATACATTGTTCTTAAAATTTTTGTTTCAAGTTTTGGGTTATATCTTTTACGCACTTCATCAATAAGAATATTAAGCTGTTTTAATCCAACCATTGCCAAAAATTCTGCTTGTACAGGGACAATAACACGATCAGCAGCAATAAGGGCAATAATTGTTAAGGCACCTAGGGAAGGTGGACAATCGAGCAAAATGTAATCGTATTTTGGCCTTATTTCTTCAATTGCTTTTTGCAAAGATGTTTGCCATTCATCCATTCTCAAAAGCTCAGCCTCAGCCCCTGCAAGGTCCAAGCGGGATGGGATAAGATCGAAGTTATCATTTTTGGTTTTTAAGATAATCTCTTCTATGCTTGCAGCACCCATAATAACTTCATAAATTGTTGCATGATTTGTATCAGGGTTTAGACCAAGCACTACTGTTAACGCAGCCTGAGGGTCAAGATCAATGCAAAGCACCCTCTTGCCATAAAGGGTAAGGGCTTCTCCCAAACACAAACATGTTGTGGTCTTGCCTACGCCGCCTTTTTGATTGCCTACCGCATAAACCCTTGCCATGGAGTGGAATAATAACGCAATAACGTAAAAACGTCAAAACAGCGACAGCGTTCTTGAAAGGGTTGGCCTTTGGGCTTCTTTTCGTGCAACTAGACCACCCAAATGGGCCATTCATCCTAAAGGTAGGAGAGGGCCTCCCGGATTTTCTCGCTGGGCATTCCTTCCCCTTAGGTGCCTCGGTTAACGAACATCGGCGAGGGTTTTCTCCTCCATCGATTTCCAGAATTCCCGTTCCAATCTTTGCCAGAGCCCAGCTGTGGGATCCTTCTTATCCGGGGTATAGGGCTTCCCCCGCCTGCCCCGTTCCGAAAACAGGGCCAGAACCGGATCACCATCCGCCAAAGCCCGGAGCACGGAAAGGAGGGGGATCTTCT
>Ga0078972_1016556_pt1 | contig 10876 bp, 14 predicted proteins | sample YelNatPaOPGAMG01_FD_67568 | JGI IMG/M metagenome (GOLD analysis project Ga0078972, IMG submission 67568) | Hot spring thermophilic microbial communities from Obsidian Pool, Yellowstone National Park, USA - OP-RAMG-01 (SPADES assembly) (version 2) | ecosystem: Environmental > Aquatic > Thermal...
CTAAACCAGCATTTTAAACCGTGTTAGGCTATAAAATTTTTGCACATTTGCCAGCAAATCGGCAGCTATATTGTTTTGCATTTACACAAGATTTCTCCTGTTAACGCGCGCCAAAATAGCCGCTCATAAAAATCACCCAAGGAAACTCCCGACTTCAGTCGTGGAGTAGCTGACCTTCTTCAGTTCTTTAAGGATGCTCTCATTAATTTTTTCAGGCAGCGGTATCTTCTTCTCTGCTAAAAGCTGATAGAGGGCTGCACGGGAAATTCCCAGCATTTCAGCTGCCCTTCCCGCGGAAACCTCGCCTTCAGCGTACATTTCAAGAATTTCGTTCAGTAACTTTTCTTTTATGCGTTCTGGAATGGCAACCGCCATCTCACTTACTTTCCTCTGTCCTTAATGCATCGTGAAACTTCTTTAATACCTCTTCCAATTTGCCAAGCCTTCAGTTCACGTAATGCTAAAGCCTCGCGTAATCTTCAATTCGCGTTCTGTTTTCAAAAATCCACTTATAGGTCTTTTCTAAGCCAACTTTAATGTCAGTTTTAGGCTTATAACCCAAAATCTTTTCAGCCTTCTCAATGGAAGCCCTTCGCCTAACAACCTTATCCCAGTCTCTTCTAGGCTTAAAAACCACTCCAGCATCGTTTCCAGTCAACTCGTTAATCCAGTTGGCCAAGTCAATAATCCGCGTTTCAGTTTCAGAAGCCAAATTAACCGCTTCGCCAACAGCCTCTGCAACAACGCCCATCCGAAGCGTCCCGTCAACAATGTCCTCGACATAGGTGAAGTCCCGCGTTTCCTCACCTGTTCCCGTAATGGGTAAAGGCTTCCTATGCAAAGCCAGCCAGATAAAATTGGGAATAACGTTACGGTATTTTCCCGGAACCTCGCCCGGCCCATAAACGTTAAAGTATCTGGCTATGGCAACGGGCAAACCATAATAGTTGTGGAAGTAGTTGCAGTACAACTCTCCCAGCAGCTTGTGAATCTGGTAAGGCGTATCCAAATGCAACGAGACAAAATCCTCTTTCAATGGTAAAGGCGCCTGGCTACCATAAACAGAACAGCCTGAAGAAGCGAAAACAAACCTTCCAACGCCAGTCAAATGGGCGTACTGAAGGGTTTTCAAAGTTCCCAGACCATTAACCATCAAGTCAGTTTCAGGATGATCAACGCTGTTCTGGTTGGCGAAATGGGCAGCTAAATGGAAAACATAATCTGGCCTAAAGCTGAAAGCCCTCTTCAAACGCTCCTCATCCAAAACGCTGCCCTTAATGAAGACTGCTTTCGGATCATCTGGAAGGTTCCACTCGAAAGATGCTGAAAGATCATCCAAAACAATGATCCTCTCCACCCCAGCCCTTAACAAAGCCCTAACAAGGTTGCTGCCTATACAGCCTGCGCCGCCAGTAACCAGTATACACTTGCCATTATAGTGTGCCATTAAAGATTCCTGATCAACCATTCCAGTTACCTCAACCTATCTTGGAAAGCAGGTGTTCCACCGCTTCTTTCCTAAACCTTGCAAGCTCCAAAAGTGCATTGAACAGTCCTTTCTTTGAGGCGTCAAGTATTTCAACTGAAACCTCATACTGCTCATCACCACCCAAATTGTAAACTTCGCCAGGCTGCATGTGCGTCAGCTTTTCAAGAAATCTCCAAGGGTTTCTCCTCGGCTCTCATGGCAGCTTTGCTGATTTCGGTTACAAACTCGCTGGCATCCAATATCTCCAACATCACCGGTCGACCGTCCTTTGTAAAATGAACAATAACTGGCCCCATCTCCTCAGCGTAGTCCACCTTCTCATCTGAAAGCTCAATGATGAGCACGTCTTCGCCCCTACTGTATCTAACTTTCATACCTTTCCCTCTTAGCCCGGATAAAAAGTCACCACCAAAGCATTCTCATCCTTAACCTCGTATATAACCCTTATCAAATGCTTCTCATCATAAAAATCACCCAAGGAAACTCCCGACTTCAGTCATGGAGTAGCTGACTAACCACGAAGCCATGTTTCCTTAAAACTTGAAGCTTAACCATCGCATGAACAGTAAACTTGACCTCTCTAAAACCCTTCTCAACCATTTCCACGCATAAACTCCTCAATCAACAGCCATCGGGAACTCACTTGCAATACAACTCTTTAAACCATTCTACAGTTCTCTTCATCCCTTCTTCCAAAGGCACAGCCTGTTTAAAGTCCAAATCCCTTTTAGCCTTTGAAGAGTCAGGAGTCTTAACCCTTGTTGTGAAGGGCTCAGCCTCTTTATAAGTTACTTTTGAATCGTCCTTGCCCAACAGCCTCAAAATAAGGTCTGATACAAACTTAACTTCATACTGTTGATCGCCGCCCAAATTGTAGACTTCGCCCTGTTTAAAGTTGTCAACGATGTTGGCGAGGGCTCTGCAGACATCTTCAACATACTCCAAAGTCCTTTTATGGCCTAAATAAACAGTGTATGGCTCATCCCGTAAAGCCTTAACAATAAACTTTGGAATCCATCCGCGGTAAGGCGTGTAATGCTCGCCGGGACCGTAAATGTTGAACAGTCTAACGCGGACGGTTTCTGTTCCAAACATGGCTGCGGAATTCATTATTTGAAGCTCGTTAACCCATTTTGAAATGGCATAATCATTCATCTGTTTAATAGGCACCTGATCCATAACGTCCTCGCTCATAACGCCATCGTAGTCGCCGTAAACCTCAGCGCTGCCAAAAAATATCATGCGGAACCTCTTCTTCTCCTGCATTCTAAGAACGTTCTTGGTACCGACAACGTTAGTTAACCACAGATTCTCATAATAGTCTTCGCCGTTCCACCTGCCATACTCAGCCGCAGCATGATAAACGTAATCAAAATCCTGCTTCTCAAACAGCCTTTCAACCTGCCTATATTTGCTTACATCGCAACGCACGTAATTGTCGGCATCGCAATGAGTCAGATCACAAACCCAAACTTGATGACCACGTCTCTTTAATTCACGCACCAAATTTGAACCGACGAAGCCTAAACCGCCAGTCACCAAAACAGTCTTGCTGTTCCGAGCCAAGTTATGAAAACTCCCCGGCAACCTTCTTTTTAATGTATTCTCTTGCAACCTTTTTAGGTTCTTCAATAGGCTTCTCCAGACAGACGCTTCCATACAAGGCTTCAGCAGGCTTACTATACTTTCCCACTTTCTTTCTAGTCAGAGTGAAACGCTCCTAGCATATTTTCTCCCTTAATATTTCAACTATTCTTTGGCCGGCTTTGCCATCGCCGAATGGGTTAGGCCAACTGTATTCCTTATTAAGCATGAAATCCACCTGCTTGACAATTTCTTTCGGCTCTGTCCCAGCTAAAACGTTTGAGCCCACCTCAAGGGTTTCAGGCCTCTCAGTATTATAACGTAAAGTGACGCATGGCACGCCTAAAATACACGTTTCCTCTTGAACGCCTCCAGAATCTGTAAGCACAAGTCTCGCGTTGCTTTCAAGCATCAGGAAACTCAAATAGTCTAATGGGTCAACAACTCTAACGCCGTTAACAGCTATTCCAAACGCCTTAAGCTGTTTCCTCGCCCTCGGATGAACAGGATATAAGACTGGAAGATCAAACTTCCTGTGAACCAACTCCAAACCTTCCATGATTCCCTTGAAACGTTTCTCGCTGTCCACGTTCTCCTGCCTATGGACTGTTACCAGAAAATAGCCATCTGCCTCGACACCAAACTTGTCGAGAACATTAACTTTCTTTTTGGCGATCTCTAAATTTTGGTGAACAGCATCCACTATCGTGTTGCCAGTTACAAAAATTTTTTCACCGGCTATTCCCTCTCCCAGCAGCGTCTGCCTAGACTTTTCAGTTGGGGCGAAAAGCAGGTCTGAACAGTGGTCAGCTAAAACACGGTTTATTTCTTCAGGCATCTGCCTGTCATAGCTTCTAAGCCCTGCCTCAACATGTCCAACCTTAACGCCAAGCTTTACAGCAGCTAGGGCTCCGGCCAAAACGGTGTTAGTGTCGCCTTCAACAAGAACTATGGAAGGCTGCTCATGTAGCAGAACCTTCTCAATACCCATCAACATTTTGCCAGTCTGCTCCGCATGCGATCCAGAACCCACATCTAAATTGTACCTTGCTTCAGGCAGTTCAAGCTGCTCAAAGAAAACCCTGTCCATGTTGTATGAGTAATGTTGACCAGTATGCAAAATAAAATAGTCTAAACCAAGCCTTTCGCATTCCCGGATCACTGGCGAAAACTTGATTATTTCAGGGCGCGTGCCTAAAACAACTGCAACCTTCATTTTCGCGTTACGCTTCCGCCTTCTACTCTGCCTTCGTCAACTCTGCGAATCTTGAAGATTACTGTTCCGCCGTGCGTGTAAGGTTCTCCAGGATCTACACATTGAATGTACGCATGATCCTTATCTTCAGGCTTAGTTAGTCCTAGGTCAACGGCGTTCCAACACCTGTCAAGTATTAAAGCGTAATGCAAAATGGTGGGAAGCACATGTATGCAAAGCGCACTGGTTGCCTTAAGGTCTATTTCAGGGTCGCGGATAATTATTTTGTCGCCGACCTTATACAAGGGGCAGTATCCCCGAACCTCGCAAACTGTAATTTCCAACACTCTCTCTTCGACGCCTCATTCCACTTTCTTAAATTCTCGCAACAACATTGAAAGACCTTCTTCAAGGTTTAAACTGGGTTTGAACCCTAAAACATCCCTTGCCTTGTGAATGTCTGCATAGCTGTTCCTAATGTCGCCTGACCTTTTATTCCTGTAAACGGGTTTAACATCTTCAGCTTTAAATAGCTCTATAAGCAGCCGTGCCAGACGGTTTACAGTTACAGGCGTTCCAAAGCCGATGTTGAATGTCTCGCCGGCAGCAGCTTTATTGTTTAAGGCAAGCATCAGTGCATTAACCGTGTCAGCGGCATGGACGAAGTCCCGGGTTTGTTCTCCATCCCCATAAATGATGGGCGGCTTTCCATCCATCAACCTTTTAATGAAACGAATAATAACCGTGCCATATTGGTCTTCCCGCATACGTGAACCATAAACGTTAAAGAGCCTAAAAACTACAGCATTTAACCCGTACTTTTTTTGAAACGCTAGGCAGAGATTTTCAGCTTCAAGCTTACTTTCAGCGTATGGCGAAACAGGCCTTGTAGGATGTTTTTCGTCGATAGGCAGGTATTCGGCTTCTCCGTAAACTGCACATGTGGAAACGAAATTAAACCTTTCAACATCATTGTCAACGCATGCTTCCAAAAGGTTTCTCGTACCACCCACGTTTACCTCACGCGTTACACGGGGATACTTTATAGAGTATGGAACGCTTGTTATAGCTGCCAAATGGAAAACCGCTTCAACTTCTTTTAAAGCTTCGTTTACTGCCCCTCTATCCCGCACATCGCCGTTAACGATGCTGAAATTCGCCTCATTTAAGCATGCTTCAACATTCTCCATTCTACCAGTTGAGAAATTGTCAAACACAACAACTTCATAACCTGTCTTAACCAATACGTTCACCAAGTGGCTTCCAATAAAACCCGCACCGCCAGTTACAAGAACCCTATTAAACGCGTGCAAACTCATAAAGTTCACTCAGGAAGACTCTGGCTTTAGCCGCGGAGTGGCTGGCATATAATGTAACCTAAATTGTTTAAACAGCATTTCTGAAGGGCAGCGAAACCAAAAGTCTCCGGCGGGTTCAATGGAATGTTTCTCTTCAGCCAGTATAGGGTTCACAGATTGACCTGTAGCCGCTGTTAATGTACATAACTGCAAGGAACCTTGCAAAAGATAAATCAGACATCCAACTTTCCGCATAAGGGTTGCCCCAACTCTTAGCAATCAAACCAATTTTATGGGCTAAAGGCAACCCAACCTTAAATACAGTTTGAACAAATCCATGTTCAAGAACTCTCTCAACCTTCTCCCTAACTTTTAACAACGCTTCAGTCAGCTTTGAACTCCGCACCCTATCAGCAACCATTATAGTCGCATTAACTAACGCCCTGTCGAGACGGCTAAGCACCCTAAACCAAACGCCAGATCTCTTCGCCATAAGCCTAAACAAACGCAATTCACTAACGTCGACCATTCAGAGGTCGCCCACCAACTATTTTAGTTTAGGGTTAGGGAATTAAATAAAAAACTTTCTACTGAAATCAGTTCAAGGAATCTGAAAAAATATTTGGGTAATGTGTCATAAGGATATGGATTTATCGTTCATAATTTTTATATTCCGACACCGATGCTGAAATTATAAGAAATGAGGATCATAGGGAATGGTTGATTTTGAAAAAATTCCATATGCGGTTGTTAAAGGCTTATTGCCCTATATGATCTTGGCCGCTGTCAAAAAGATCGGTAAAGGCACAGTTTACAATATTTTGGCGTACATTGAAAAAGAGTTTAACACGCATATCCCGTCGGCCACCATGTATGGAGTCATTTACAGCTTGGAAAGGAAAGGCTACATACAGATAGTTGAAGGTAAAAATTACGGATTAACCGAGAAGGGTTTTATGCTGTTGAAAAAAGCGGGAGAAGTAATAAACAGGTTCTCTCCAAAAATAGAAGCCCTCCTTGAAAATTAGGTTTTGTAAAACGCAACCATTGCTATGTGCTTTCAGCGAATAAAAAATTTATTATACATAAACGGATAACCATTTTACCAATCCCGTTTAGGCGGTGGTAAACGTAGTTGCTATTTGACATAGTCATGCTAATTGTTCTTCTTGTAATGTTCACATGGACAGTTTATAATCTTCCATCGCTTGTTGTAGGGGTTGGACAGTTTATTAAAAAAAGAAACAGTAATTTTTCAAACGCGTCTATAAACCCATCTGACCTTCCATTTTTCTCATTAATCGTTCCAATGAAAGATGAACGTGAATTTGCCGCTAGAATTCTTAGATCTTTAGCGGAGCTTGACTATCCGCGGGACAAGTATGAGGTGATAGTTGTCGACGACGAATCCGTTGACGGGACTTCGGATATCTGCCTAAGCTTTTGCAGGGCTCACCCAGACTTGATACGGTATGTTCGCAAAAACCATTGTGAAGGTAAGCCTTCAGCCTTGAACTTCGGTTTAAAATTTGTGAAAGGACAGATAATTGGAACTTTTGATGCTGATTGCGTTCCAAAGGCTGATGTACTGCTTAGGGCTGCTGAATATTTTCAGAGGGACGATGTGGTTGCTCTTCAAGGGTATTTATCTCCGTTAAATTGGGAGAAAAGTATGCTTTCCAAATTTATCCGCCACGAAGAACTTGTTCAGAGAAACATCGTTATGATGGGTAAGGATAGACTTAACCTTTTCATTCCTCTTTCAGGAACGTGCCAGTTTATTAGGCGTGAAGTGTTAGAAAAACTTGGAGGCTGGTCTGACGGTTGCCTAGCTGAAGATATGGAGCTTTCAGCAAGGTTAACTGAAAAAGGCTTTAGAGTAAAGTTTTCGCCTGAAGTTCAATGTTGGCATGAGGCTCCAAGCAAACTTAAACAACTAATTGTTCAACGTTTAAGATGGTTCCGCGGGTGCATGGAAGTTGGCTTAAGATACGGAAGATTGCTGAAGTGTTTAAATCTTGTCGGCTTAGATGCAGAGCTCTACTTCACAGGATCCTTTGTGATGATTTTGGCATTTACAACTTATATTTTAAGTTTGATCGCAGCTTTCATTCCGCTTAGTCTCAATAGCGCAGTCGTTTTCGCCATGCAGGCGACATCCATTCTCAACTTTCTAATTCTCTTCATTCTGGGGGCATCATTGGCCTTCATCGTCAAACCTAAAAAGTTAAGCAACATTAAGTGGCTTCCATTCATCTACCTATATTGGACACTTCAGATTTTCCTTTCTTTCTACGCCTTCCTGTGCATATTGCTTAGAAGGCCTAGGCGGTGGATAAAAACACCGCGCGACTAAATAGCGGTTTTCGGAGGCAAAGCGAGATATTTACTCCTTTAGTTAGGTTAAAAGACATGCACACGGCGATGAGTGGAAAGTCCAAATCTAACCTTTTCTTTGTACAGCTGGGGTTATTTAAGGAATTTGTTTCATGTTTTATGCTGGGCTTCGCTGCAAGGCTTATTCCAGAACTCTTGGCGTTCAACTCTGTGATAGGCTATGACACCCTTGACTATGCTTTAAGAATCAAGAATGGGGTCGTTTGGACGCATTGGACCCAATTTTTTACTTCAACATGGCTTCTAGACTTCACTTTGATTTCCATATCCCAACTGCTTAAACCAGACCCAGTTTTGTTGCTCAAACTCTTCGGCCCTATACTTTTCGGGCTTAACACCTCGGCAATTTACCTGTACTCAAGAGGGCTGAACTGGAGCCGTAAAACAAGTTTTCTAACAGCCTTCCTTTTCACCTTTCAACTGGCTTCTCTGAGGATTTCATGGGATCTGCTCAGAAACAGTTTGGCGATGGCTTTGCTTCTTTTCAGTCTCTATCTAATTGAAAAATTGGATTCAAATGTTAAATTGCTCTGTTTTTCCTTTCTCTCAGTTTTAACAGTTTTCGCCCACGAATTTGCGGCAGTAACCCTTGTTTTTATTTTTGCAATTTTAGTGATTCGCACATTTCTTAGGAAAGGGTTAAATCCCAATCTCAAAAGGCTCTTTTTAGGTTTTACTCCTGCGTTAATCTTCTTCCTATTGGGCTTGTATCTCAGATTTTTCCCTGTTCATTACAAGGTTGACGGCGCAAATAAGGTGATAGGCGTAAACGACGTTGAAACCTCAAGTGTTGGAGGCTTATTCTTTCTGGTTAATTACCTGTCAATTCAAACTCCCATAGACTTTTATGGTTCATACTTTGAACTTTTCCTAAGCGTAGCTGCCCTTTTCAGTATCCTTTATCTGCCATACCTGCTGCTTGTTTTGAAGGGGTATTTTAGACATCCAATGCTTGACGCTTGGACACTTCTTCTCGTTTTAGGCTCTTTCAGCTGCATAATTTCACCCTTCTGCGCCTTGTTTTATTGGCATAGATGGATGTTCATGCTTGCCTACCCATTCACGTTCTACGCCGTTAACGGCATATATAAACTGCGTAAAACCAATTTCCAGTTTAAGAATGGAAAGCTACATGTTCTTCTTGCCAATTTAAATATGAAAACAAAAATCTCTATCTTTACAGCTGTAAGTTTAGCTTTAATCTATTTGGCTACTCCATTGCTGATGATCACCGCCAATATTGGAATATTCGCCATTTATCCAGTTTCAAGATATTTCACTTCGGCTCCGGCAATACCATATCAAGACGTGGAAAGCACCATTCAAGCCTTCAAATGGATTGACAGAAACGTCGATAACCATTCATGCTTAATCCTCCACGACGCCTTCTATTATTGGGGGATGCTTTATCTCAACTCGCCCCCGACCATTGTACACTTTACATGCGATGCAGAAATGGCGGTAAAAACAGCCACAGACAAAGGCTTCAATTCAATCTACTTTGTATGGTGGAACATTAATATAGGATGGTATAATGTTAGAGTTCCAGAAAATTTCATAGAAGTGCAAAGATTCGGAAGAGTTTCTGTCTTTAAATACAACTTAACCTAAGTATAGCCGCACCTTAAAGAGTAAAACCCAGCTGAACGCCAGAGAGCTCCCGAATTCACTCATGAGTAAATCACTTTGACACTTCCGCGGCTAAATAAAAGGTGTCAGTTTTCTCTTCTAGAAAGGTAAGAGCGTCTTAAGCAAGAAGACACGTTAATAATTAAATTTAAATTGTCAGGGAAAACATAATTGTGAATGTAAAGGTGAGATGATGAGGAAATGAAGGCGAAGGATTTTGGAAAGTTTGCTTCTTATATTTTTATCGAGGGCGTGCTTGTTTTCGCTTTTATTATGCTTTTGCAAGTGGATTGGCTTGTAAACAACATCCTTTATGAATATAACCTCAGGTTTAGTCTAGGTTGGGCTGTTCCATACGTGAATTATATGTGGATAATTATGTTTATGTTGGGTTTTGCCATGCTTGCTACAGCAGTTTTGGGCTATGTTGAATACATGCGGATTACAAGGTTGAGAAGAGTGAATGTTTACATTTGTAAATCTTGTGGACATGCTTGGGCAAGTGCTTGGACCCAATCTGAAATCGGAGGAGGAAGAGACTCCAAAATTAAGATAGTTAAAAGCTGTCCATTATGCAACGAAAAACTTGTAGAATAATTGAATTGGCCACATCCTATAAAAGGCGTCTGATTTCCGTTAGTAATGTTAAAAACCATGGTTTTAGGCTTTCCGGGGGATTCCCTTTCACATAAAATTATTCGTTTTTATACGTTTTCTTTTCTTCAGGCTCTTTTATGTAAAATCCGCCTAATTCAGATCTGTCATTCTCACCGAGTTTAGCGCTACAGTAAGGACATACATTGATCAACCTCGTTCTTTCTCCACTGAAATCCAGCATAAGTAATGGTCTTGCGAAGGTTTTGCCACATTTGCTACATGCAATTAACATTGTTCCCTGTTCAGCTTCCTTTTTCGGCTCCTTATTCCTCTCTACTTTCCTGCTCACAACTTTCTCTGACGCAGTTAATGGCGGTTTTGTTTTTACAGTTAAATCTAGCTTTTCGCCTCTCAACCAAGCAAACAAATTCAAAGACAAAACGACTATACTTAATGCGATATGAAAAAGTATAAAAGCCTGCGCTATACGAAAAATCGCGGAATACGAAGCCCACCAATCATAATTAAACTTTAAGCCGTAATTATAAAGTTCACCATTCACCATACTATCAATTTGCGACCATAAAACCAGCGTGATAGCAGAGCTTACAATCCATAATATTAACATAACCCTCAAAATAGTTGAATCCTTGAAATATTTACCTATCCCCATTTTAAACCCGAAAA
>Ga0078972_1016560_pt1 | contig 10874 bp, 11 predicted proteins | sample YelNatPaOPGAMG01_FD_67568 | JGI IMG/M metagenome (GOLD analysis project Ga0078972, IMG submission 67568) | Hot spring thermophilic microbial communities from Obsidian Pool, Yellowstone National Park, USA - OP-RAMG-01 (SPADES assembly) (version 2) | ecosystem: Environmental > Aquatic > Thermal...
TGGAGGAGCTAATATATTCCCAGAATCCCTGGTGGGAATGGGAGAACTGGGAAACAAGAGACAGAGATCTGAGGAAATACAATGAAAGCAGGGTGAAATGGAGGCCCTCCTGGATAGATAAAATCTCTCTTGAGCCCTTCTCCATGAACATAGTGATGGGACCTAGACAGGTGGGGAAGACAACAGGAGTGAAGCTTCTCATATCGGAGCTCCTGAAGGAAAGAAGCTCAGAATCGATCTTCTACTTCAGTTGCGATCTTGCCTCCGATGCAAAGGAGCTGAGGAATGTCCTGAACTTCTACAGGAGGTTTAAGGAGAGAAATGGAGTGAAGAGCTCTGTTATCTTTCTGGATGAGGTCACAGGGCTGGAGGGCTGGTGGAGGATAGTGAAGGGATATGTTGATCTGGGTCTTCTGGAAAGGGATGTCTTGGTTCTTCTAGGCTCCGCTTCATTCAGGTTCAAGGGGTTCTCTGAGGCTTTTCCCGGGAGAAGAGGGATGGGAAGAACTGTGGAGGTCCTTCCTCTCAGCTTTCCGGAATATGCAAAGGTGAGAGGGGTTGAATTGAGGATCAGCGAGTATAGCAGAATTCTCTCAGCTTTTGATGAATATCTTGAGACTGGAGGATTTCCCAGGAGCATAAATGGGGATGAAAGGTTTCCAGAGGATCTAATTGCCAGCATTGAGATGGACTCCGTTAAGGCAGGGAGAAATCCCAGGCTTCTAAGGCTTATAGCTAAATCGATAATAGAGAAGGCTCCCAGTGCCATCAGCTTCAACTCAATTGCAGGAGATCTTGGAATATCGCACAACACTGTCCATGATTATGTAAGGCTGATGGAGGACATGTTCCTCCTAGGAGTAGCTTACTTAAAGGAAGATGGGAAAATCCTCTACAGAAGGGAGAAGAAGATCTTTATCAGGGATCCATTCCTCGCAATATCTCTCTCAAAGCTCCTTGGGGCAGATCTCTCAAGAGCAGCTCTTCTTGAATGGGTTGTTCAGGAGCATGTCCTCAGGGAATTCGGAGAAGTTTACTTCTGGAGGAATGGACTTGAGGTGGATGTTATCTCTGGAAAGCTGAAAGTTGAGGTTAAGGCTGGAAAGCCTCACAGAAGATATCCCAGAGATGTTACAGTCCTTTCTGAAGAGGATATACCGGCTTTCCTCCTGAACCTAGGGAGATAGAAGATATTATTACAATAGAAGGATTATTTAGCAAGTTATTTCCAGCATAGAAGGCCTTTTTAGGTAGCATAAATCCATCCTTCAGCTCACGAAAGAGTTATATGTTTGCATTCCTCTAAAATTAATATGGAATATGAGATAAAGTACAGGCCTTCTTACAGCATGCTGGTTGTTAAGATGAATCCAGGTGAGACGATAACAGCAGAGGCAGGTGCGATGACTTACATGTCCCCCAACATTCAGATAAAGACGAGGGCAAGAGCCGGCATACTCGACACGATAAAGGTGGGAGTCCTAGGAGGTCAGTCATTGTTTGTGAACGATTACACTGCTGTTGGAGGGCCGGGAGAGATGGGGCTTGTCGCAGCCCCTCTTGGGGATATAGAGAGGCTTGTTCTAGATGGCCACAACGGCTACATAATACAGAGGTCCTCATATATAGCATCTGATCCAACTGTTGATCTGGACATAAAGTGGCAAGGCTTCACAAAGGGAATATTTGGACAGGGCCTTTTCATGATAAAGACATCAGGAAGGGGGAATTTATTCATAAACACATTTGGAGCAATAGATAGGCATCATCTATCGGCAGGGGAGAGCCTCATAGTTGACAACTTCCATTTAGTCGGTTTCTCCGACACATGTTCTTACAAGGTTAGAAGAATAGGTGGGTTGAAGGAGTTTGTGCTGAGCGGAGAAGGCCTTGTTGTGGAGATCACTGGCCCTGGTGAGGTTCTTATCCAGACAAAAAACTTGGCTGAATTTGCTGACTGGCTCTGGCATGTTTTTGAGCCGAAGATAAAGGCAATGATGAGGTCTAGATAATCAGAACATCATCTGCGTGGATCCCAGAACCTAAAATTCCAGAAGCCGTGAATTTATCCGTTCTAAAGAGCTAAAATTTCCTTGATATCTCGCTTTTCCTTGTCCTCTTCCCCTCATTATCTCGGTGAGGAGATCCACGTTCATTATTAACCTTCCTTTTTTATATAAATTTTTCAGGTAATCTTCAAGTCCTGCTGATGATGAAAATGTGCTATATTGAGGAAACAGCAACTAAGCAGGAAGGACTGCCCTTGCAAAAACTAAATGCCTTTCACCTATGGGTTATATGTAGCCCGAAAGTAAACCCAGTACCAGCAACCATCCAAGCTGTAGTACATCCTGTTCTTCGAGTATCCTGCTCTCCATTGCTTTACCTGCTCCTCAATGCTGTAAGCTGGGGGCAAATTATCAAGTCCGCAGTAATTCGTCCTCTCATATTCCATCACACTCCGGTAGTCGACCAATACCTCCACAATTTTCCCGTCCACAGCTTTTCTGTACATGATCGCTTTTCCAGCAAAATTGCCGAGATGGACCATGAAGTACTCTCTTGGAAGGATTTTCAGGTCTGCTATTGCCTTGGCAATTGCTTGAGGATCCACGGGCTTAATTAGGGGATAACGATCCCTATTCGCAGAGTTTATAGTGTAGGGATGGTCTCCTATGCCATCGCTTCCACTCACATCCTGATTAGGCCCGCTTCTTACATCTAAAGCATTATAATTGCTCCAGTAGTTTCCACCCGAGGGGTATCCGTTGTCCCATATGTTGCTTGCAGACGATCCTGTGCACACAGGCATCATGTTGCCGATGAAGTTGTTGTGATGAAACTTGTTGTTGTAGGAGTGAGCAACAGAGGGATAGATGTCTAGGGAAATCCCACACTGACTATCGGAAAATATGCTGTACATCACTGTGTTGTTGATCGATCCAGTTTGATTAGGTTCCATGTCACTTAGAAAGGTAATTCCTCCCTCAGATCCCTCACGAAGTCCTGCTCTTTGTGATTTTATTCCTATAAATGTGTTGTTTATGCATCCTCTGCAGAAAAAGCCTGCTCCACCGGTTTCCAGAGCTTCACTGTCTACTATCAGCGAGTTCATGACACGATAGAGCATGAATCCTTTGCCACCTGTTTTCAAGCCGCTTTCAATTGCCTTGCATCCGTAGATAATGATTTTATCTATGGGAGGGGTTCCAATACTGCCGAATGCAAATCCATCTATATGACTTCCTATTGAAGTGCAGTTGATAAGAAAAACGTTTTTCACACCTGCCAATCCAAAGGCATCTGCATCTCTGTTGTTTTTAACCGTGCAGTTAATCAGTCTCACATTTCTCCATGCTTCTCCGATAATCCATATTCCGAATGAGCCCGACTTCTCCACAATGGCATCCTGAATTATTATGTCCTCCCCTTTTCCCCCATAAGTACCATCAAACTGTATTCCCGTGCCTGATCCATACCATTCCTCGATTTTCCCACCGGTGTTATAAACATAAATTCTCCTCAGAACAATATTCCTCATGATTCCTCCGGCTGTGTTTACAAGCAGACCTCTGGCTTCTCCACCAATTATTTTAACATCCTCTATCAGAATGTCCTGTGCATTGCCATCGACTACTACAGCTACCCCTGTAGCGTTAATTACCTCAATTCCTCTCACAACAGCTTTTGGTGAGGGACTCCCGGGATAAGTCATGTATAAGCCAGATCCACTGGCATTTATTATCCGTATATCGCTAATTGTCGCATTTCTAACGTTTTTAAGAAGAAAAACAGGTGTCCAAGGATTTTCCATGGATATCTCAGCCTTGTTTCCGTCAAGTGTCATATTTGCAATAGTTATGTTTTTGCCCTCAGATATGGCTATGATAGGTCCTTTCAGTGGAGGAGCTGCCTTCAAGATAGTTGAGGAGCCTGAACCTCTGAGGATAATGTTGCTCGTGCAAACAGTTATAGTAGAACTCACATTGTATACTCCAGGCAGAACTATTATCGTATCACCGGGACTTGAGGCATCTATAGCATCCTGAATTGATTGATAATCCCTCGGCACAAGTATTGTTCTTTTATTGACTGTGGTAAAATTAGCTTCATATAACTCAACGTTAAAAGATTGAATTATAGCTATTAAAATAAAAGCTACTATAAATATCGCTCTTGCCCTTTTCATCACGTAATTTTCTTAATAATGTATTTAAGCTTTCTTCCATTGTTAACTACTGTATTTATTAATTTGTTCTGCTGACTGTATGCATTGCACTATATAAAGCTTTCTCAGGAGAAAAGTTCAGGTTTCCCCCAAGTTTTCTTAATAAGCTTCAATGAACAAAATTTCACAATGGAGGCAATGAAGTACGGTGCCTATGTGAACCTTCTTGGAATAGTTCTGGGCGTGGGAGCAGATCAAATACTGATAAAGGGGATATGGGAAGGAGAATCTCCAATAAAAGTCGAGGATCAGGGGATAAATTCATCCCTGCTTAAGATGGAGGGAGAGGCACCTCACATAGCTCCTGGGGATTACGTGAAGGTCACAGTTCAGGTTGTGGAGAAGAGAATACCGAGAAGCGGAGCGGATCTGGATTCCCCGATGGTTCCAGGAGGTGAGGTGGCCCTGAGGCTTGTGAGAATAGAGAAGCTCACAATAGACCAGCTGATATCTGAGCTGAGCGAGATATCCCAGTACATCTACTCAGTTCACTTCAAGCCTCTTGGAGGAGAGGTGAAGAAGATGAGGAAGGAGGATTTTTTCCAGAAGGATAGGGAGGTGTTGAAGAATGCAGGTTTTGATGATTGGTCTTGGGCTTGGGGGGACAGCGGTAGCTGATAGAGTTCTTACAGAGATGGAACATGCATTTGCGAATATAATGGTCTATGAGATCTACAGAGCTATTATAGAGGGACCTGAGGAGGAAGCAAAGTGCTACGTTGGCCAAGAAGAGAAAAAGGTTAGAATAGCGGAGAAAATTGCAATGGAGGCTCTTAGGCCTGAGATAATAGTTAGAAAGGACGAGGATAAGAAACAATTCTCTGGGTCGATGGGGCCATTTTCTGTTGAAAAGGACGAAGAAAGGACAACGAAGGAGAAGATAAGGAAAGAGGAGCTCCCAAAGGAACAGGAAAGGGAGCTGATAGAATGGATCGATATAATACATGAGAAGAGGAAGAAGGGTTCCTCTGTAGAGATAAGGAGAGGAGATGTTGTCTATAGAGGAACGAAAAATGCCTTTGTGGATGCCCTAGAGGAGGTTGCCGAGCAGAGGAAATACATAGATGTCCTGCTGATGAACACATCAAGACAGGATAAGGCAACAATAATGGAAAACCAGAAGAAAAAAGCGAGAATAGGCATGAATATCCTTGGAAAACCTGTTGAATTGTCCAGATTTGATGCTTTCAGGATAAAAGAGGAGGACTATATATTATTCGGGGAGCATGTAACTCATGGAGGAGGAGCTGGATGGGACAACATGCTCGGGCTTGAGATGGCAGCGCAGGAAGAGGAGCTTTTCTCAAAGATCATAAATGACAGGCTTAAGACAAAGGCCCTTGAGGGAAAAGCAGCCATGATAGTCGCAGTTGTCTATGGAAGTGGAGGAGGGACTGGAAGTGGTGCAGCTCCCGTTGTATGCAAGGCGGTAAAGGATCTGAGAAGGGAGGATGTCAGAGTTGTTGCGTTCGCATTGCTTCCCTCGAAAGAGGAGTGCAGGATGAGAGCATACAATTCTGTGACAAGCCTAGCTTTTACAAGCGAGATGGTAACAGAATTGGGAACAATACCACTCGAGGACTACATAAAACCCGGGTTTCCCCTCAGAGAGGCATATGAGGAGGCAGATGAGAACTTTGCGAGGTTCTTTGTCCTGATGGCTGGGGCAGAAGAGCTTCCTCAGATAAAAAATGATATAAAAAACAAAATTATAGATCTTTTAGAGAGGTGATACTATGTCTCCTGTTAGGTTTCCTAGAATTAGTAGACAGACTTTTACCGGAGAGAATATAGCTTTATCTATTGCAGAACACCCTCTTATTTCTTCACTCGTATTTCTTTCTCTCTGTTTTCTTACTTTTTATCTGGCAGGATGGTTTGTACAGATCTGGGGCTTAGTCCTGGTTACCTTAATTTCTGCTGGTATTCTGCTACTGACAGCAGCAATATTCCGGTATTACTATAGAAAGAGGAGAAAAGAGAATCTTATCTCCAGAGCTATAAAGATCCTTAGAAAGAGAGAAGAGGTGAATTACAGAAACTTGGACTCCAGAAACATAATTGATGCATTTGAGAAAGCACCTGGAGTTTTTTACCCAAGCTACAGGGAGGTACCGGAGGAAATTCTAACTGAGATAAAGGATGGAAAAATAGAGAAGATCAGCGGCGCTGCCTCCAGACTAATAGAGAAGCTCACGGAGATGACAGCGCAGAAGTTCGTCGATGTCAGAACCGGAATGACCTCCTTCTTTGTTGTGAGAACTGAGGACGAGCTTGTGGAGGAGGCTGCCTTGGATCAAATAGTAACTCATGTCAAGAGAATTGCAGGCATGATGCATTCAGTGAAGTCTCAAGTGGTAGATGTTCCCATCTGGAGGCTGAATGAGAAGATGGAGAGGAGGATAGGTCTTCTGTTCCTGATATCCGGAGTGGATATACCGCTGAAGATAAAGGAGGATGTGAAAATAGCCAAGGAGCAGGACAGGATAATATCAGATATGGAACTTATGAAGGCAGTGAAACAAGCTGCATATGATCTCCAAGAGGGAAGAAGGGATGGATATGAGAAGGCATTAAGCAGAATAGCATTCAGGGCACACAGAAGGATGGAGAGTGCGAGAAAAAGGGAGGATATCAAGGAGTAGGGAGGTGGTATGATGGAGGAGGAATATCCAAGGATAAGAAGCCTCATGGAGGGAGTAGATTTATTATTTCCCTTTTTGACCACAACAGAGAGGAAGGAACTCCTTGATGGGATAAGAAGAGCTCTAATGGAGGTTATCGGGGATACTTGGGGTAAGAGGGAGATAAGCGCTGATGATATGAGGAAGGAGATGAGAGAAAAGCTAAGAGATAGGATCAAGGGAATTGAGACCATCCCGGAGGATGAAAAAGAGAGAATACTGGACAGAATTGAGAGATTCATCCCTGCAGAGGAGCTTGTAAGACTCAAAGGAAAGATAAAACACAGCTTACTAAACTCAAGGGATAGAATTAAGCTGAAAGAAAGCGTAATAGAAGCCTTCAAGGAGATTTTAAAGAAAAATCTGAGAGAGAAAGTTAAATCACTCGAGGAGATCGAGAAAAGCCTTGATGAGATTATGAAAAAGCTAGAGAAGAAAGATGAAGGTGCTTCAGCTGAGAAAGAGGAATCAAGACAGACAGATCAGAATAAAGTACTTGAAGAAGTTAAGAGCGAGCTTAATGATATCGAGAAAAAGCTTGACGATACACTCGAGAAGAAAGAGAAGGAAGGTGAAAAAGTGAGAGAATTCGAGAGTGAGTGCAAGGAAGAGCTGATTAGAAACATTAAAGATGAGCTCTGGGAGAGTATGGTGAACAGTGAAATTAATAAAATTGAGGAAAAAATTAAAGAAATTGAAGGAAAAATTGGAGAAATAGAGGAGATTAAGGAAATAAAGAATAAGATAGATAGAATAAAAAATGAGAAAGTTTATTATAAGATAGATGATGAGATCATTGAAAAGTATGGAATCAAAAAGGAGATAGAGGAGCTCTGCGAGGAGATAGAGAAGTCAGTGGACATATCCGCTTTATTAGTGGAGGGAGCAGAGAGGATAATCGTTGATAACATGAACAGGATGGTGAGAAAGGATCTAGGCCTGTATGTGTCCTGGATCCTCGGGAATCCCTTGAGGGAGTTATATTATAAAGTAAGAAGAGGTGAGGAGATATGAAAGAATATGTTATCTTATTTGTAATCCTATTTATTGTGCTTCTTATTGCACCTTGGGCTTTCTGAACTCTGTTTCTGCCACAGACAATACCGTTATCGAGGCCACTGGTGAGGAAGGGATAAAGATCCTTGTGACATCAAGCAGGAGCTTTTTACATGTAAGTAACGTGGACTCAAAGCTCAAAGAAGATCTTGGACTGCCGGATCTTCTTATAATTCCGAAGGAAAAAGGAGAAATAATGACGGTTGAGCTTAGAGGGAAGTGCGTCTCTGCTTGCGATAAAGTAGACGAGATGTATCTCTACTACCTAACAGAGGACAAGGTTAGAGATAAGAGAATAAACTTGATGATCAGAATAGAGCCGACCCAAGAAGCTTACATATTTAAGGATAATGCATATGTTAATAAAACTGATGATATAATAAAAGAGGCTAAGAGTTTTGGAATTAATGTGAATAATCTTAATAATCTTGTAAGGGCCGAGAACAGAGAAAAACTCCTCAAAGGGATATTTGGAGAGTATATCCTTCCGTATGAACGGATCCTCAGCGAGCCAAAGCTTGAGAGCTTGTCAGAAAAGAATGAAAGTACAACTGGAGGGATGCGCTACATAATAGAGGGGAGGTTCTCGGTGAGAATTTCAGCGCGCGCATGTTTCCATCCTCTCAGGGATAATGCCTGATGTTCTTCCCATATGGGGAGGAAAGGAGCCCCTAGAAAGAGAGATAGAGGAGAGGAAAAAGGAGCTTAAGAGAAAAGTTGAGGAGAAGATGGAGGAGATAGATAAAGAGCTTGACAAGATGAGCGAGGAGGAAAAGGAGGAGATAAAGAGAAGGCTTGAGGAGGAGAGGAAAAGGATAGAGGAGATAGGAAAGAAGAAAGAAGCTGAAGAAGAGATGAAAAAGGAGGCTGAAGAAAAGGAAGAAGCTGAGGAGAAGGAAGAAGCTGAACTTGAGCCAGCTGTTGAAGCCGAAAGAGCAAAAAAGATTCGAACTGAAGCAAAAATGCCCAGAAGAAGGATGGACTTCACAAAGGTAGATGCTGAGAGGCTTGAGAGGATTGTCATCGGGAACTAGGTGTCTGTATGAGCGAGGACATAGTATCTGAGATAAGGAGAATATACGAGGATACTATCGAGAGGAAGAAGAAAATTGATGAGGATGTGAAGATGCTTGCCTATTTCGTCGGCAAGCTAAACTCCTTGATAAATACCCTGAAGCTGATGGAGAAGATGGGAAATGAGGTCAAGGATGACCTAACAAGGGCTGCTATGCAGGGTCTTGAGGCAAAAAGAGTGTTTTTAAGCGAGCTTCCTGAGAGAAAGCCCGAGGATTACGAGAGGTTCAGCAGGGAAGCTGATAGGATAAATGAGAGGCTAAAGGCACAGAAAGAAGCTATTGACATGCTGATAAATGCCTTCAAATCTAGGGTGGAGGAGGAAGCTGAGAGAGTTAGGGAGAAGATAATGGAGAAGAAGAGGGAGAAATCGCACTAATTAAAAACTTTATTTTTTTCCCCTTTAAAGTTGCCTATGAGGGTCGTGTTCATTGGAGTTGGCGAGGCCCTCGATGAGAATGAGGCGAACACCTCAATCCTGATAGAATCCAGAATGAATATACTGCTGGACTGCGGTTACAACATCCCCAATAACCTCTGGAGATACAGAGATGACCCGGATTTTCTGGACGCAATCTACATAAGCCACTTCCATGCGGATCACTGCTTCGGCATCCCTCCTCTTCTAATGAGGATGTGGGAAGATGGAAGGAGGAAGAAGCTCCTTATAATGGGGCAAAGAGGGATAAAGGAGAGAGTTGAGCTCCTAATGAACCTTGGCTATGAGGGCTTTCTGGACAGAATGAATTATATAAAGTTTATTGAAGTTGATAATGGTGCTGAGCTCGATGGTATTTCTATAAGGACTGCCAGAACAGAGCACAGCTTGAAAAATCTGGCTGTGAGGATAGATGTAGATGGAAAGAGCATATGCTACAGCGGAGATGGAAAGCTTACAAGCGATGTAATCAAGCTTTTCAGGAGGAGCAACCTAGCTATATGCGAGTGCTACTCGATAAAGCCCATTGTTCAAACACACTCCTGCCTTGAGGATCTGAGATTTGAGGATGGTCCGGAGCTGATAGCACTGGTGCACATAAACAGGAGGGAAAGGAAGAAAATAAAGGAAGTAGTAAGAGGAGAAAATCGCTTTATAGTTCCAAATCAATTTGATTCAATAGATCTTTGATTAAAATAGGTATATAACTGAAAAGCTAGAATTTATAACCTTACTTACGAGAATATCCTATGAGCATCGAGATCGATCTCGTGAGGCCTGTTAACCCGGCTGGGGCAAGCTTCATAAAGTACCTCTGGGGAGCCATAGGAGCTAGAAACAGGACAATCCTGCAGGAGCACAAGAGGGATCTGAGCAGACTTTTGATGAAGTTAAGCTTCGCATTAGAGGACAAAATAGGGCCAAACAAGCTGGTTACAGGAAAGGTGGTTGTTGAGCTAAAGGATGGAAGGCCATACAAGGCAATTGCAAGGAATCTTAGAGTTTGGCAGGAGACAGGATCGCTGGAGGGAGAAGTTGCAGTTGAGCTGAGGGAATAATAAGATGAAACACATGCATGCAAAATGCTGCATGCATGGAAAGAGCTGTTATACAGATAGCAGAAGCTTTAATAGAGATCACTTCACTTAAACCGTATGGGAATTGCATATATTCTAGAGATGAGAGTAGAAAAGGGCTGGCTAAAGCTGGTAAGGAGGTTCGAGGAGATATTGAGAGAGAGGATTGGTGACAGAATCGTGAGGATAATAGCCAGATCCTCGCCGGACGATCTGATCTATGGAAGCAATGTTGCAGTTGTGGTGGAGAAGGCTGATGCCGATCTGACCAAGGAGGTGAGCAGAGCTGCTCTTGATGCAATGGAGGACACTGGAAT
>Ga0078972_1013404_pt1 | contig 10873 bp, 14 predicted proteins | sample YelNatPaOPGAMG01_FD_67568 | JGI IMG/M metagenome (GOLD analysis project Ga0078972, IMG submission 67568) | Hot spring thermophilic microbial communities from Obsidian Pool, Yellowstone National Park, USA - OP-RAMG-01 (SPADES assembly) (version 2) | ecosystem: Environmental > Aquatic > Thermal...
TGACTTTCTTTCTACTTTCAATGACATTGTTACCATCTAGTGCAGTGCCATAATGTTAAACAATTAATAAACGTTTCTTGAACTGAGACATTATTTATCCAATCCTGTCTCATGTTCATCTGTAAGGTTTCGTCGTATTAATTTCAGTATTCCCATTATTTTGTAGAATTCTGTATCGCTTAATGAAGATCTGCCCAGTATCCTTCGAATCATGACATCGGTGTTTTTTCTTTTGTACTTTGGATATGAAACAAGGTCCATTATCTGGTAAATATCCTTCAGCAAAAGGTTGAAATTCTCTGGACTTACAGGTTCCTCCTGGTTATTTTCAATATATTCTTTTTCAAGTGCCTGGCGAGTCATCTCATAAAGCACTATGGTGACTGCATGTGACAGGTTATAAACGGGATATTCAGGATTAGCAGGGATAAACAGGAACTGCGAACAGATTTCAAGTTCACTGTTCCTAAGTCCATCACCTTCTCTTCCAAACACCAGTGCAATTTTTGCATTTGTGCCCAGATTATTTTTCCAGAATTCAGAGGGTGTTACCGGTATCCGCCTGAATTTTTTATGGTTGATGGTGGCAGTGCTTGAAGTTCCAGCCAGAACGGAGAATTCTCCAGCCACCGATTCCAGAGAATCACAGATCCTTGCATTCTCAAGTATATTCCTCCCGCCCATTGTCCTGGCAAAAGCCTCGTTTCCTATCTCTGTGGGATTTACCAGAATAAGATTTGCAAGACCAGCATTTTTCATGGATCTGGCCACAGCACCTATATTCCCCTCGATGTGAGGTTCAACAAGAATTACAGTGACTCTTTCAGCAAGATTTTTAAAAATAAGGGAAATGTTTTCCGAACTTCCCGATTCGGTTTCTGTCATGGGTATTATTTCTGTTCTTCCTTAATCTCTTCTTCCTTTTTCTCCTCATCCTGTTTAGGGCTATCTTCTGCAGGAGCCTCCTCTTTCTTTTCTGGTTTTGCATAGGTTTCCAGTATGTTTATGTCAAGATCAGGGAGATACCTCCTTATTTCGCTTACTATGTTGAATTTGGCCTCTATCCAGAACGGGTCAAATTTTGTTTCCTCAGGTATTTTTATGGTAAGTGTTCCATTGTCAATTGAAAGATCGAATTTGTCAGCATCCATTGTGTAATTTATCTCAATGATTGACCTTGCTTTTTCCACCGGGTCTTCCACAACACCCTTGACTGTATATTTGTAAAAAACAGGTTTGCCTGCATACTGGTTGTTGTAGTCCACAAGCACCCTTCCAGGGGTTACTGATATTATCCTTCCTCTCTTCTTGTTGATGGTAACCTCTTTTCCCACTACTGGATCTATCTCCAGCTTCTGGAGTTCCCTTACTGTGTGAACCCTTATGTTATTGGGATCCCTCAAACCATAAGCGTCCTCGGCTTTTATCTCCACTTCAGTCTCTTTTCCAACCTCAGCATTTTTGAAGGATTCGTTAATTTCCTTGAAAAGGTTTTCAGTTCCAACAATCAACACCGCATCCTTATACTTCTTCTTCTCATCGTAAATGTTATTTTCCTGGGCAAGCTTTTCCAAATTAGTAGCAACTAATTTCTTATCTTCCCCTACGCGCATTTCAAAATCAATCTTGATAAAGTCGCCATCGTTCATCCATTATCACCTAAATTTAGGGTAGGTCCGAGAAGTCTAAAAATGTATATAACCATATCGGACTGTTCCAGAGCACCGTTTTCAGCCTTTTCCCTGCACATTCAGGATTTTTCACAAATCTTTTATCTCTTGGTGCGTTACAAAACACATGAAGATGTTGATAAATGGCGAATGGGTTTCGTCGCAATCTGGAGAAGAAATAAAAAAGATCAACCCAAGTACCGGAGATGTATTCGGTCTTTTTCCTGCAGGTACCAAAGAAGATGTTGACAGAGCAATAGATGCTGCAGAAGACAGCTTTGACTCCTGGTCAGACATGACCTCAGTTGAAAGGGCAAAGATTCTCTACAAGGCCAGAGATCTTATTGCGGCCAAGAGGGAAGAACTGGAAGGTCTGCTTGTCAGCGAAAACGGAAAGATACTGAGAGAAGCCCGGGATGAGGTAAACGGAGTGCTGGATCAGATTCAGTATTACGCGGAATTTGCGAGAAAGATCACAGGTGATATCGTTGAGGGCGACACTTCAAGAAGAAAGATTTTCCAGTACAAGGTTCCATACGGAATCGTTCTTGCTCTGACCCCATGGAACTTCCCCGGTGCTATGGTTGTCAGGAAACTTGCTCCCGCGTTGCTTACCGGTAACACGGTCATATTGAAGCCAAGCAGCGATACACCCTTCACAGCAGAGTGGATAGTCAGGAAATTTGTTGAGGCAGGAATCCCCAAGGGTGTTCTGAATCTTCTGACAGGAAAGGGCAGTGAGATAGGAGACTACGTTGTAGCCCACAAAAAGGTTGCGCTTATAACCATGACAGGTTCCACAGCAACCGGCCAGAGAATCATGGGCCAGGCTTCAGCGAATATGGCAAAACTTGTTCTTGAGCTTGGAGGAAAGGCACCGTTCATAGTCTGGAAAGATGCGGATATAAAAAATACTCTGAAAACCCTCATATGGGCAAAATTCCTGAACGTGGGGCAATCATGCATAGCCGCCGAAAGACTCTACATACACGAAGAGATTTACGAGTCTTTCATGAACAAATTTGTTGAAATTACAAAAAAGTTGAAGGTTGGTGACCCCAACGTATCTGATGTTGGTCCGCTGATCAATGCAGGTGCCCTGAAATCTGCCGAAAAGTTCTCGGAGGATGCCAGGACAAGCGGAATTAAAATACTTACAGGTGGAAAGAAAGCTGACCTGTCGGGAAAGTTCAAAGGAGGATATTTCTTTGAGCCAACTCTTCTGGATAACGTACCTCAGAATTCTGAACTGTTCCAGGAGGAGATTTTTGGTCCAATTCTTGGAGCTGCACCAGTATCAAGCATAGAAGAGGCAATAGAGAAATCGAACGATTCCAGATATGGACTGGCATCATACCTTTTCACAAAGGACCCAAATTTCATCTTCACGGCAGCTGAAAAGATAAGATTCGGGGAGGTTTATGTGAACATGCCCGGACCAGAATCTTCACAGGGTTACCATACTGGTTTCAGGATGACAGGACAGGCCGGCGAAGGAAGTAAGTACGGAATAGAAGAGTACGTGAAATTAAAGAACATGTATGTTGATTATTCCGGTAAGGATCTGAAAATAAGCACAATAAGGGACGATATATTCTAATGGATATCAGGAATTAATTATTCCGGTATACCCATCTATGAAAATTTCGTCTCCCTCTGATATTTTTTCCCTGATTTTTGTATTGTAAAGTACGGGTATTCCCTGCGTTTCCAGCGCTTCCATGACCTCGTGTGAAGCTTTGCCTGTAAAGATTATTCCCCTGTATTTCATGAAATCAGCCTTTTCTTCACTGATATCATCCTTAACAATGAGTATGTCACCTTTCGTCCGTTCCCCGGCAACCTTTCCTTTGAAGGACTTTCCAGAGGGGTACCCTCTTCCAAGAAATTTACCGAATGTGGAAACCATCACTTCATTGGTGCCACCGAAAAGGAAGTTTGGTGCTCCTGAAGTAATCACAAGCCTTGCCCCCTTTCTGATTTTTATGTTCTTCTCAGCGCTCAATATGGTTTCATAAATGTCGGCGCCATCATTTCTCACAGGGTCAATCTTAACGGGCCTGATTCCCCTGAAGAGATTCAGTTTTCTGCCCAGGTGTGGATCAGTGACCATGGTGTAGATGGGTACGCAGGGCCTGACAGCAGAGATCATTTTTGCGGTATTTCCTGACTGAGTGAATGCCACTATTCCATCAGCCTCTATCTCAGATGCAACAACCTTGGCTGCTCTGGAAATTGAATACGCTACTCTGTTGCCAAGGAAATCATCCGGTTCCCTGAAATCGCCCACCTTATTCTCCACATATGTCGATATCCTGTTCAGATACTCAACCGCCTCGGCAGGGAACTTTCCTATGGCAGTCTCCTCGGATAGCATAAGGCAGTCAGTGTTGTCCATTATTGCATTGGTTACATCTGAAACTTCCGCCCTTGTGGGGGATGACGAGTTGACCATGGATTCCAGCATCTGTGTTGCAACTATGGTGGGAACGCCGTACTTATGGGATTCATCAATGATCTTTTTCTGGGCCACAACAACCTCTTCAAGTGGAAGTTCTACTCCAAGATCTCCCCTGGCAACCATTACCAGGTCTGACACTCTGCTTATTGCCTTTATGTTCTGGAGTCCGCTTTTGGTCTCTATCTTTGAAACTATCAGCTGATCCCCTCCGTTGTTCATAATCTGTTTCTGAAGATGTTCAACATTCTCCTTCTTCTGAACGAACGAAAGGGCAAAAAATTCTACATTCTCCCTTATTCCCTCTTTCAGGAATAGCATGTCTCTGTCGGTGATCACTCCAAGATCCAGATATTTGCCAGGAACGTTTATTCTCGATCTGTCTCTCATTGTACCGGAATCAAGGGATTTAACCGTGGCCTGATCCTTACCGGATTTAATGACTTTGAATCTGAATCTCCCGTCACTCATCAGGATGAGATCATTTGTGGACAGCGTATTGAGTATGGCTGGATAATTTATTGTGAAAACATCCCCTCTGGTGCCTTCTGGATCAAGAGTGTACTGTGACCCGGCTTTAACTTCAAAGCTTCCTCCTGGAAACTCACCGGTTCTCAGTTCCGGCCCTTTCAGATCAACAAGTACACCTATGTAAGTCCCCAGTTTTTTGTTGACACGGTCAATCATCCCCTTAATTTTCCCAATATAGCCGGGTTCAGCGTGAGCAGTATTGATCCTGACTGCAGACAGTCCACTTTTTGCCATTTTTTCCAGAACGGCCATATCTGCACTGGCCGGTCCCATGGTAGCTATAATTTTTGTATCAGGCATGAACAGTTATATCATCATTACTATAAATCTGTATTATTTATGGGGACATTTATTCCATCCTCTTCTGGACCTCAAGGGAGGACTGTCCCCGCATAAAAGAGAACATTGACTGTGACATTCTGTATAGTTGCCCAAACTGCTGGAAGTCCAGCTGCTGCTCACTATCACTCAGGGCATTTTCAGGTTCGGGATGTACCTCAACCATGAGGCCGTCAGCACCGGATCCAATGCCTGCAAGTGCAAGCGGCTGCACGAAGCGCCTCTTTCCGGCAGCATGGCTTGGGTCAATAAGTACTGGGTAATCGACCTTCTCCTTAATCACAGGGACGGCTGAAACATCCAGTGTGAACCTGGTGGAAGTTTCAAATGTCCTTATGCCTCTTTCAACCATTATGATGTTTCTATTCCCTTCTCTTGATATGTAACGGGAAGAATTTACGAATTCATCAACTGTGTTTCCAAATCCCCGTTTTAGAAGAACAGGCTTCTTCTGTCTTCCGAGCTTTCTCAGAAGTGGAAAATTCTGTGAATTTCTTGATCCGACCTGCAGTATGTCTGAATATTTTGAAACAATCCCGATATCATTGGTATCCATCACCTCAGTAACAACTGCCATTCCGGTCTGATCCGCTGCTGAGGCAAGCATTCTAAGGCCAGCCTCCCCAAGGCCCTGGAAGTTATCAGGGGATGTTCTGGGCTTGTAGGCACCACCCCTCAGTATCCTTACACCAATGGAACTGAGGAATTTTGCGGTCCGGATTATCTGTTCTTCAGATTCAACTGCACATGGGCCTGCTATGAATATCATTTCATCTCCAGATAATTTCAGGTCACTGCATATATCAATCTCAAACATAGGCTTCAAACTCCATCTGAGAAATTTTATGGGGTATGTCTTCACCGGAAAGGATTGAAGATCCAATGAGAGCCCCATTAAAACCTCTCAATATTCCAGATCCAATATTTGCCCCGTTAATGCCGCTTTCAAGTATTCTGATTTTGTTTACCATTTTCAATATTTCATCCATTCCTTCCTTTTCGGGTTCCATTTCAAGTGTTCTCAAATTTCTTCTGTTGTAGCCTATCATTGCATTATTGAAAGAGTGAAGGTCAACTGCAGATTTAACATCATGGAATTCTATGATCACATCCATTCCCAGGTTCCGGGCATAATCGTAAAGTTCTGACATTGGCCAAATTCCGAGTAGTAGCTTTCGGGATGGAACTGAAGCCCTGTGATGTTTCCATCAGCTGAATGGAATGCCATAACACTTCCATCTGTCTCCGAAACAGCATCAACAATAATGTTTTCAGAGGGTTCCACCACAAGTGAATGATATCTTGTGACATTTATATGATTGGGCAAGTTTCTGAATACTCCATATCCGTCATTGCTTACTCTGTCAACCTCCCCATGGTAAATCTTCTGGGAGACCTTTATTTTGGATCCCAGCATCATTGCAAGTATCTGGTGTCCGAAGCATATTCCCAGCACTTTTTTATTGCCAAGCCTTTTGAAAAACTCCACTATCTGCCCCCTGTCATATGGGTTCATTGGATTCCCAGGTCCCGGAGATATCACCACTGCATGGTATTTTTCATGGTCTATGTCAGATATCCTGTCATTTGGAACTACATGGACATCTGCCCCCTCCTGCCTCATGTAATCCACAAGGTTATTTACAAATGAATCGTAATTATCAATCATTAAAACTTTCAATTCGTGCCACCTCCATGACATTGAGACTCTTTGTGAAAATTTCCTGAATCTCTTTTTCTGGAACTGAGTTATTTACAATCCCAGCACCTGATCTGGTATAATAACCATTTCCGCTGGAATAAACGCTTCTGATAAGCAGGGCCAGATCCATCCTGTCCCTTCCAACAGTTCCAATACATCCGGAATAGGGCCCTCTTGGTGTATCCTCAAACATTCCTATGAGTTCAAGTGCCCTCTTCTTCGGAGCGCCACTTACAGTTCCAGCTGGAAATACTGACCTGATAACCTCCAGAGGATCATCAGTGGCTGCATTGGAGGCGACTCTGCTCACCAGGTGCTGTACGTTTCCAAACTTGCCTATTTCCATGTTTTTCTCAACTTTTACAGTTCCAGGAATTGATACCTTTGCCAGATCGTTCCTTGCCAGGTCAACGAGCATCCTGTGTTCACAGAGTTCCTTTGAATCATTGATCAGTGTTTTACCAAGCAATTGGTCTTCCTGAGAAGTGGCACCTCTTCCAACAGTACCAGCTATGGGGTCCACGGTAATCCTTCTGCCATCCATTGTAACCAGATTTTCCGGTGAGCTCCCAATTATCTCAAATTTCCCGAACCTGTAATAATAAACATATACAGATCTGTCAAACTCGAGGAATTCAGCGAGGCATCTCAAGGGATCGAAGGCAGGAAGCTGAAAGTCTCTGGAAATCACCACCTGCAGAAGCTCTCCATTTCTAATCCTGTCACGCAGTTCGCTGATTATACGGGCAAGTTTTGCATCCTCAAGGTTATCTCTGGCAAGTATTCTTCTCTCCTTTTTTGCTATTCTTGTATAGGTGCCTTTCTCAGCCCTCTCCGGCATGAAAGACATCACCATGGGCCATTCAGATCTTCTGAACTGTACCCCGGGGAAATTCTCACCTATAAAGTCAAATGAGATGGCAACAGGGATCTCAATTCCATCATCCATTTCCTTGAGATTATTGAAGAATCTGCTTACCTCTTCATGGGTGTTCAACAGATTTAAATCTCCCTTCGACCTGAACAGGGTCTCTTCCCCTTCTGTCTTGTTCACATCGTCAAATTTGCAGAAATATGCAAAATTCTCCGTACTCTCAAGAAGTGAAGGTACGAGGTCACACAGTGGCATGGCTGCACCTCGCTGCTTCTATGAACTCCTTCATAACAGAGTGGTCCTTTTTTCCGGGGCTGATTTCAAGAGAACTGCTGGCATCAATAAACCTGAATCCTCTCCCCCTTACCTCACTTACGTTTGATGTGCCTATCTTTCCTGCTACGCCCACTCTGGGGTTTTCGGATACGGATACAATTTCTGGAAGGTATTTTACAATGCCCTGCCTGTTTTCTATTAGTACCAGATCTGCACCGGCAGTGATCTTTTCATATATGGCGAAATCAATCTTCTCTTTTCCTGTATACGAGATTACGGAGATTATTTTCTTACCGAATTGATCTTTTATTTCCCTGATCTGTTCAGGGGAATGGCTGAAGTGAAGCTGTATGTAGTCTGCCTGGGAAGGATTCTGTTTTACGGATTCGTATGAGGTATGAACCGCGGCGGTTGTCCCCCCAATGTTTTCTATTTCCTCTATAAGTTTCACCGTACCGTGCCTTATAACCTTTGTATCAAGAATGACACCGAGAATATCGTATCCCATATCTATTGCAGCGGAGGCATCTCCAAGATTGGCAATTCCACAGATCTTAACAATCTCCTCATTGCGCATTAAATGTGCCTCCGATTTTATTCAGCTGTTTTCCGGCCCTGCCGGACAATATGACGTCAAGGGAGATTTCGTATGCATCGGCAAAATTTTTGGCAATGTTTCTGGAAATGATCAGTGGGGCAGTGTTCAGGGCAATGAACTTGGCTATTTTCTCATCTTCGCCCCTTATGCCGGAGATCGTCATGTTAAAGTTTCTATCAGGATTACTGCTGGCCACATCCTCTTTTTCTATACGGGTGCCAGTTATTTCTTCAGGTTCAATATTTAATTCAGATATTTTTTCATTCACAAACAGTAATCTGGATCTGCAGAAAGGTGATACCTCATCCATTCCATTCTGTGCCGTTACCACTGCCCCTGTTTTCCCAGTTTCATTGAGTAATCCTGCATAAACGGGAAGCATGGACGGATCAGACGATCCGATGATTATGGTCTGTGGATCTGCAGGGTTTGTAACTGGCCCCATATAGTTGAATACTGTTTTGTATGGAAGCTGTTTCCTGGCTTCGGAAAACATCCTGAAAGTCCCGTTGAACTGAGGTGCAAGAAGAAAGGCAAAACCATTTCCGTTGATTCTTTTCAGCAACTCATCATGATCGAAATCGAATCTGTATCCAATTCGTGAAAGAAAATCTGCGCTTCCCACTTTACCGGTTACTGCCCTGTTTCCATGTTTTGCTATCTTTATTCCCATTGCTGAAGCAGTAATTGCGGCAGCTGTACTGACATTTACCGTGTTCAGAAGATCTCCTCCGGTTCCAACTATATCAGATACACCATCAACAGGTGATATGCTGGCGAGAGATCTTATGGCGGCAGAAAAGCCAGCCATTTCAGTGGAAGTGATTCCTTTGTTGTGCAGCATTTTCAGGAAGGCAATTCTATCCTGGTCAGAAGCATCAGGAGAAGCAAGCCTTTTCATTATGGCAAATGATTCAAAATATGATAGATTGCGGTTGAACATTTTTTCTTCTGTTTCAGGCATTTCTCATCACCGCCAGTTCGCTTACAAACTTTTTGAAGATCTCGGTGTTATGGGTCTTCAGCATTTCAATCAGGAGCGTGCCTATTGCCGCACCATGTGCCCCATAGGAGATGAGTTTCTTTACGTCTTCAACGCTTCTTATACCGAATCCGAAGTTTATCTCCCTGTCACCAATAATGGAATTTATCCTTGATACAACATCATCCTGGTTGTATGGGACATTAATTCCGGTAGAAGGCATCAGGCCGTAATAAATCCATGAATTTGATATTCTTGATACGCTGGTTATGACCTTGTCCGGTGAAGACGGGTTGAAAAATGGAATATACTCATATCCTGAACCCTGTATTTCTTCAATAAGAGAAGCATTTTCATCATAGTAATCTGTTAACAGATCTGGAATGATCAAACCTGAAAATTTACAACTCTTGAGGATATTGTATATATCTTCTCTATTTTCAGTAAAATCATCGTGATAAGTCAGCAGATATATCTTCTTTGCCTTTTTTTGAAGGGTGTGGGTCAGTACAGCCAGGTCATTTATGTTGAAATTTTTCAGTCCCGCCTCGTGAGTCTCTCTTATCTTAGGGCCATCATAATAGGCTCTTCTCGATGGATAACCCAGTTCAACATAATCTAAGGAGTTGTCAGGAATGGCCTCAGAAAACTCCTGGAGAGTTCGGTTGTCTGGGAATCCAATTGTGAAATAGAGTATTATTCTGTTTTTCAAGGAATCTCATCCCCTGTTGAAAATCGACATGTCAAGAAGCCCATGGCCACTTACGTTCACCACTATGGTCTTCTTTTCTCCGGGATTGGACTTAACGTAATTTATTGTGGAAGCCAGGGCATGGCCTGATTCAGGAGCTGCCACAATCCCCTGGGTATTGGCAAACACTCTTAGTGCATCTATGACCTGGTTTTCACCCACCTCTTCAGATTTTACTGTTCCATTTTTAACAAGTATGGATAATGATGGAGAAGCCCCATGGTATCTGAGCCCTCCGGCATAAATGCTCTCTGGAACAAAATCTGATCCCAGGGAGTACATCTTGATGGAAGGAAGTATACCTGCATTGTCAACATAATCGTATCCGTACTTCCCCTTTGAGAATTTGGGGACTTCTCTTGCAGTTGATGAAATTATAGTTCGCTCCTTCCCATCCCTTATTATGGGGAATACAAACCCACCAAAGTTGCTTCCTCCTCCCACACAACCTATGAGCACATCGGCTTCTTCTCCAGCAATCTCAAGCTGCTTCTGGGTCTCAAGGCCTATAATGCTCTGGTGAGTTATCACGGAATTCATCACGCTGCCAAGCATGTAGCGAATATCATTTTCAAGAGCGTATTCCACGGCCTCTGAAATTGCTATTCCCAGTGAACCCGGGTGATCAGGTGAACCTGAGAGGAATTTTCTTCCTGTAGGTGTTAATGGAGAAGGGCTTGGAACCACATCCG
>Ga0078972_1016561_pt1 | contig 10872 bp, 17 predicted proteins | sample YelNatPaOPGAMG01_FD_67568 | JGI IMG/M metagenome (GOLD analysis project Ga0078972, IMG submission 67568) | Hot spring thermophilic microbial communities from Obsidian Pool, Yellowstone National Park, USA - OP-RAMG-01 (SPADES assembly) (version 2) | ecosystem: Environmental > Aquatic > Thermal...
GGGTATAAATCTGAGACATTTCCTTCTCATCCTGAGGCAACCCATCATTCCATCCTATGTCTATCTCTACATCTTTTCCTTCCAGCATCATCGCAATTTTAAGAGCCTTTTTAATCGCTGGGTCCATACCAAGTCTCATTCTATTCACTTTAGCTAGTGGAATTTGCATCATTCTTCTCAACGCCGTTCCACTTTCACCAAAGCCAGCACTAAAATCACCAAAACAGGCGGGCGAGGTTTCGGATATTGCGTAAAAGTGTTGCATCAAAACATCTAGTTCCTTAAAAGCAGCAGTCAATTGACTATCCCACACAATATATCCAGGCGGTGTTTCGCCACTCTCTACTGGAAAATATTTACCCCCACCCCTAAAAATATACCTTCCTGATGCATCCTGTTCTATTGCATATCTAGGACCATACATATTTGGATCTGCGTGCCTGTCTAAAATCTTAGATATCTGAGATAGCCTAACTTCCATTTCCTGCATTATCGTATCTATAGCTTTATAGTCATCAGTTCCATATATATCATCAGAGGTTGCGGAATTAATGGCGGGAATAACCAAAAACTCATCAATACCAGTTTCCTCTGTCTCTGGAATATTGGCATCGAGTTGAGAGATACCAACATTTTTGCTTATCTTACCATCCTCTAGCTGAAATAAAAGGTTAGTTATTTTGCCTTTCTCGTGAATTTCTGCTCTCAAGTATTGCTTTACTGCATCAGGCTTTAGTCTAGTGGGGGCTGGAATTTCAAATACCCACGCCAGAACGTGAGCTAAAACATCCTTTATATTGTCCGCCCTTACAACAGGAAACCAGAGGGTCGGGGGGACAGTCTCAATAATTGCTCCCTCGTTATATCTTACTTTAAATATGCCAGCACCACACCTAGACATATCTATTGCAACCTCGTAGGCAGTTTTAATGAGGTTATTGTTTCTGACTATGTCCTGTAATAAATCCTGATTTTCCTGAGGCGTAACGCTTATTCTAGGCGGTTCACCCAACAAAAGGTCAGCCCATAAAGTAGAGAGACGTTTATGCCAGTTTAAAATAATATGGAGCGTAGAGTTATTCTCCTCTCTTAATATCCTTATCCAGTCTTTATAAACTTTATCGTGGTCAGAATTAAAAAGACTGATGTTTTCCTGATAGGTCTGTAACCTTTCTCTTTCGCTATTAGGCGGGAACGTGTTGCCTATTTCTAAAAAATCTAAATTTGTAAGCATTTCACCACCCTTTTGGTTTACTCATAATTTTATTTACATTGCCATAAGTATAAACAGCATATCTCAAAGCATCACAAGCGTGGTCATTAAACTTAACAGGCTCTTCAAGAACATTGCCATCCTTATCCTCTTTATATTTATAACCTTGAATTTCTTTAACTGTGTTCACACATCTTGGGTGCAAGTATAATTTCCTGCTTCTCACAAAATTAATACCGTCAACTACATCCTTTCTAGCTACTACAGTTTTCATCCCTGCAAGGGAAAACTCTTGAGCTCTTGCAGGCTCAGTCTCACAATATATCACTGGGTTGACACCCCACTCACTATTTTTAGCCTTTATAAGGTCAGTAAGCTCAGAATTGGTAAGATGGCTCTTATAAACCTCATCAATCACATAAATATCCCTGTCTTTCAAACCAATCAATAAATAGGCGGAAGGATTATTATAACCAAAGTCAACACCAGCTATTATATCGTCATACCAGTTGACATCGTAGTCAAAGGCATCTACTACATAATTATCATAGACAGCACCTTTAGGAATTCCCCACTCCCCAAGGCAGTAAACGTTATAAAGGTATTGGTTTTGCTCTTTAAGACTCTCAAGCATCTGTCTATACTCGTTATCTATAAATTTATTATCCTTATATGTAAACTTTCGTTTGTAAACATTGTCGTCATCCACAGTAAAAAACTTTTCATATATCCAGTGTGTCTTACTAATAGGATTAAAAGTAAGGATAATTTGCCTATACTCATCTTGGTTCAAAATTTCTCCTCTAAGCCTCAAAAGGACCATATCAAACTCGTATCTAGTCAATTCAGTTGGTTCTTCCACCCAGATTACATCAACATCAGAAAGGGACTTTAGTTTATCTGGATCATCAAGACTTCTAAAAATAATTTTGTTTTTATTCATCGTATAAAGTATGAAATCCGATCTGTTTAAGTTGTAAGGAATATTATATTTAGAAAACAAACTCTCAAGAAGCTCGAGGCAGGTTAGCCTTAAGGCAGGGAAAGTTTTACGTAATACTAAAATCTTTTTATTCGAATACCTAATAATATAACTAAGTATTTTTTGCCCTGCAAAATATGATTTGCCAGCCCCAGCTCCTCCATAAAGGATTAGTATCCTGTGCCTGTCTAAAAGAAGAGGTCGGAATTTATCATTAATATCTTTTACCATTTCCAGCGTAGCTATTGGCTCATCACTCATTACCGTTTTCACCCTCTCCATTAATAACCTTTCTAAGAACATCTTCACTCACAAAGTCGACCTTAATGTCCCCTTCGTGAGTAAGTTCAATATTATCACTCCACCTATCCCTGAATCTGCGCTTAAGTATCTCTAACGCCGCTCTCCAGTCAGAAAAAGAGTATTGATATAAAATCTGGACCAATCTTTTCTCAGCATCGGCGTCTGCTTCTTCCAGAGCGTCATAAAAGTCGGAAAATATCTTAGATTTTCTTTCTTTCCCATATTTTATCCATCTATAATAAGTATCCTTACTAATACCAACAGACCTGCAAGCAACAATAGCAGGAACGCCCATCCTAATAGCATCACATATTTTATTAATCATCTCGTAAGTTAATTTTAGCTTTGCCATATATAGATATTAGTTTTCCCCTCTCCAGACAGACTTTTAAGTAAAGCCCTACCCTTTTCCCCATACCTCTTGACAATAATCTCATCACTTTCATTTATTTTGTTTCTATCTACTACATTTCTAAGACCACCATTTCCTACACCGTGTCTGACATTCATTACAGGAAAAAGGAAGTTTAGCCTTAAAACACCACCATCTCTAATTAAAAGCTTAAAATACAAATCAACATCTGCCCTTATAGTAAGCTTTTCATCTTCTCTTAATGACCTGTCAAGGTAGCCACAGACAACCTCATCTACAAAAGCATTCACTAATAACCTATCCCTTTTTTTATATATAAACCTATTCCTTTGTGAAAATCCAAAAAAGTTTACTCCATAGAATTTAGAAAGGTCATAACCAAAACAGAGCATTTCTAATATCTCATCCTGAGAAAGAGGGTCACAACCAAAATCAGTAAGCATATCTACACCAACAACATCATCATCAGACATAACAAGAAAATCAAGACTATCATCAAACAAGTTTTCCATAATCCAATTTCTCTTTCTAGGAAGATTACCTTCCAATTTGTCGGGAAACTTAACAAGGTTCATTCCACAGCTCTTATAATCCTCATACTGACTCTCTGGCACAACAGCATATGCATTAGGAAGACCAACAGCAAAATGAGTTTTTATCATATCACTTCTGTAATAACTTGGGACTACAATCTTAAAGTTGTATGCCATCACCGTTTACCATATTAAGAACCTTATATTTTTTACCTTCACCATACTTACTTAAAAACTTCAGATAATTAGCCTTATCCTTAAACACAACAAGGACATAGTTATATTCCTTTAAGAATAGCGGAATATCTTCCTCTAATTCACCAACAACAGGATTGAGTTTCTGTTCATACTGTTTAATAAGATTAGATATTTCAACAGAACTTATTTCAAGCTCCCTACTGAGAGCCAACCACCTCTCCTCGTCCGTGCTCGACTCTTGAGACACTGTATCTAAAAAAAGGAGTATTTTTTTCTCTTGTTCCTCGTCTACATCTATAAACACTACGGGCACTTCTTTTAAACCCAAAATCCTAGCATACTCATATCTAAGATGACCATCAAGGATTCTCATTGTCCTTTTATTTACAATAAGGGGAGTAATAAATCCAACCTCACGCATACTTTCTCTTATCATTCTCTTTTGTTTGACTGGATGACTTTTCCAGTTTTTATCGTGAGGTTTAATCTCGTCTATATCGACAATTTTCATTTCCTTGACTTTAATATCCAAGATTAGAAACTCCTTTCATTTTTAATCCTCTCCCAAACCGCCTGAGCAACCTCAATATTACCATCTCTACTGTAATGAATCCCATCTACAAATTTTTGGGTATTTATATCAATACACCTATCTCCAAAAACCTCCCTAATAAGCTCATTATATTGGTTAATCCTATGCTTTATCGCAGATGTATAGCCATCGGTCCCAAAGCCTTTAGGAATTGGAATAGTTAAAAAGTATAGCCTGTATCCAAAAGCCCAAGCCTTGATAAGATTTAGGTTGTCTTTAAAATCACAAACATTCGTTTGTATTTCGTCTTTCGCATCGTTAGTCCCAAACTGAATTACAAGCTCCTTTATATCTCCTCTATGTCTCTCAAGTATGGGTGGAGTCTCTTTAAGCAGTTGAAAGGAAGTATAACCAGAGAAAGCATAAACAATGGGAAGGATTACATAGCTTTCCTTAAGCGCAATTTTGCATAATTCAAGCGCCCAATTAGATGTATCCCTACTCAGATTGCTAAGACTATCACCTATAATAAGGAGTTTAGAGTAAAGCATCTAGTCAGTCAGCCTCGCAACCTCAAAATCCTCATTTTTAGCCCAGTTGATAACCCTTTCCAAACCGTTGTTTAAGTTTACCTGTGGTTTAAACCCAAGCTTAATAATCTTGTCTATTATGGGAACCCTCTCCTCTATATCATCAAAAGGATAAGGAAGGGTATTTATTTTATCATTCCCACACATAGCATTTATCTTATTGGCAAGCTCAAGAACTGAGATAGGTTCATTAGGATTTCCGATGTTGTAAGTTCCTGGCTTCCAGTTGTTTATGAGGATATCAATTGCTCTAATAAAATCATCTATATGCATAAAGCACCTTTTTTGGCTACCATCACCATATATGGTAAGTGGCAGCTTTGAGAGTGCTTGCTTTATAAACTTGGTTATAACTCCGTCCCTATATTCATACTCACCATAGACGTTAAAGGGTCTAACTACGATATAATCTAGCCCATACTCTCGGCTATATAGCTCACTTATCACTTCTAGCGAAAGTTTTCCAAAATCATAACCAAGCCTATCATTAAAGATAACTGAAAAGTTGTTTTTAGTGTCATTACACTCGGTATTTCCGTAAACCTCTGACGAAGAAAAAACAACCAACTTAATATCTCCAATGTAAGGGTAGGTATTTAAAAAGTTTAATAATGAGGTTACTCCTGAGTCATAACTGCTAAAAGGATATTTAACAAAGTCTTTAGAATTACACAGAGCTGGCATAAAAAATACAAGGTCAAACCTTTCTAAATCACCAAAATAAAAGTTTCGAGAATCAGCAACTACGACATCAGTCCCTACTAGTAGCCTGTTCAATCTCCCTATACTAAAGTTATCGACAACCAAGATGTGGTTACCGTTTTTATAGTGGTTACATAGCGCCGAACCTATAAAACCAGCTCCACCTATTAAAAGTATTCTCACAAACCCTCCTAAAATATATTAGAGAATTGAAAGGGTATTTAGATTAGGGTCTACCCTTTTAAACATCCTTAAAATAAAAAGAAGGGTATTTAGATTAATCCCTTCTCTTAAAACATATTTAAATAAAAGAGAGGGTATTTAGATTAGATTCCCTCTCAATCAGAATTAGATTAACACTACTCTGGTTTTTTGTAACCTAATCTTTCATACAACTCGTCTCTATATTTAGAAGGAAGAGGGTTATCCAGTTTAGCACCATCTTCCCAGAAAAATTTTAAGTCTCTACCAAGTTCTTTTCCCCTTTTTGTATGTTTATCTATTGCCCAATCGGGCATATTTAATAATTTTCCTTCTTCCATATCCATTAGGACCAGATTTGCTAATTCATCAGCCTCTCTATTTTTCCTTGCCCTGACCATTATAAGGATAAGTTTTACTACTATCACAACATCGGGGGGCTTTTTGAGTTCATTTACCCAGTTTGCAGTAGAAACCACCGTTTGGAGTATTTGCGGATCATCTATATCTTCTGCTGCAATCACTACTAATCTATTAAAAACATATTTCCAATAAGAGGTGAATAATTCTACTCCCCAAAAAGCTGCCTCTCTTTCCATCCCTCTTCTGATTGATTTTTGAAGGGCTGAAGCTACTTCATCAAAATTGTAGCCGTGTTTTGTTTTAAGTTGATATTCTTCCTGTTCTACTTCTAACAACTCTTTATTCTTCATCGCTGCCCCCTACAAAAGACTTTGCGTTTCCATCACCAACTATTATAAAGTCAATTACTGGAATTCCAAAAAGGCTTAAAGCTTCTTCTATAGCCCTTTCAGCTCTTTCGTCATCTTTAGAGAATGTTAACTCACCAGATGGGTGGTTATGAAGAACTATCACCCTATCAGAATTTGTAAGTAAGGCGAATTTAGCTATTTCTGCAACTGGGAAGATAGAAACGTTGGTAGTCCCTCTACTAACTTCTTTGATACCGTTTATAACATTATGGATATTAAGACCTATTACTATCACTACTTCCTGAGTCTCTCTGTCTAATTCCAACTCATTTATTGCGAAATCCTTTACTTGAGAGAAGGAAGAAAGTTTCCTCTCTCCATACTGCCACTCGCTATCTCTAACTAACACTACTCTAACTCTCTTTAACTCTTCCATTTTAAACCTCCTTTGATTTATTTGTTAAGTATATATTAGCATATTAGCGCACTGTTACAAGAGGTTTAGATGGAAGTTTTGTTAAGATTTGATTAAGGAATTGTTAAGATTTGATTAAGAAATTAATCTTCCCCCAGATAATCTTCCTCGCACTCTTCCTCACTGTTATCTTCTCCACCATTCCACGCACACTCTATCTCTCCAAGTTCCACTATCTTTTCAACAGCACCCTTAATTATAACCATACTGTCAGTATTTCCAGTATCAAACATATTTAAATCAACACAATAAAACTTTTCATTTTCATTAGCCAAAACACCAACAGTAATAGCGTAAACAGGTTCCTTGTCTTCTTCTTCCCTTGCATATAGGGCGTGATCAAGGTAATAAATAGCAACTACTTTCCTTTTAGACATAATGTCCCCCTTTTAAACTGATACGTGTAGGTCCTTTCTTGTTCCATCAAGTCTAATTCTAGGTGATCCCAGTTTTGCTATTGGCATACCCTTTCTTTCTGAATAACCACCATAATCAAGAAAACTCCCAGCACTTACAAACGTCTGTTTGACATCAAGCAGTTTTCTGTTTCTAACATCTAGCATAATTATTTTTTCTACTACAGCGCCTTGTGTGTGGGTATGACTAGCTATATAACAATCAACTACTACTATATTCCTAAGTTCCTGTATTGCATTTAACTTTGAGCCAGCCCTCCTGCCACTACTCCACCCGTGAATACTGTAAATAGAATAACCTATTTTTTTACCAAATCTGTCTCTACCCAACCTAATATGCAACAGGACACTATCGGGATCATAGAAATCTTGCCTTCCAAGAGAAGTTGCCAAGATTTTGGTAACATCTATTCCAACCTCTCTACTAATCCTAGCTTCGTGATTTCCCTCTACAATTCCAACAATTTTATCTGAGAATGGTTTCAGTATTTCTATTGCAAAATCCAGTTGTTCCTGAGGCTTCATCGCTGCCTCATAAACATTTCCGACAGAACTTTTAATGTCAGCAGTCAGAATGTCCCCGTTGAGAATTATAAGCGCATCATTCTCCATTATCCAGTCGAGATATCCTTTAAGTTTTTTAAGGTTAAATCTTTTGTCGCCAATATGCAAGTCTGATAAGGGGACAAGATATTTCTTTTCCAGTTCTTGGGGCAATTCAACAGGAATATATTTCAAATATACATACCCCTAGTTCTAAATGCTATCTCTTCTTCCAATCTAGACACTGCAAGTTTTACATCCTCAACACCAGAAACTTTGAATGGACATAACATTTTTCCTATATCGTCTATTTCTCTCTCGCTCTCATAATCGTAGAGTTCTTCTGGATTTTCACCGTTGCTAAACGCTCGTTTGTAAAGTGTCTCTTTCGGACAATCAACATAAATTAAAGTAAAGTCATTTAGGGTAAAGAATATAGCCTCATTAAGAAACCTACAGTCATCAACTATCACCCTTTCAGAGTCTTTATAGATAAGTTCCTTATATTTTTTCTCTAGCAATTCTATAAAGAATTTTTCGTTTTGTTTCCTAGCCCAACTGCCAAGAGCCTGATAAAGCTTTCTTTTCTCTGCTTTATTACTAGCAGGAAGTTTTAGAAAGTCAAACATCCACTCTGCCTCCTTGATGGGTTCGGCTAAACTAACAATCTTGTGTCCGTGTCTAGAGGATATTTCTTTGGCAGTTGAAGACTTTCCACTATATGCGTGCCCAACAAGGGCTATTTTATTAGGAAAGAAAGATTTACTCATTTATAAGTTATCACTCAAACTAACGATAACGCCTCCTTCTGGAACGTCTATCGGTACCTCTAAGATCCCTATCAGTCGTGCGCTCTATATCATTTGTATCCCTAACTCTAATATCAGAACCATCAAAAACCCACCTAAAATCATCATCCACTACTCTTTTGTGAGAAGTATGTCTAGGTAAATCATCAGAATGTATGGCAAGCCAATTGCCAAAATCTTCTGCGCTTAGCATATCTTCATCATCATCAATAACATCACGCCAAAAACCAAGATCAATAAGTTCCTGCAGTGCTTCTTTATTCAAACTCTTATACATAATCAACCCCCAGTTTATGTTCTTTATTTATAACCTTTCTCATTTTTTCCAGTGAACGCTCATAAATCTTATATAAAGCCCATACATCAATACCAATCTCTCCAGCAATTTCTTCCTGACTTTTACCTTCCCAAAACATCATATAGATAATCATTTTTTCCCTAGGGGTAAGAGACCTTATAGCATTATTTAAGACATCCCTGAGATATTCCCTGTCTACTATCCTCTCTTCCATAGTAATAGGATCGGAGACGTTTTCGTAAGCTTCACTCCCAATTTCAGATTCAAGGTATTCTACCTTATGTGAAAGATGGTTAGCTACAAACTCCTCAAGGGCTTCAATGGTTTCTAGCGAAACCGTTCTGTCCACTTTTCCTCCTAAAATGAAAAAGGTCAGGTATTTAACCTGACCCTATATTCCACTCTATTATATTATACACATTTTAGGCTAAAAATTGGACACTTTTTTGCCATTTTTTGACATTTTTTGACTTTTTTGTGCCATTTTTTGACATTTTTTGACTTTTTTGTGCCATTTTTTGACATTTTTTGACTTTTTTGTGCCATTTTTTGACATTTTTATGACATCTTTTGACATACAATAAGAAAACACTGGCCTAGACCGACCTAAGCCAGTGTATGGGAATAATTACCCGTTTACAAATTCTTTATTTTCTGAACAAATACCTCCTCAAATTCTTTATCCTCTAACAATAGTCGAAAGAACTTAGAAACTACATCACTCATCATAAAACCTTTCAGTGCACAGTAAGCTTTAACCTTTTTTTTAAGCTCACTATCAGTAATGACTGTAAGGTTAATTCTCATTACCATCTACCACCCCAAGCCTCCACAACTCTATCAATATCTTTCTTTGAAAAATTAAAAGCCTTTTGACACTCTTCAAATTTTGGACTCTTGTAAGCCAGTGCTACAGCATCAATATCCTCCAACTCTTCTAATTCAGTTCTATGCGTGTCTATCATATAGTATTTGCCCTCATAATTGACCAGATATAAATGGTTATCACTGGTTAAAGAAACGCTTTTACCGTTTTTTAAGATAAGTTTCATTCTTTCAGTTAACATATTACCTCCTCTCTCTCAAAAAGTCTTTAATGTCCTGCAAACACGCAAAAACATTGCCACGATCAAAAATAACCTTAAAACCATCACCTTGCACCATTTCTATCAGTAACCAGCTAATCGGTGTTTGATCGTCTACATCTTTGACTAGTATTGCATCAAAACCAAAATCATCCCAACTCAGGATGATTAATTTGTTTGGAAGTTCAATATAATTTACTGAAGGATTTTCTAAAATATCTCTCCTAAAAATTGGAACAGCAATTAAATCATCAGTAAGCTCTATAACTTCCCTGTCATTCCATAAACATTCATCAAACTCAAAAAGCCCAAAATCAAGACTTTGCATATAATCCCCCCAAGTAAGGGGCTCACTTTTGTAGCGATTCGAAAACTCATTTCCAAGCTTAGACATTTTTATCCCTCCTCTATAAAATTTCTACCCATAAATCTCCCTCATAATAAGGGAATTTATATTTCTCATAAAACTCGGGATAAAAAGTATACACTCTCTTACCCCAAAAACTACTAAGATCACTTTGTTCTACAGCATACCACTCAAACTCATCTTCATCTAGCAAAAGCTTATTTTTATTTCTTAGACACTCTACTCTGATCATTTTATCCTCCTTTAATATTAAGCGGGGTTTTACCCCCGCTTTTACTATTCTCTAGCATCCCAGCTAATGGGATTGATAATTAATCTTGGTTCTACCCTTTTCTCTGGTTCTCCGTTTTCATTCATAACTGCATATTCGTGAACCCTGTATTTTAGATACCAACGGAAAGACTTTGCGTCAACATCTTTCTTATCGTAATACAGAGTCACACCATCAAATGTAACCTTATTCTTCTCAACCCTTGCTTTCTTAAGGAAGAACTTGAGTAAGGGAATATCACTTTCAAATGACACAACCCCTCCTGCTC
>Ga0078972_1016562_pt1 | contig 10870 bp, 16 predicted proteins | sample YelNatPaOPGAMG01_FD_67568 | JGI IMG/M metagenome (GOLD analysis project Ga0078972, IMG submission 67568) | Hot spring thermophilic microbial communities from Obsidian Pool, Yellowstone National Park, USA - OP-RAMG-01 (SPADES assembly) (version 2) | ecosystem: Environmental > Aquatic > Thermal...
TCTACACGTTTAACAGTTTTTTGGAGAAGAGCTACTTCAAGCGAAACTGCACCAACTATTGCTGACCCAGGAGACCATATTTGTGCTGGAATTTTAGCTTTCAGAAATGTTGTCGAAACTGAAAACCCATGGGATGTTACTGCAGGTGATGTTCTAACAACTGCAAGCACAAGTGTTACAATTCCTGGAGCTACAACAACTGTTCCTGGCTGTATGGTTGTTGTTGCTGTTGCAACTGGTCCAGACACTAATACTGCTCAATGTTCAGGTTGGACTAATCCGAATCTTCAAAACTTGCAAGAATTAGTTGACTATTACACTAATGCAGGTAATGGTGGCGGTTTTGGTGTAGCGGCTGGAACAATGACTAATGCTGGAAATTATGGTTCAACAACTGCTACAGTTGCCACTTCATTTGTTCAAGGAAGGATAAGTATTGCACTAAAACCTAAATGGATTCCAAACTATCAGTTGGATTTAGAAGTTCAATGGACAAGTGTAGATTATAGTCAACAGAATGAGTATTTGTGTATCAAAACTGGAACTTTGAATGATGAGTCTTTGAAGGTTGATGTTTGGACTGGTTCTTCATGGGTTAATGTTATAACAAGTTTAAGTGCAAATTCTTGGAACAATATTTCAGTTTCAACTTATCTTACAAGTTCAACGTTTACTATTAGATTTGTGGGTGCTACAGAGTCTGGTGATACTGTTCAAAGTAGTTGGCAAGTTGATTCTGCTTTGCTTCATTTGTGGACTTCTGGTTATAATTTGAATCTTAGAGTTATGGACTATGATTTAACGGACGCTATTAGTGGTGCTTATGTTTATCAGGATTCTGATGTGAAGGTTAGTGATAGTAATGGTTGGGCTAATTGGACTCTTGTTTCTGGAACTGTTAATGTTAAAGTTAAGTATTTTGGTTTTTGGGTTAATGGAACATTTTCAGTAGCGATGGATAGTGATAAGACTATTTATGTTAGGTGTAATTTGTTTGATGTTACTGTTAATGTTAGAGAAACTGTTAGGAACGCTAAACTTGCTAGTGTTAATGTTACTGTTTTTAATGGTACTAGTTCTTCGTCTAATAAGATTAAAAGTGAAATCTCAGATAATAATGGTCAAGTAATTTTGACGAATCTGCCTAATAACACTTTAACTTTCACTTTATATGGAGGAAGCTCTTACAGTTTAGTTATTGGAAACACTACTCAACTTATAAACAGTGATGATTATTCTTTTACTGTTAATGCTAATCAGAATTATGTTAATGTTTCAGCATATAATAGTCTCGTAGTTTATGTTGTCGGAAGTTGCATATTTGTTAATCCCTTGAATGAGAGTCTCAAGTCGAGGCTCTCCAAGAGGATAAAGAAAAAGTTTAAAAAGTTTAGGAGGTTGAGAAATGCTTAGAAACAGGAAAGTGAAGATAGGTAGATTCTCTGTTTCGTTGTTAACTATTGTTGCTATAGCTTTAATGGCGTCTATTGGTACAGTGTTTGCTGTTGCGTATGTTGTTTTGCAATGGACTGCTACAGCTACTGTTTCAGCTAATCCAAAAGTATGCTTTATAAAATGGCAAGATGGTTCAAAACAAAATACTTTTGACTATGCAGTAAGTATCTTTCCTAGCATTAAAACTATTGATGAAAACATTACTTATGGAATCTGGAATTGGGATACAGCATCACACACTGTTTATCTAAGATGGAGCGGATTAACAAATTCTGGAAACATAGCTAGACTTTACATTAAAGTGCATGATGGAACAAATACTATTTACAGCAAAGAATGGACAAGTATTCCAACGTTTCCAACAGCTTGGGAATCTTTTAATGTTCCTGCAAATACTAAATATTCGATATGGTTAGAGATTACTGCCACTTCTGGAGCTACTGGCAGTTCAGTGTTCACATTTGAGTTGAAAGTAGAAAATCCATAAAACTCTCTTCTTTTTCTCTTTTCGGTGAAAACGTTTGAATAGATTAGTTAAATTATTCGTTAGTTTACTGTTTATTATTGTTTTATTAGTTACTGTCATCTTCTTTTCTTTTAGACCTGTTAAAAAGGTTTATGCTACTGAAAATTGGAGTGATAATTTAACATGTTTCCCAGACAGTTATTCAAAACTTGAAAGAGTACATATTTGGACTAACAATTTCTCTAATTATTATCAAGACGTATATATTGAACTTCAGAGTTTAGGGAATTCTTCTAGAATAAAGTTTTACCGCATTATTGCCAACAATACTTGCTTTTTGAACATAACAGATTCTCAAATAATTGTTTCTAACTTTACTTATTATAATCTTAGACAAAACGAGAAGCTTGTTTTTGATATCTATGCTAAAGTCAGAATGAGCGGAATGTTTACAGTAACAGTTACTTTTAAAGTTTATTTGGTTCTTATTGGCGATATTGATAGAAACGATTGCATAAATATTTACGATGGAATTCTTTTAGGAAACAGTTGGGGATATACTAATAGTCATCCGAATTGGGATGTTAAAAGAGATTTGAATAAAGATAATGTGATAAATATTTATGATGGTATTTTGTTGAGTAGTCATTTTGGTGAAAAGATGTGATTAAGAGTAGTTTTGTTATGTTTTTAACGTTTCTGTTTGTTACTTCTTTTCTTGTTAGTTTAGCTTATTCTACGGATGTTGTTGTTTATGTTTATCCTAATATTGTTGAAACTAATGTAGATAAGAGTTTTGAAGTTGAAGTTAGAATAGCTAATGTTGTAGGCTTATACGGTTATGAACTTAAACTCTATTTCAACAAAACATTATTGCAAGCTACTTCTCTAACTAAAGGCACTTTCTTTCCAGATTACAGCATTTTAGAGTTTAAGAAAGAGATAAGTAATGTGCAAGGCTATGTTTGGTATGCTGTTTCATTGTTGAATCCTGAAACTCCTAAAAGTGGTAGCGGTTCTCTGGTGAAAGTTTCTTTTAAAGCTTTAAGTGACGGTAATTCTTCTTTGTCTTTGAAAGATGTTATGTTAGGAGATATAAACGCTAATCCTATTTCTTTTGTTTCTAGTGATGGATTTGTAAAAATAACAAAACAAGCTGAACAGCCTACGCAACCTCCTATTCCAAGTCCTATTATTGTGAAATTTGATGTTATACCGGTTACTGTGTATAAGCATATTTATCTTGAGTTGCCTTTTACTTTGAAAACTTCTATTAAAGCAGTGTTTATTGTTCAGCCTACTCCTTTAGATAATATGACTATTGGAAGTGATGCAATAGTTAATTGGTGGGTTACTGTTAACGGTTCTGGAACTGTTGTTTTGAATCAAACTATAAGTGTCTATGTGATTACTGATGAACCTAAAACTATTGATGTTACTTTTTCTCTTCCTGAAGGTGAATACACTTTTCATGCTAAAGTGATAGGTTTCGGAAGTTATAAAGTTCAAGAGAATTTATCTTCTTACAGTTTTAAAGTTGAGAATCTACTGAACTATTGGCTTTTTGCTGAAAAGAATATATTATATTTTGTTCTTATTGTTGTTATTATAATTGTTGTTTTAGTATTGTATAAGAGGCGTAAAAGCTATGTTTGAAGTTTCTTATTCTGAGAAGGTTCTTCCTAAGCTTACTTTTATTTTGAGAGTTCATAATGCTGTTTACAAGTTGAATAGGAAGAAGCGTAAGTTGAAGGTTCTTTATTGTAGCACAGAGTGTAAGTATTCTATTTTATCTTTAGTTCTTAAGCATCAGACATGTGATATTTGTGGAGTTCACAGAGCTAGGTATTTTGCACATAAGAATGGTGAAGTTTTGAAGGTTTGTCAGCATTGTAAGAATGAACATTCTTTTGATAAAGTTGAACATATTAGTTTGAAGAATATAGAGCTACATCATGATGTTATAACTGGAATGCTGAAACCGTGCTTTCATTGAGTGATAAAAGTGAGAGTTCATCATGCTTATATTGGTTTAGTTTTAGTTATATTGTCTTTGCTTGCTCATTTTTACAGGATAGGTGTTATTGGAGAGTATAATGTATATTTTGCTATGTTTTGTTTGACGTTGGTGTATTTTTGATAGTTCATGATGTTTGGTGGCATCTAACACATAAAAAGTGATTAGTTATGCGTGCTAAATGGAAAAAGAAACGTATGAGAAGACAGAAGAAGAAACGTGAAAAGAGAAAAGCAAGATACAAATAGGTGTTTTTATGAAAGAAATTAAAATCACATGGCAACCAAGAAGAGTTTACTTAAGACCGCAGAAAGATAAGATTGTTGCTCATTTGCTTTACACTTTAGGTTCTAAGGGTGATATGTCTGTTTCTTTTCTTCATAGGCGTTTAGGATATGATATTAGCGAGAATGAATTGATAAAACTGTTAGATGAACTTGAAAAGCTTGGTTAGTTAGACGGTATAAACTTAAAGTCACAGACCCCTTTGTTCCTAGCACAGTTTTTGTCGGGATTACAAAGAAAGGTTTAGAAGTATTTGAGTAAGATAGTCTTGAAGTTCAACTTTTAGTTTTTCTAATTTTTCTTCTATTATATATTGAATTGCGTCTTTTGAAGTTTTGTTAAAAGGGAATTTTTTGTTAATTATAGCTACGTTTGACAGTAAACTATTTATATTACATGTTTTGTTATTATTTAACGATTATTGAAATAAAAGTCAAAGAAGTAATAGAATGCTAACTATTTACAGTTCCGAGGTAGAGGGTATGAGTGTCAAAGATTCAACTATAAATAGTCAGATTGTTAGTCAACATGTTGAAACATCTGTCACTGCCACTTCTTCTGCTCCACGTAAGATTAGAAAGCGTAGAACAGCTCCTCTTGATGTTGTTGTTGAAAGAATCTTAGCTTTTGTTCCTAAGGATAATACTTTTCGTTCTAATGTTGTTGTTGCTAAACTAGTTAATGCTGACCATCGGGCTGTTAAAAAGGCTTTTCGTATTATAGATATGCTTAATAGGTTTCCTTATCCTATTGAAGTAAGTCACGGCCCTAAGGGTAGCCTTTGTCTTCGTATTGCCAGTAAAGCAAAGATTGATGCACAAGATATGGCTAAACAGTTATTGGTTAGAGCGGTCCAGTTACTTGAAGAAACTGAGAAAAGGTGATTTACTTTTGACTGTTACCGAATATAAGAGTATTAGTGTTAGTAAGTGGCTTAGCGATAATATTAGTTTGGCTGGTTTTGGTAATCCTACTAAAAATGCTGTAATGTCCATTAGGGAAATGACGGAAAACTCGTTGGACGCAGCCGAAATTGCTCGTATTCTTCCTGATATTAGTATTAATGTTAAATTGTTTGAAGGTAATATTTATGAAGTGAAGATTGCTGATAATGGTGTTGGTGTTCCTAAAGAGTATATAGCTAATGCTTTTGGTAAAGTGTTGTTTGGTAGTAAGTTTACTTTGAAACAGCATAGAGGTATTTTTGGTGCTGGTGGTAAACTTGTTCTGATTAATAGTCAACGTGAGACTCGTATGCCTTTCACTATTATTAGTAGTACTGTTGGTTCTAGTAAGATTTATAGTTTTACTATGGAAGTTGATATTAATAGAAATGAGCCTATTGTTCATAGTGTTAAAGAAGTTGATAATACATATAATTGGCATGGCACTATTGTTAAGTTTTATAGTAAAGCTGATTTCAGTAGAGCCTTGAACACTATTGTTAAGTATTTGCAGTTAACTAATGTTGTTTGTCCTTATGCTAGTATAAAGTTTACTTTTAACGATAAAGAAGTTTATTCGTTTAAACGTGTTACTGATTTAATGCCTGAGGTTCCTAGAGAGGTTAAGTGGCATCCTCATGGTGTTGATGCTGAAACTGTTCGTGAGTTGATTAGTAGTTGTGATAAGAATTTGAAGTTGAGTGATTTTCTTGTTGAGTGTTTTCAACGTGTAGGCTATAATATTGCTAAACGTTTCCTGCAACATTATAATTTAGAAGATGTAGTTATTGGTTCTTTGACTGATTATAGTATTAGTAAACTTGCTGATTATTTGAAGGATTTTGATGAGTTTATTAGTCCTACTACTGAATGTTTAAGTGTTGTAGGTGAAGATATTTTAAGGCAGAGTTTGTTTGTTCGTTTTGAGCCTCTTTTTGTATGTTATAGTAGTCGTAAGGGTGTTTATTCTGGTCATCCTTTTATTGTTGAATGTGCTTTAGCTTATGGTGGTAAACATATTGAGAAATTACGTAATGCTGATAAAGACAGTTTTATACTTTATCGTTTTGCTAATCGTATTCCTTTACTATATGATGAAAGTAGCTGTGTACTTAGAAAAGTTTTAAACGACATTAACAAGAATGCATATAGGTTGACTGAAGAAGATACTGTATTGTTTATTGCTAACTTGTCTAGTACTAAAGTTCCTTATAAGACTATTGGTAAAGAGTGTATTAGTGATGCTTACGAGAATGTTAATCATGCTGTTAAACTGTGTTATCAAGATGTGTTAAGAAAACTTAAAGAGTTTGTTATTCATAAGAAGAAGTATGAAGCTAATGTTAAACGTAAAAGTGTTTTGAAGAAATATCTTGAACATATTAGTTTCTTTGTTTGCGATACTTTAGGTAAGGATAAGATTAACATAGATGAAATTTTGAAAAACGCGACAAAAGAATAAGAAGGTGAATTTTTGCCTATTCCTGTTCCTAATTCAATAAAACGTTTAGTTCCTAAAGAAGATAGAAATCTTTTCAAGAAAGTACATTTTGGAGAGAAAAATCCTTACACTAACGAGGAAGACCCTACTCTGTGGTTAGCAAAGACTTTGCCAGGTGGTATTTTATGGCTACGTTCTAGAGATGACATGAAGACTGATTCTGGTAAGTTTACGATTTTACATGAGTATGGTCATATGGTTTGGTTTTTCAAGTTAACCGATGATGCTAGGCATATGTTTAAGCGAGTTCATTCTAAAATTATTGAATCTGTTAAACAGAAAGAATCTGGAATTCTTAGTAAGTCTAGAACTCCTTCTATTGATAGAATATTTCTGTATCAAGAAGCTATACATAAGGACCCTGAAGAAGCGTTTGCAGAATTGTATGCGGCTTATCATATGAATCGTTTAGGAATTAGTGATTACTGGGCGAATTATAGAAGAAAGTCTCCTGTATTATGTGAAACGTTTATAAAAGTTAAAGATATGAGGAAATAAAAGATGATTACTGTTTATGTTGATGGTTTATGTGAGCCTTACAATCCTAAAGGTATCGCATGTTACGGTTATGTGATATACAGAGATGGACAAAAAGTGTTTGAAGATAAAGGCGTTATCGGTCAAGGTGAAGAAATGTCAAATAATGTTGCTGAATATACTGCTCTTTGTAAAGCGTTACTGAAACTTTATGAAGACAAGTTAACAAATGAAGAGGTGATTGTGAAGTCTGATAGTCGTTTAGTTGTTAATCAGATGAATGGTTGTTGGGATGTTCATGGCGGTCTTTATTATAGGAGTTATGTGCAAGCGAATATTCTTAGAAAATTGTTTGATAAAATAAGTTTTGTTTGGGTCCCTAGAGAAGAGAATTCTGAAGCTGATAAGTTAAGTAGAATAGCATATGAAGATTATTGTAAAATGAAAGGTATTGAACCTAAATATCATGAACAGATAGAATATGTTAAACGTGATACTTGTATGACTTGTAAATGGGTTATCTTTTCTGGTCCACATGTTGGTTGTTATAAAGGTTATAAGTATCGTGGTTGGTTACCTAAACGGTTTGCTATGAGAAGTAAATGCCCTGATTATATACCAAAAGAACAAATAGGGCGATAATCTTGAGTGAGGAAGAAATAAAATGTACTAGATGGAAAGAGTGTAAAGCTAAAATAACTTATGCTATGTTTAAAACACGTTGCTGTAGAGATGATTTTGAAAAATGCTGGTATTATATTTCTGCTTCTGCAAAGAAAACTCCGAGAGAATGGGACGAACTGAATAAAGAAATAAATAAGTTGAACAGAGAGGATGTATAAAATGAGTGAAGAACTAAAGAAATATTATAAATTAAAGGAGCAAGAAGAATTTAGGCATAAGTTTGCGCCTTTCAAACGTGAAGCAATAAGTTTGCTGTTGCTAGATATTAAAAGTAAGGGTGCCGTTTCCCGTGAGTTTGCTGAAGCACATATAGAATGTTTGTTGGGTACTGGTGAAGATTATCCTCCTAAATTGATTAAAAAGTTGATTGAAGCAGAGCTTGTAGAAGAAAAGGCTGATACTTTGTTTTTAACATCTAAAGGTCAGGTTATTGCTTCAATATTTGAGAAAAAACTAAAGAAAAAATTGGAATCATTAAGTCGTTGACTTCAAAAATTGAAAAACTATTAATATTAATATGTTTGCAAAGTTTCCAAAATTTTTGTTTGTTCTTAAAATATTTAGATTGTACTTAAGAAATATGTTTAAAAGTTTTCGCAAATAGTCATTGTTTATAAGTTGTGTTTGTTCATATGTATAACTATTGTTGTTGTTCTTGTTGTTGGTGTTGTTCTTGTTGTTATTTATTATTAATATTGAATATGTATATACATACATAACCTATGACGTGTCGTAAGATTTGAGATTCGAGAACCTATGAAAGCTGGATGTAAATGTGTCTAGTTAATCGGAATCTTTGACGGTTGGATTCTAGTGTATGTAAATGACAGTTGGTAGGTGTATGTGTAGAGATTATGTGTTAAGATTATTGAGTTAAGATTTAACAATCTTTCGGGGGGTGTTTAGTTGTACACGGAAGTGTTGATTTGTTGTTGTGTTTGTTCTTGTTTGTAGGGGATTGTTATAGTAAAATTTATATGTATCAACTGTTATAATTTCAGATATAGAGGAGTTTGAAATGACAGAGAGATGTGTAATTTGTGGAAAAGAAATAATCGGTTATGGCAATAATGCTGAACCTGTAGCTAAAGGAAGATGTTGTGATGTCTGTAATATTACAGTAGTGATTCCAGAACGTCTTAAATTAATCAAACAAAGAAGTGAATAAAATGAGTGGTACGCTTGAAGAATTATTGAATAACAAATCATATATGGATAGAATACTCAATACTCCTGTGAATCAGTTAACGACTGAAGAGCTTTTCTTAGCTGAATTATATTTTATGCTTGAAGATGCAAAGAAGGGTGATAAAGAGCTTCTTACTTTCAGAGATTCAATCAATTTTAGTTGGAATTGGCGTTGGTCTAAACTTCAAACAATATTAAAGAAGCACTATCAAGAACTGGATAAATTGTTTGGAAGATATGGTTACATACGTGTCAGTAAAACTGGATGGAGAAAATTCAGACTTGAAGACTTGAAACATCTTGAACAACCTTTAGAATCATTAGCGAAGTTTTTACAAGTTGACATAGACTCAGCTTATGTTGTTTATTGTGCATATATATTACTCAAACTTACAGTTCCAACTCTTAAAGATTGGCAAGGATACAATATTGTTCATGCATGGGCTTTCTATAAACGACTAAATAAGCAGAAAATAACGATGGATGATATAAATTGGATGAACAAAAGACTTTTAAACTATAAAGAACAAATAAAAGAGTTAGGTTTAAACTATGAAAAACTACGTCAAAGAGTTGAACAGTTATGTCAATAAGAGAGATTTTAGACGAATTAAGTAAGACTGACCCTATTAGGATTCTTAGATTTATTAATCCTGAAAAAGGTGCTGAAGAAGTTGTTGTAACTACTAAAAGTCTTGAAGAGCAAGTCAAACGAGAAAGGTTCAAGAAGGGTTATTTTCTTTTAAGTGAGTATGAACAGTATAAAGATGAGATAGATAGAATGATTAAGCTGAAAGAGTGGATAAATGATTACGAAAAAGATTTAAAAGAGCTTAGAGGAATAGTTAAAGCTATTCCTTCAGATTTAGAATACTTTGCTAAATATAGACCTAGCGAATTTGAAAGTCGTAAGAAAGAAGCTGTAAGAGATTTTAGAGAATATGCTGAAATTAAGAAAAGCCTTAAGAGTTTGAAAGATGAACTAAGGATGTTAAGAGAGAAGTTATCTTTAAAGCTTAAGAGGGAGATTAAATAAATGAGATGCTTGCTAGTGCTTTTGTGTTTGATGACCCTTCTTTGTCGTTTGCTGTTGTTGAAGTTGTTAGAGTTAAACGTAAATATGCAATTGTTAAGCATAAAGGTGAATTAGTTGAAATTCCTAAGTCTTGGCTTGTTCCTTTAGATTATTGGAGTAATTTAGTTAAAGAGAAGAAAATGAGAGGTGTAAAATGAAAGCTTTAGAGATTAAGAGTTGGAAGACTAAAGCTACTGATTATCCTGTTTCAAGTTTTGGTTCTGCAAGTATAACTAAGACTGTTTACAAGAAAGGGTTATATTTGATGGAAGGTGTTGATGGTTACGAGTTTTATCATCTCAAAAAGTCTGCAATTATCACAGAATTGAGAGTAAATGATGACGTGTTTAATTACAAGCATGTTCATGGAAACTATGACACAATTGTTTTAGACTTGTGGGTTAGAGGAGAAGATATAAAAACAAAAATCGCTGGTTTAAATGAAGAATTTCCAACACCATTTATTGCTTATCTCAGATTTAAAGCTAATAATACAAAAGCGAATGTGTATGTTTGGGGGTTAAGAGACCCTGTGATTAATCCTGCTGTAAAGCCTGTTAGCAAAGAATACATAAATTTAATATATAACATGTGGAAAAGAAGATAATGTGAGGGTGTTAATGATTAATCAGCTTAGATTAAACTTTGAGAAGCGCACGCAAGATGGTTTTGCTAGAACAGGTGTTTTAAGGACTTGGAAAAAAGAGGTGAATACTCCTGCGATATGGTTCGGGCTTTCAGTTATAGAAAATTATGAGTTTCAGCATACAGTTCTTTC
>Ga0078972_1016563_pt1 | contig 10870 bp, 9 predicted proteins | sample YelNatPaOPGAMG01_FD_67568 | JGI IMG/M metagenome (GOLD analysis project Ga0078972, IMG submission 67568) | Hot spring thermophilic microbial communities from Obsidian Pool, Yellowstone National Park, USA - OP-RAMG-01 (SPADES assembly) (version 2) | ecosystem: Environmental > Aquatic > Thermal...
TTGCGCGCGAAGTTATCCGCGGCAGGACCGGCGCGGGCGCGCGAGTTTAGCTGGCGGCGGACGGCGGAGCTCACGCTCGATGCGCTGGAGGAGGCGGCGCGCCGCGGCGGGCGGTAGAGGCAAAAGAGCGGCAGTTCGAGACCGCCGTCCCGATGCCGCGGCTGCGGGCAGAGGAAGCAGCCGCACGTTGCCGGTCTGCGCTGCGGGGGATGGCACGCTCAGCGCAAGAGGTCTTCCAATTGAAGCTTGGCGTCGGTTTTGGCGTCGCGGTACTTGACGATGACCGGCGTGTAGAGCGAGATCCCCCAGTCTTTGCCGGGCCCGCGCTGCACGAGGCGGGAGCCTGCGACCACCACCGCCTCTTCGGGAATGATCAAAGGCTGCTCTTCGGTAGCCGTGTAGACCTGGCCACGCACCAGATCGTAGACCGGCGTCGAGCGGTTCAGAATCGTGCCTGTGCCGAGCACGGCGCGGCGCTTCACGACCGTGCCTTCATAGATGCCGCAGTTGCCGCCAACCAGGACTTCGTCCTCGATGATCACGGGCAGCGCGCCGACCGGTTCCAATACGCCGCCGATCTGAGCCGCGGCGGAGATGTGGCAATTGCGGCCGATCTGGGCGCAACTGCCGACCAGCGCGTGGGAGTCGATCATCGTCCCCTCGCCGACGTAAGAGCCGGTGTTGATGAACATGGGCGGCATGCAGGTGACGCCGCGGCCTACGTAGCAGCCGTCGCGGATGCTGGAGCCGCCGGGCACGATGCGCACGCCGCTGGCGGGGGTGAGGCGCTTCACCGGGTAGGTGGCCTTGTCGAAGAAGGGCTGCCGGCTGGAGTCTACGGACATGTCCACCAGAGCGCCCATGCGGAAGCCGAGCAGGATGCCTTTCTTCACCCAGCCGTTGACGCGCCAGCCGCTGGGCGAGGCGGGGTCGGGCTCGGCGGCGCGGATGAGTCCGGCGTTGAGCGCGTCTTTGAACTGCTGGAACAGCCGGAAATGCTCTTCGGTGTATGTTTCCGGCTTCTCTTCGAAGAGTTGTTCGATTTCAGTTTGCAGCATGGACGGTGGCGAGCAACCCAAGATCTCGGAGAACCTTTTCGATTTTGGCCAGGTTGGCCGGAGACGGGGGAACCAGCGGCAGCCTCCAGACCGGATCGAGCAGCCCCATCAGGCCCATGGCGGCCTTGACCGGTATGGGGTTGGACTCGACGAAGTTGACCTCCATCAGCGGAAGATACTTGTGGTGGAGGCGGCGGGCGGCGGCGAAGTCGCCGGCCAGGCAGCTCTTGGCGATCTGGGTCATTTCGGCGGGGATTTCGTTGCCCGCCGTCGAGATCACGCCCTTGCCGCCGACGGACATCACGGGCACGGTCATGGCATCGTCGCCGGACAGCACGGTGAAGGTTTCGGGAACCTGATTGAGGATGGCCGAGATCTGGGCCATGCTGCCGGAGGCTTCTTTGACCGCGACGATGTTGTCGATTTCCGCCAGCCGCTTGAGGGTCGCCGGCTCGATGTTGCTGCTGGTGCGGCCGGGAACGTTGTAGACGATGACCGGCAGGCGCACAGCCGAGGCGATGGCCTTGTAGTGCTGGTAGATGCCCTCTTGGGAGGGCTTGTTGTAGTAGGGCGAAACGGACAACAGACCGTTGACCCCCATGGCCTCCAGTTCGCGGGCCAGACGGATGATCTTGGCCGTGTCGTTGCCTCCCGCGCCGGCGGCCACCGGGACCTTGCCGGCGGCCTCCTCCAGGACAATCTCGACCACCCGCAGGTGCTCGTCGTGCGTCAGCACCGGGCTTTCGCCCGTCGTGCCGCAAGGCACCAGGAAGTCGACCCCCGCCTCGATCTGCCGCCGCACCAGGCGGCGCAGCGTGTCCTCATCCAGCGAGAGATCCCGCCGGAAGGGCGTCACCAGCGCCGTGCCGCAACCTGTGAACATGTACCACCTCCCCGTCCCCTGGTTCCCGGCGGGCGTTACGCCGGTGAGTTCCCAAAGAGGACTTCGCTGAATTCAAAGAAACCCTTCTTGCCCACCACCCATTGTGCCGCTTTGAGCGCGCCGCGCGCGAAGCCCTCCCGGCTGCGGGCCGTGTGGCGGAGGGTGATGGTGTCGGCCGCCGAGTCGAAGCCGATTTCGTGCGTGCCCGGGTGAGCTCCGGCGCGGTTGGAGGCCGTGTTCACCGGGCGAGTCCAACCGGCGCGCCGCATCTCGTCCACGAGTTTCAGCAGCGTGCCCGAGGGCGCGTCTTTCTTGGCGGAGTGATGAATCTCCCAGCCCCAGGCGGCGTAGTCCGGGTGCGGCGCCAGCAGGCGCGCGGCCTCCGCGGCCAACCGGAAGAAGACATTGACCCCGACCGAATAATTGGGGCTCCACACCAGCCCAATGCCGTGCCGCTCGACCGCAGCCTTCACCCGGTCCATGGCCGCCAGCCAGCCGGTGGTTCCCACGACCAGAGGCACGCCGAGGGCGGCGATCCGCTCCACGTTCTCCGCCACCGCGGAGGGGATCGAGAACTCGATGGCGACATCCACGCCCAGAAAATTCTCCCGGGTGATGCCCTCAAAGTTGGAGTTGTTGAACTCGTCCAGCTTCAGCGCCACCTCGAAGCCGTACTCCGGGGCGAGCTGATCGATCAGCCTGCCCATTTTGCCGTAGCCGACGATCGCCAGTTTCATCCTCTTCCTAGTCAAACACAGCCGGATCCAGTTCGCGGAAGAACTCGCCGTGCAGCATTTCCACGGCCTGCGCCAGGTCCTCCTCGGCCACGACGAAGGTCAGGTTCAGGCGGGAAGCGCCCTGCGAGATCATGCGGATGTTGACGCGGCCCAGCGTGTGGAAGGCGCGCCCCGCGACGCCCGGCGTGAAGCGGATGTTTTCGCCCACCAGGCAGACGATCGCCTGGCCCCGCTCCACGTCGACCTCCGAGAATTGCCTAAGCTCCTGGCAAATGGCCTCCAGATGGGCCGTGTGGTCAATCGTCAACGAGACGCTGACTTCGGAAGTCGAGACCACGTCGACAGGAGTCTGGTAGCGGTCGAAAACCTCGAAGATCCGCCGCAGAAAACCGTGGGCCATGAGCATGCGGGTGGAATGGATGTTGACCACGGTGATGTTGCGCTTGCAGGCGATGCTCTTAATGACGTTCGCGCAGCGGACCGGGCTGCTGGTGATGCGGGTCCCGTCCACCTCAGGGCGGCGCGAGTTGAGGATGAGCACCGGGATGTCTTTTGCGATCGCGGGCAGAACGGTGGCGGGGTGGAGCACCTTCGCGCCGAAGTAGGCCAGCTCGGCGGCCTCAGCGAAGGAGATGCTCTTGACGCGGCGGCCGTGAGGGAAGATGGTGGGGTCGGCGGTCAACATGCCGTCCACGTCGGTCCAGATCTGGATCTCTTCGGCGCCGATGCCCGCGCCCACAATGGAAGCGCTGAAATCGGAACCGCCGCGGCCCAGGGTGGTGGTGACGCCCTTCTCGGTCGAGCCGATGAATCCGCCCATGACGACGACCTGTTTTTCGGCGAGCGGGCGGACGATCTGCTCCAGGCGGGCGTAGGTCTGCGGGTACAGCGGCGCGGCTTGGGTGTGGCGCTCATCGGTGAGGATGACCTGACGCGAATCGACATGGGCCGCGTCCATGCCGTAGTTGCGGAAGGCGAGCGCGACCAGGGCGCTGGAAAGGCGCTCGCCGTAGCTGCTGATGGCGTCGATGGAACGGGGGGTGAGCTCGCCCAGCACCGAAAGGCCTTTGACCAGTTCCGACAGCTCCTGGAAATGTTCGTCTAACAGGCGTTCGGCCTGGGGCCAGTCTTGTTCCCGGATCACGGGACGGGCCTCGCGCGCGTGATAGTCGCGCAGCTCCGCCAGCAGGCGCAGGGCTTCTTCGCGCTGGCCGTTCACCGAGCTTTGGGCGATGGCCAGCAGCCGGTTGGTGGTCTTTCCCATGGCGGAGACGACCACCACCGGACGGCGCTGCTGCCGCGCTTGAACGATGGAGGCCACCCGCTCGATGGCTTGGGCGGACTCCACCGAGGTTCCGCCGAACTTCATGACGATCATGGGGCCGCGCCTCCTCAGTCCAGCAGTCCTTCGCTTGCCATGAGCTCGGCGTTGAGCACGGCGGCGCCGGCCGCGCCGCGGACCGTATTGTGGCCCATGGCCACGAACTTGTAGTCCAGCACCGGGCAACGGCGCAGGCGTCCCACGAAGACCGTCATGCCGCGCTCGCGCTCAACGTCTTTGCGCGGCTGCGGGCGGTTGACCTGGGACATGTAGAGGATGGGGCGGGGCGGAGCGCTGGGAAGCCCGCGCTGTTGCGGCACGCCGCTGAAGTTCTGAAAGGCGGCCAAGAGATCCGCTTCAGAGGGCTTGGCGCTGAGCTCCACGGAGATGGTCTCGGTGTGGCCGTCGACCACCGGCACGCGGTTGCAATGCGCGCTGAGCTTGGCGGGGAGCGGCGTCACTTGAGCGCCGTCGAAAGAGCCCAAGATTTTCTGAGGCTCCTGCTCGACCTTCTCCTCTTCGCCGCCGATGTAAGGGATCACGTTGGCCACGATGTCCATGGAAGGCACGCCGGGGTAACCTGCGCCGGAAATGGCCTGCATGGAGGTCATCACAATCTTGGTGATGCCAAAAGGCTTCAGCGGGGCCAGAGCCATCGCCAGCACTGCGGTAGTGCAATTGGGGTTGGTGACGATCATGCCCTTCCAGCCGCGCTTGGCCTGCTGCAACGGGATCAGTTTCAAGTGGTCCGGATTGATCTCCGGGATCAGCAAGGGCACGTCGGGGTCCATGCGGTGGTTCTTGGAGTTGGAGACGACGGCGTGGCCGGCCGAGGCGAAGGCCTGCTCAATCTCGGTGGCGACGCTGGCGTCCATGGCGGAGAAGACCAGCTTGGGCGCGTTGCCGGGCTTGCACTCTTGAACGACGAGGTCCGCCACATTGGCTGGGGTCTCGCCGCCGAGATGCCACTGGGCGGCGTCGCGGTACTTCTTGCCCGCGGAGCGGTCGCTGGCTCCAAGCCAGGTCAGCTCGAACCAGGGGTGGCCCTGCAAGAATTTGATGAAATGCTGGCCCACCATGCCGGTGGCGCCTAAGATTCCGACTTCGATTTTGCGTTGCATAATTCTCCTTTACCCGCCGGCCAGCAAACGCCGGGCCAGCGATTGATATGCTTGCACCGCCTCCACCAGTTGGCGCTTCTCGACGTATTCCTCCGATGTGTGCGCGACATGAATGGAGCCGGGCCCCAATAAAAACGGTTCTCCCCACGCCCCGCCGAACTCCGGAATGTCGGTGGTGAAGGCGACGACCGTTGTGGGGAAGCCTTCGACGGGGCGCATGCGCAGCGGCGGGATGTGCAGAACTTCGCGGGCTGTGGCCCGTCCGTGGCAGGCCTTGCGGACCGCTTCCCGCAAGGGCGCGGCATCGGACACCAGGCGGAACATGACTTCGGCGGCGGCCAGGTCCGGAATGACGTTCGGCGCGCGGCCTCCGGAGATGGTTCCGATGTTCAGCGTGCCCGCGCCGAGCACCGGATCGCGGGGCAGGGGCAAGCGCCGCAGCTCTTGGAGAACGTCCAGCAGCTTCTCAATGGCCGACTCGCCCAGCTCGGGATAGGCCGAGTGGGCCATTTTGCCGGTGGCGGTGATCTCATAACGCAGCGCGCCTTTGCAACCGAGGGCGAGGCGGTTTTCGGTGGGCTCGCCGTTGATCAGGAACTTTGAGCCGCAGCCTTGGCGGGCGGCTGCTCGCGCTCCGGCGCTGTTTTTCTCCTCGCCGACCACAAACAGCAGCGCGATGCCGCGCACCCCCTCTTCGAGCAGAGCGGCGGCGGCGTGGATCATCGCCGCCGCGATGCCCTTGGCGTCGCAAGAGCCGCGTCCCCAGATGCGGTTTTCGTCCTCGCGGGGAGGGATGTGGGGAGGGACGGTGTCGTAATGGGTGGAGAAGGTGAGCCGGGGCTCTCCCCACGTGGCCAGCACGTTGAAGCGCCCTGGTTCCACCTCCATGGGCTCGAGCCGGCCGCCGAACCGCTCCGCAAGCGGCCTGAGGCACTCCAGCAGGTATTCGCCGGCGGCGCGCTCGTTGCCGGTGATCGATTCGATGCCCACCAGCCGGCGCGTCAGTTCAAACAGGTCCATGACCATATGACTTTCCTGTGGAGAGCCTGAGAAGGGGAAACCCGCGGAGGTGAGGCCGGCGTTTCGCTTCTCGATAGCGCTCCATCCGTTCTCCAAACGGATGACAGTGGGCAGGTCTTAACCTTACCCCCCAACCGCCGGCGGTCACGGCCCCGCCAGGCAGTTTCGGCGGAATTACCGACTTGCGTCGAGCCCCTTTCGCCGGGATCTCCGGGACCGACCGGAACTGCGCACCCCGCTACTGATGGCTTCCGCGCCTCTATCAAGAGGAAGTTACAGGATAGCGGAGCGCGCCGGGCCGAGTCAAATTGCGCGAACGGGGCGTCAGGATTGGTCGCCTGAGGCAGACCAGCTCCCCAGCGTCAACGGCGTCCCGTGAGCCAGGTAGTCTTCGATGGACTTCAGGATCTGTTCGGCGGGCTGCTCGCCGTCCACCGTCTGTCCGCCGCCGAAGTAGGGGAAGCGTTCGACGAGCTCGCGAACGCGCTCCTCGGTCAAGTCGGCGCCGGGATGAGCCTGCCGGCGCGATTGCCAGCGCGCCACCGCCACGGGGGCGGAGACCCGGAATTCGACCAGGTAGAGGGGAACGCCCGCGCGCTGCGCCGCCTGCTCGATGTCCCGGCGGTCGGAGGCGTGGCTATAGCAGGCGTTCACGATGACGCCGGCGCCGGCGCGGGCTGCGGCCTCGGCCGCCAGGTGCATGGCGCGGTAGGCGACTTGCCGGTCCTGGCGCGTGTGGGCGGAGTCCGGAAGGAGCCGTACGCGCACCGCGTCCATTTCCAGATGCAAGCAGCCTCGCCGCGCGGAGAGCATCTGCCCGAGCTGAGATTTGCCCGAACAGGGCGGGCCGCTGAAGACGACGATCATGGCTTTTCGGGGAGCACGGTCAGCGTCTTTGCCGCTTCGATCTTGGTGAACGGCGCCGGAAAACTTCTGCCGGCCAAGTAGGCCTCCCACTGGTCTTTGTAATGCCGGGAGAGCACTTGGCCGGACTGCCCCACCGGCAGATTCATTCGCGAGTTGTCGAAGTCCCCCAGATCGACGGCCATGCGCATGGAGGGACCGACGGTGTGTTCCAATCCGCCGATTTGATTCACGGTATCCGGCGAGCCGTTCATGCCGACCGGGCCGAGGTTGAAATAGCGGCCGATGAGCGGCAGGCGGCCCAAGACGGGGTTGGCGAGCGTCAGGGAATTGAGCCGCCCGTAATCCCAGCGGGACAGGTTGTCGCCTTGCATCCGGCGGCCTTCGCGCAGCGCGCTGCGGAGGCTGCCCAGCAGGAACTCGTCGTAGTTTTCGAACCAGCCCGGCGGGCGGGTCCGCAGCAGATGTTCCAGCACGGCCGGAGCGGCCAGCGTACGGTAATTCAGCCCGTTGCCTGGCGAGGCTGCGTCGCCCACGCCCGTGCGCAAGTGCCGGAACAGGAGGGTGGCGATCAACGGGGCGGCTTGTCCGGCGCGCATCTGCCCGTCCCAGCGGCTCAGCAGTTCCACGGCCGGGCGGAGGTCTTGGTTGGGGCCGGGGTTTCGATCGAAAGCCGCCACGGCCTGGCGGGCGACAAAGTGGGCCGGGGCCGAATAGACATCGGTCTGAACGGAGATCATTTGATCCGCTTGCCAATCCGAGCGGGCGCTCAAGCGGGCTTCGATCTGGCGGCGGCGGTGCAGCGTACTGAAGCTGCCGCTCACGGGGTACGGGTAGCTTGGAGGAAAGTTGCACTCATTGGCTGAGATGACCATGCCGCTGGGCGGATTCAACCGCGAGGGCAGGTCCTCAAACGGGATGAACCCGTCCCATTCGGCCTGGCCCGAGGCGCCGTCGACGGGCACGCTGCCGTCCCAGCGGCGGCGGATGGGGAAGCGGCCCGCGGCCTGTTCGCCGATGTTGCCCTGAACGTCGGCGTAGACGAAGGTCAGGCCCGGGCCGGTGTGTTTTGCGAGAGCCGCGCGGAATTGCGCCCAGTCCTGGGCTTGATTGAGCTCGATGAGGGAGAAGCGGTAATCGCGGACCTCGGCCGCCGCCCAGCGGAGAGCGAGGTAGCGCCCGCCTTCGGTGAAGACGACGGGGCCGTGGCGAGTGACCCACAGCACCACGGTTTCCGGGACCTGCCCTTTGACGCGTATAATCTCCCGCTCGGGCGTGGCCTGCTCCAGACGGCCCTGGTAGAGGTATCTCCCCGAGACAGGGTCGAGCTTCTCGACGTATAAGTCCTGCACATCGAAGTCCAGGCTGGTCATCGACCAGGCGATGCGGCCGTTATGTCCGGCCACCACCCCGGGCACGCCCGGCAGAGCGAAGCCGGCCACGTTCAACCCCGGTCCGCGCAAATGGACCATGTGCCAGAGGGAGGGCAGGGAAAACTCCAGGTGCATGTCGCCGGCCAGCAGCGGCCGCCCGGTGGCGGTGCGCGAGCCGGCCAAAGCCCAGGCGTTTGATCCGCCGGCGCGCTCGCCGGATGGGCAGGGCGGAAACAGCAGCGCCAGCTTGGCCGGATCGGCGCCGCGCGCGAAGCTCTCCTTGCGGAGCTCCGCGGGCCAGGAGCGGTCCATGGTCTCCATCATCTGCACCAAAATCAGGAGCGAATCCAGCAGGCCCCAGTGCTGCGGCTGGTAGCCGAGCAAGGTGAACTCCAGCGGCAGGCGGCTGCGGTGCTGTTGCAAGTAGAAGTTCACGCCGCGGGCGTAGGCGGCTAGTTGAGCGCGCTCGGCGGCAGGCAGTCCTGCCAGATACATTTCGGCGATGCGGCGGATCCGCATGCGGCGGGCCTGCCGGTCGGTTTCCAGCGCGGACGGACCGGCCACTTCCGCCAGCTCTCCGGCGGCCATGCGGCGCAGGGCGTCCATCTGGAACATGCGGTCCTGCGCGGTTGCATAGCCCTGGAGAAACAGGGCGTCTTCCAAGGTCGCCGCCAGGATGTGCGGGACCCCGATAGCGTCGCGCCGGATGACGGCCTTGCCCGACAGGGGGGCCTCGATCGTGCCGCTTGTTTGCGGCAGCGGCCTCCAGACGTACCAGTAGGCCGCGGCCAGCACGACCAGGAGGGCCGCCGCGACAGCGAGATTGAAATATCGTAGAATCCGACCGAGGGCCACCCCGCAATTCTAACCGATGCCGCGGGACGGGCTGCGCCGATGGAAGAGACCTACTACGGCTACCGGTTCCTGCTGCTGGTGCTGATCGTGGCCGCCAACGGTTTTTTTGCGGCTTCCGAAGTGGCGCTGGTTTCGGTGCGTCCGTCCCGGCTGCGGCAATTGGCGGAAGAAGGACGAGTGGGCGCGCAGGCCGCTCTGAACCTGCTGTCGAATCCCGAACGGCTGCTTTCGGTGGTGCAAGTCGGCGTCACGCTGGCCAGCCTGGGCTTGGGCTGGGCGGGGCAGGACACCATCTACCGCTTTCTGATCAGCCAGTTTTCCGGGCTCCCATGGGCGGCCGGCGAGCAGATCATTCACACGGCCAGCTTCGTCATCGGATTCCTGTTGATTAGTTTTGTGCACGTGGTGTTGGGCGAGGTGGTGCCCAAGAATCTGGCCTATGAGACCTCGGACCGGCTGGCGATCCTGGTGGCGCCTTTGCTGCTGGTTTTCTACCGGGCCGCGGAGCCGTTTGTATTTGTCATTGAACGGTCTTCCACTGCGGTGTCCCGTTTAATCGGGCTTAAAGGGAGACATCCTGGAGGCCACTCGGCCGAGGAGCTGAAGTTGATTGTGAGTCTGGCTCGGCGGGAAGGCGAGTTGCTCACTTTCGAGGAGCAGGTGATTCACCGGGTGCTGGATTTGGAAGGAGTATCGGTGCGCGAGATCATGGTGCCGCGCAACCAGATCGTTTCGGTCTCCTGCGACGATCCGATCCCGGAGATCCTGCGCAAGATGCTGGAGCATCAGTATTCGCGCGTTCCGGTCTATGAGGGACAGCTGGAGCACATTGTCGGGGTCCTTCATTATAAGGATCTGCTGAAACTCCACCAGGATCTGCTGGCGGGGCCTCCGCTGCGGCCGGCGGCTTCGCGTCTGCGGCTGCGGGCGCTGTTGCGCAAGCCGCCTGTGGTGCCGGAGACCAAACCCGTGAGCGAAATGATCGAGGAGTTCCGCCGCGCCCGCGTGCATATGGCCATTGTGGTGGACGAGTTTGGAACGGTCTCCGGCCTGGTGACTCTTGAGGACGTGCTGGAGCAGTTGTTCGGTGAGATCGAAGACGAGCACGACTTAGCGCGGCACGCGCCTTCCCCGCAGGCAGATATGCTTGAACTGGACGGCGCGACCTCGATCCGCGATCTTGAGACCCAGTATGGAATTGAGTTGCCATCCAATGCGGGGTTCGAGACCTTGGCGGGGTTCCTGCTGTACCGGCTAGGTTACATCCCGAAGCCTGGGGACAGCGTGACCTTTGGCGGGAGGCGTTATACGGTCCTGGAAATGGACCGGAACCGGATCGCTTTGGTGCGGATCGAGCGGGTTGCGCCTGCGCCTGCGGATTGAGGGCAGGCAGGGATTGGGTGTGGGGCAGGTGTTGACTGGCAGTTAGGGAGACTGGCGCGCAGAGTTGGGGCGTGATGTGGGTTCCGCCTCTGCGGTTTGGTGGGAATTCTTGGCTGTGGTTGCTGGGTGGTTGGGTTTTCTTGGCTGTCTTTGCTGCTTTCTGACTCCTTTTTGGGCTGGTTGCTGGTTTTGGTTGCCTCTTTGTTTTCTTTAAGTTAGGAGGCCTCCTCCCGCCTGCTCACCCCCGGCGGCCGG
>Ga0078972_1016566_pt1 | contig 10869 bp, 14 predicted proteins | sample YelNatPaOPGAMG01_FD_67568 | JGI IMG/M metagenome (GOLD analysis project Ga0078972, IMG submission 67568) | Hot spring thermophilic microbial communities from Obsidian Pool, Yellowstone National Park, USA - OP-RAMG-01 (SPADES assembly) (version 2) | ecosystem: Environmental > Aquatic > Thermal...
CAAAAATAAAATGCCTGTATCCGGTTTCTTCTTGGAATTCTATTCTTTCTTCTAAAGATGAAAATAATAATAATCTGCAAATTCTTACATCTTCTGTTTCTGATATCTCTTCAGTTCTTTTATATGCTTCTCCATAGAAAGTTCCATCCGAGCTTACAAAAAAATGAACATATAGGTCTCTATAATTAAAACAGAATATTTGATCATTATTTTTATCTATAGAATTTCTTTTTATACCGTATTTTTCTAGAAAATTAATAATTTCATTTGAATTAATGTTTTCTTTCATTCCTTTTTTATAATATCAGGATTTAAAAAGATTATTGTAATTAAAAGTATAAAAAGATTTAAAAACAAATTTTTGTATAATTTTTTATGCCCGTATGGTCTAATGGCTATGACTCATCCCTGTCACGGATGCGATCCGAGTTCGATTCTCGGTGCGGGCGTGAGGAGTCAGGATTTGACTTGGCAAAAACTAGGAAATCCTGGCGACGAATTGAGGACGAAAGATTTAACTTGGAAAAATCCAGGAAATCTTGAGGACGAATTCTTTTTTTATTAATGATATCCATATCTGTAAAATAAAACCAAATATCCTTGTTCGTCTCTTAAATAAAATGTATCTTTGTCATCATTCCATGTTGTTTGAGAATAAGTTATTTTTATTTCTTCTTTACTTAATAGAGAAAAATTCAATTTTTTTAAGTGATTTGCATCGTCTTTAATTTCCCAATTAGTAAGGTTGCATGAAAAATCACATTCATTTTTTAATATAACATATTCTCCAGGATCAATATTATTTAATTCCTTTAATTTTATACAAGATTTACAAATATTTTGAGATTCTTGCCATAATCCTAACTTATTATTTCTTGATTGCTCTTCTGCTTTTTTTAATTTTTCATAATATGAATCATAATCATAATAATAAAGAGTTGCTAATCCGTTCTTTAATATTTCTTCATTTATTATTTTATCATTATATTCTACATATCTTAATAATCTCCCATATTTATCTTTATCTTCATTTGTTTTTATTAAAATCACTTCTTTATTTTCTAATTGAGAAGTAAAGTTTTTTGCTTCCTCATATAATCTTTCTTTCTTTTCAGGAGTATTTATTCCTAATAATCTAACTTCTCCTAAATCTGTTTTTATTGTATCTCCATCTATTGTTTTATTTACCATAGCTATTTGTTTGGATTCTGTGATTTTTGCGGTTTTGCCTTCATTTTCTATTATTGTTATTAAATACCCTAAGCAAAAAAAGAACAAAATTATAAGAAGAAATAAAAAGATTTTTTTAGAATTTTTCTTCTTCATATTTATCTTTATTTTTTTTCAGCAGCCCATCTTGCTAAAAACATTATTACAAGAACACCGATTATAGTTATTACTATTGCTGCTATATATTCATAATATGCTGCGCTTTCATTTAATTTTAATTTAGTAACAATATTATTGATAGATTTTTCTATTGGGCTTCTCCAACTTAAAGCTATAAGAAATGCAAATGCAGCTGTGATTGCTGTTAAAGTTTGTTTTTTAAATTCTTCTTTAAAAGCTCTTGCGGAATTTCTTGCTTGCTCTGTAAGTTTTTTTGCAAGAATTTTTCTGACTTCTTTCTTTATCTCTTTTTCTTGAGTTTCTGTTAATTTTTCCATAATTTATTTAGTAAAATAAGCTTTTTATAATTTATTATTTTTATTTTAAGATATACGTAAGATTTAAAAATAAACTATAACATAACAATTCATGGCAAGAGTAAGAATAAAGTTAAGTAGTTATGATATAAATGCATTGAATGATATATGCAATACTATTAAAGAAATTGCTAATAAAGTAGGAACTCCTATATCTGGACCCATACCTCTTCCTACAAAAAGATTAAAAATAACTACAAGAAAATCCCCTTGTGGAAATGGAACAGCAACTTTTGATAGATTTGAGATGAGAATATTCAAAAGGATTATAGAACTTCCTGCAGATGACAGGGTTTTGCATGCTATTATGAGAACTTCTATACCGAGAAGTATTAGCATAAAAATAGAAATGAAATAATAAAAAATTTTATATGATTTTTATAACAATAATCTTTATAAATTTAATTTTACCTAAATACAAAAATGAATGAAAATAAAAAAGAAGAAATTCCTTCACTATTTATAAAAGGGGACTCCATACCACAAACTCATTATAGAGCTATTTTTGCAGTTCATAATTACGGATATAGTTTAAGAACACAGTATGATAGAAAAGATTCTAAAGGAAATTTTATAGATCCTCCCGGAAAAGATGCCAGGGTCTTTATAGAAATAAAAAATGTTTTCACAGAGCCAAGATTTTCTCCATTAAGTTTTTGTGAAATTGGGAAATATATTGCAGAATTTTTAGGGGCAAAAGACCATCTTGTTGTCCCGTATAAAAAACTTTTAGAGATGGTTAAAGAAGGAAAGGAGTTTTCTTCAAAGGAATGGCCTTATTGCTATCATCAAAGATTAACAGCATATCCAAAATCAGATGGAACAACTCTAAATCAATTAGAAATTATAACTGAAAAATTAGCAAAAGATTCTTTAACAAGAAGAGCAGTAGCCGTTACAGCAATTCCAGAAATTGATTTATTCATGAAAGAAGACCAACCCTGTTTAAGAGAAATTCAATTAAGAACAGTTGAAAATAAGGATGGGGAATTAATTTTACATATGTTTGCAAGATGGAGAAGTAGAGATTTGTATAAAGCATGGGCAGATAACCTTATAGGAATATCAAATCTTTATAGAGTTTTGGCATCTATGTTATCAGAAAAAACAGGAAGAAAAGTTATTATTGGTCCTTATAGCGAGGAAAATGGTTCTTTGCATATTTATGGCCAAGATTATACTACAAAAGGAATGGCTGTTTTTTTCAAAAGATTTCCAACAGAAAAAGAATTTATTGAAAGAGCTATGAAGAGCGAGGATGTTCTAGAAAAAAGAGTTCTTCCAGAATTAAAGGAATTAAGAGAAGAAAAATATTGGAATTTCACAGATAGAGAAATAAATATAATAGATAATTTAATAAAGGATTTTGAATTAAAAAAATATCTTCCTTAAAATGATAGAAAGAAAAAGAGGGAAATTTATTGTGTTTGAAGGTATAGATGGATGCGGGAAAAGCAGTCAATTTTATCTGTTTGCTAAATATTTATTTTTTAAAAATAAATACAATCATGTTGTTATTACGAGAGAACCTTATAAATCAAGGGAAATAAGAAACATATTAAAAAAAACAAACGATCCTTACAAAGAAGCAGAAATTTTAACTAAACTTTTTGTTGAAGATAGAAAAGAACATATCAAAGAAGTTATTTTACCTGCTTTAAATAAGGGGTTGTATGTAATTTCAGACAGATATAAGTTATCTACAATAGTTTATCAATCAACCCAGGGAATACAAATACAAAAATTGATAGATATGCATAAAAATATGCCAATCCCAGATATAACTTTTATCATAGATGTTGATGCGAGAATTGCAAGACAAAGAATAGAAAAAGAACAAAGAACTATTGAACAGAAATTTGAAAAAAGTGTTGAATTTCAGGCATTATTAAGAAAAGCATATTTGAAAATACCAAAATTTTTACAAAATGAAAAAATATTTATTATAAACGGGGACAGATCAATAGAAGAAATATCAAATGAAATAATACAAATTTATGAAAAAGAATTTGATTAAATTTATATATTATTTTTTCTGAATTAGTTTATGCCCACATCGCATAATGGTAGTGCACGAGATTGGAGATCTCGGCCCGTAAGGGCTTGCAGGTTCGATTCCTGCTGTGGGCGTGAGGACGAAAGATTTAACTTGGAAAAATCCAGGAAATCTTGAGGACGAACTTGAGGAGCTAGGGTTTGTCTTGGCAAGAACAGGGAAACTCTGAGGACGAATTGAGGACGAAGTAAGAGGGAAATAACAAAAATTTATAAATATATGTTTTTTAGCTTAAGTATGGAAAAAGATATAGGAAAAATAAATAAAAATTCAAATACAGATATCATTGTAAGGATAGATGATTTTGGCGGGAAAAAAGGGGTAACAATAAGGGAATTTACAACATCAGAAAGATATACAGGATTTACAAAATCCGGAACAAAAATTCCTGCTGAAAAATTCTTGGAGTTTAGAGAGTTAATTAATTCTATCAATTTAGATGAATTGAAAGAAGAATAAAATAATAAAAAATTATCTAACTGAAGGTTCTGCTTATTAGATTTAGATGATTATTAGGAGATATTAGAATAAAGATGGAAAAATAGTTATTATTAACATAAAGAGTGTTACTGCTATAATTATAGATGCAGAAATATATGCAATCACATTATAAATTTTTGTATTTTTATATTCTCCCATAAGTTCATTTTTGTTTATAAGTTTTAACATAAAGATTATTATGAATGGAAGCAAAATTCCATTTAAAACCTGAGAGAAATACATTAAAGTTATTAAATTAAATTTAGGAAATAAAACAAATAAAGCCCCAATAATTATTGTTGTTGTATAAAGAATATAAAATTGTTTTGCTTCTTTGAATTTTCTATTAACTCCAGATTCCCAACCAAATGCTTCAGATACAGAATATGCTGTAGATAAAGGAAGAATACTTGCTGAAAACAAACCAGCATTTAATAAACCGAAGGCAAAGAGATATTTTGCAAATTTTCCTGCTAATGGGGCAAGAGCAATCGCGGCATCAGAAGCTGTTTCTATCCTAATTCCTGCTTTGAATATTGTTGCTGCTGTTGTTATCATTATGAAAAAAACAATAATCACAGCCATAATACTTCCAACAATAACATCAATTTTACTATATTTATATTCTTCTTTCTTAATTCCTTTTTCAACAATAGAAGACTGTAAGTAAAATTGCATCCAAGGGGCTATTGTTGTTCCTATTATTCCTATAATTAGTATTAAATATTCTTTGTTTAAAATAAAAGTTGGAACAACTGTTTTTTCAAATACAATCTTCCATGGCTGATGAGTTAAAAATCCGGTTATTATATAAGATATATAAAACAAACACGCTACTAAAAAAACTTTTTCAACAGATTTATAATTTCCTTTCAACACAAGAATCCAAACAAATAAAGCAGACAAAGGAACTATAAAATACCTTGATACTCCAAATATTTCAGAAGCAGCTGCTATTCCAGCAAATTCAGTTATTGTATTTGTTATATTAACTAAGACCAAAAGAATCATAATTATAAAAGTAATTTTTATTGAAAAATTCTCTCTAATTAAATCAGCAAGACCCTTTCCTGTAACTACTCCTAATCTTGCACACATTTCCTGAACAATTATCAGCAAGATTAAAACAGGAATAATTACCCATAACAAAGAATATCCAAAATGGCCGCCAGCTAAGGAATAGGTTGTTATCCCTCCAGGATCATTATCTACATTAGCTGTTATTATTCCAGGGCCTATTATTGCAAATATTAACAGTAACCCAGATATTTTTTGTTTGAAATTTAATCTAAATTTCATTTTTGCTTTGTTATTCTCTGTTTTTTTATCTTTTTAGGAAGAATTTCTTGTAATATATCGTTTACTCTTATTATTCCAACAATCTTGTTTTCTTTATCTACTACTGGAAGAGCAAGCAAAGAATATTTACTCATCAAATTAAAAACATCATTGACGTCTGTATCTACGTTTACTGTTATTATATCTTTTTTTAATAATTTAGATATTTTATCATCGGGTTTTGCAAGAATTAAATCTTTTATAGATATTATCCCTTTCAAACTTCCTTCTTTACTTTTCACATAAAGATAAAAAATTGTTTTAGAATTAGGAATGCTTTTTCTTATTAAAGAAATTGCTTGTTTTACTTTCAAATCCTCGTTTAAAGAAACAAATTTAGTTGACATTAAAGCTCCAGCAGTTCTTTTATTATATGATAGAATTTTTTTAATTCTTCCGGCAATTCCTGGTTTCATCTTCTTTAATATTTTATTTCTATTTTCATAATCAATCAGGCTTAAGATTGAAGCTGCTTCATCTTCAGACATTTTTTCTAAGATATTTACCATTTTTTTTAGAGAGAGTGTTTTAAAAAAAGTTTGTTTTATTTCTGGTTGAGCTTTAATAAAAGTTTCTGCTGCTTTTTCCTGTTTTAAAGAATTAAAAACAAAAACCCTTTCTTCTAAACTTAAATCTCTTATTAAATCTGCAATTTCAGCAGGATGCAAATGATTTAATTTTTCTGCCTTTATTTTTATTTGGAGATTTTTTAACTCTTGAGTTATAGGAGAAACATCTTTCCATAAAATAATTTGTTCTTTTAATTTTGGGAAAAATTTTAATATTCCTAATCTTCTTAATAATCCCCTTGCACTAACATCGACCCCTATTATTGCTAATTTTTTACCAACCTTTCCTAATAAAATATCATTCACTCTGACTATTCTTGCTCCATTAATATCTATTATTTGTTTATCTAATAAATCATTTAATGTTGGTTTGGATTCTTCGTAAAATTTTATTTTATTTTTCGGTTTATTTAGATATACAGAAAAAGGATATCTATTGTCTAGTTTATTCCCTAATTCTTCAACATATCTCCACTTTATTGTTTTTTTAAACCCGTTTATATAACAGATTATTCCTAAAATGATAGCATATCTTTTTCCGTCGATAAATGATAAATCAGCAACTTTAGAAATTATTTTTCCTTCTTTATCTATTATTGGTTTTCCTATTAATTGGCTGAAATATACCATTTTAATTTAAACTAATTTTAATCAAGGAATTTTAATTTTTTAATTATTCCCTCTTTTTTTGACATTTGTTCTTTTCCTGTCAACATATCTCTTAATTTGAATTTGTTTGATTTTACCTCTTTTTCTCCAACAAAGATTACATATGGAATTTTGTAAGAGTTAGCATACTCTAGAGATTTTGATATTTTGTTATAGGTTATTGAACAAGGAACATTGTTTTTTCTTAATTCTTTTGCTAATTTTATTGCCTCCCTATCCTGATTTATGCTTATTATTAAAATATTTTTATTTTTTAATTTTATTTTTGCTAATTGAGATATCCTTTCTAATCCAAAAGAAAATCCTGTTGATTGTATACCATTTATAAGATAACTCCCGCCAGCGCATATTGTTTCTTTAAATTCTTTTGTTTTTATTTCAAATATTGTTCCATTATAATAAGATAATCCTCTTGCTAATGAAGGAGAAAAGTTTATTTTTACTCCAAATATTTTGCAGTATCTCTTTAATTCTTCTATCTCTTTATATGAAGAATATTTTTTAAAATAAGATTCCGGTTTTTTAAATATTAAAATTATTTTTTCTGCTTTATATTTTTTTAGATTATTTTTAACTTCATTCTCGCTTAATTTATTCAACTTGTCTATTTCTTTTATAACCTGTTCTTTATTTTCTATTTTTTCTTTATCAAGAATTTCATTTAGTAATTTTCGATTATTAACATCAATTGTTGCTTCTATTTTTAATTCATCTAAAATCTTTGAAATTAAATATAAAACTTCTGCTTCATCTTTTATATTGCTTCCTACAATATCAGCATCACATTGAGTAAATTGGCGAAATCTATTAACAGAAGTAGGTTCATCCCTAAAAACCTCACCTATTTGATATCTTTTATAAGGAAGTTTTTTATTATTTGCAATTCTTTTTAGTTGAAATGTAAATTCATACCTTAAAGCAAGATTTCTTTTGCCTTTATCTTGCAATTTGAAAATATCTGAGATTACTTCGTCACTTTGATTATTTCCTTTTACAAATTCTTCATATTCTATTATTGGAGTTTCTGCTGGCTCAAAACCAAATAATTTAAAATTTTTAATTATAATTTCCTTTATCTTTTCTCGCTTTTTAGCTTCTTCTCCAAGAAAATCTCTAAAACCTTTTACTGTTTCCATTTTATGCTCTTTTTTTAAGGGCGGAAGGAGAGAATCGAACTCTCTTCTCTCGGGTGCTGTCAGAAGCCTCGATTTTAAATTGAGCGAGGCTGTCCACAGCCGAGCGTTTTGCCATTAAACTACATCCGCCATATTTAACTTTATTATTATTTAAATTATCTAAGAGAATATTATTTAAAAACTTATCAGAAAAGAAATTATAGGCAAAGCTAAGATAATTTTTCTCTTTATATATGGGGGTACCCCCAAATTTTGCTTGCCATAATTATAAATAAAAGAATGAGTTTTTAAATTTATCTTTTATTTTCCAAATAATTAAGAATATTATGCCAAAATCCTTCTTCTAACTCTTCTTCCTTTCCTTCTTCTAAATCTTCTTTCTTAGGATTATTTTTAATTTTTAAATTATATAATTTGTTATTTTTTATTTTTTCTTTTGTAATCTTTCCAAAATCTAATTGTCTATGCAAATCTGTTTCAGAAAAATCTTCAATAGGGCCTAAATAATTTGGTTGTAAAGATATTCTATTTTTTTCTAATTGTATATCGCTTAAATTATATTCACTAAGTTTTATTTCCCAATCTAAATATGTTCTTAATTGTCTAACAAGTTCTTGATAAAAATAATTTATGAATTGTGTTTGTACAAAACAATTTTTTTCTTTCATTCTTATCTAAAAATTTTAAAAGATTATAAAAAAGATATATTTTATAAATATTTTTATTCTTTAATATATATGAAATTTGTAACATTATGGTTAAGTTTAGTTTGCATAATTTTTTTTATTTTTCAATTAATTATTCCTAATTTTACAGATTTTTTTATTTTAAATTCTTCAAGTTATGCCCAACCATATAGATTTATTACTTCAATATTTTTACATGGAAGTTTTTCTCACCTTATTTTTAATTTGTTTGCATTGATTCTTTTCGGTTTAATACTTGAGAGTTTAGTAGGAAGCAAAAGATTTCTTATGATTTTTTTTGTTTCTGGGATTTTGGCAAATTTAGTTAGTGTTAATTTTTATCCCTCTTCTCTTGGTGCTAGTGGAGCAATTTATGGAATATTTGGAACCCTAACTATAATAAGACCTTTAATGACAGTATGGGTATTCTCTTTGCCTATGCCTATGTTTTTTGCTGCAATTATTTGGATTGTTTTAAGTATAATAGGAATATTTAATCCAACAGATAATACTGGGCATATTGCTCATTTATCAGGTATATTATTTGGTTTTATATTTGGAATTATACTTAAAATTAAAAATAAACAACAAAGAGTAAAAAAAGAAAAAATTCGCATTCCAGAAGAATATATGCAAAGATGGGAAGATTCTTGGATTGTAAATAGGTAAATTATAATTTTAGTTTGTGCTTCTAATTTTAGAAGTAAAATAAAATATATTTTGAAATATAGATTTATTTAAAAATATTGAAATTTCTTTTTTAAAATGATATATACTCATAAAGATTTAGGAAAAATTTTATATCAATCAGTTTTTTCTAATTTTAAAGATTTGGAGTTTGCAGATGAGGAAATTAATTTTTATATTACTAATATGCTCATTAAGTTTATTGATGCAAGAAAAGTTAGAGATTTAAAAAATTTTAAAATAGAAAATCTTATTCTTGAAGAACCAGAAAATATAAAACCAGAAGGAATTATAAAGAACATCGCAGATTCTGTTTTATTTAATCTTGGAATTTTTAATTCTTATTATAAAAAGAGGAATTCTGTTGGTTTTTATACTCATATTGGAAAAAGATTTTATTATGTTTCTTCATTATACTATCTTGATTTTGGGGAAACCTTAAAAAAAATTTCTGATAATTTTGAAGGATGTCTTTTTGGTTTAAATAAGGTTAGTAAAGAATTGAATTTAGGGTAAAACAATTTATATCTTTACAAAAAGTCTTTTTTATTTTATAATAATTATTAAGGTAGATATGCCCCCTACGAATTTAGTTAGAGTATTTTACAGATTACAATGCTCTTGCAGAGATTAAATATATAAACCTCTTTTAATTAATAAAGGTAATGAAAAAGTGAGCTGTTAAGTAAACGTCACCTATCATGTGCGATTTAACGAAGTTTTTGGGTAGCAAATTTAGACGAAGCAATCTGCAAGATTGCGAAGTTAGTTAATGCGTGTTATATTCTCCGAAGGAAAAAAATTTAGTGCAACGATGCCGAAGGCAAAAAATCAAAGTTTGCCCCCGAGATAAAATATTAATAAGCATTTCTGGTTGATCTCTTATAGCAATATAAGTATCAATCATTTCATGATCTATATTATTTAACCAATTATCTTTCACTTTTGGTTTCCCGAAAAATGGTGAAGCGCCACCACAAAATGGTTCAACATAATGACTATGTTCTGGGATAAGTGATAAAGAAGATAAAATTAATTTTTTATCTTTTCTGCAATTCTTTTTAATTTTTCGTCATCTTCTCTTTTATAGTCATGTGAAGATATATATCCTTCATATTTTTCAAAGAATTTATCAACATTTGATTTTATTGGTCTCCACTTCTTTATTTTTGTTCCATGCATTGGGAAAAGTTTTGCATGAACATGGTCTACACCGAAACCTTCAAAAATCATTCCGGTTCTTCCAACATCTTCTAATTTAGAATCTATTAATTTAGCAACCTTTTTAGCAGCAATAACTAGCTCACAAAGAACTTCATCAGGCAAATCGAAAGCATAACTTGAATAATGTTTTTTAGGAATAACTATAGAAAAGCCGTCTGTATTTGGAAAAATTGATAAAAAAGCCAAATGTTTCTCGTCTTCCCAAATTTTGTGACAAGGAGCTTCTCCTTTTACAATCTTGCAGAATATACAATCGTTTTCTTTTTTCATAATTTAAAATATTTTATAGTTATTTATAAATCTTAATATCTAAAAGTT
>Ga0078972_1016567_pt1 | contig 10869 bp, 9 predicted proteins | sample YelNatPaOPGAMG01_FD_67568 | JGI IMG/M metagenome (GOLD analysis project Ga0078972, IMG submission 67568) | Hot spring thermophilic microbial communities from Obsidian Pool, Yellowstone National Park, USA - OP-RAMG-01 (SPADES assembly) (version 2) | ecosystem: Environmental > Aquatic > Thermal...
TGGCCGTGCTCAAAGCCACCAACGGTGACCCGGAAAAAATAGCCGAGCTGGAAAAATTGCTGGCCCGGGTGAAGGCCCTGTCTGAGTTCAACCCGATGCTTGGACACCGCGGTTGCCGCCTGGGCATTACCTATCCGGAAATCACTGAAATGCAGGCCCAGGCCATCTTTGAAGCTGCCTGTGAACTGACCAGGGAAGGTGACAAAGTCTTTCCAGAAATCATGATCCCGCTGGTCGGCAACGTGAAAGAGCTGGCCAACCAGAAAGAAATTGTTAACCGGGTAGCAGCGGAAGTAATGAAAAAATACGGAGTGAAGGTTAAGTACACGGTCGGAACCATGGTGGAAATTCCGCGGGCGGCCCTGACCGCAGACGAAGTAGCTCAGGAAGCGGAATTTTTCTCCTTCGGAACCAACGACCTGACCCAGACCACCTTCGGTATTTCCAGAGACGATAGCGCTAAGTTCCTTAATTATTACCTTAATCATGGCCTCTGGACTGACGACCCGTTTGAAACCCTGGACCAGAAGGGTGTTGGCCTGTTGATGAAATGGGCGGTAGAAAAAGGCCGGCAGACCAGACCTGAGCTGAAAGTTGGAATTTGCGGCGTGCATGGTGGTGACCCGAGGTCCATTGAATTCTGTCACAAGGTCGGCCTGAACTATGTCAGCTGCTCAGCTTACCAGATTCCCATCGCTCGTTTAGCAGCTGCCCAGGTGGCCCTCAAGGAAAAGATAGCTGAGGCTGAAAACAAGAAAACAGCTAAGGCCAAGAAGTCGCCAGTCAGGAAAAACTCCAGGCTCACTAAAAGAGTCCGTTAAGAGTCGTAATTACCTGATTTAGTTTGACTGAAGGCCCTGGACCAAAACTGGTTCAGGGCCTTTTTTTATTAACGCGAAAATTCAGGTGGACCGGACAAACTGTTGTTATAGAAAAGGCCTGGACTTCCTTTCCAGTTTTTATTTTTAATCAAAGCTTTTTCTAAAACAGAAATTTTGGTATGTTAGAAAGTGCCAATGACAGATATTCTTGGTTCGCTCCTTTCCCTTGTAGGCTGGAAACTGCCGTTTAAATTTGTCTTCAGCAATGAATACTGGATGGTGGAATTAGGCCGCCATGTTTTTGCCGTGAAAAAATACCGCCTGTTGTTCGAAAGGGTAGTTGGCCTCGGTGCCGGTCCTCAAGATTTTATGGCTCCTAAACCGGCTGCAGACGAAGATTTACTCCTGGTCCATACTCAGAAATATGTAAAAAGGGTTAAAACAGGGATGCTATCTTCTCTTGAACTGCAGGCTTTGGAGATGCCCTTTTCCAACGAGGTAGTACAATTCTTTACCCTGATGACGGGTGGGACGATAGCCACCGTGGAAGAAGCCTTAAAAAATCGCCTAGCCTTTCATATCGGCGGTGGATTTCATCATGCTTTTCCTGATCACGGCGAGGGTTTTTGCCTGTTCAACGATGTGGCGGTAGCCGTAGAAAAAATGAAAAAGGAAGGGAAAATCAACCGGGCCATGATTGTAGATGCCGACCTGCACCAGGGAAACGGCACGGCCTTTTTCTTCAAAGATAAGGATTATGTTTTTACTTTTTCCATCCACCAGATGGATGTTTATCCTTCGGAAAAACCAGAAAGTGATGTAGACGTCGGGTTGTGGTCCGGAGATGATGACGCTGCTTATCTTTCGGCTCTGAAACCTTACTTCCCGAAAATTTATCAGGAATTCAAGCCGGACCTGGTGGTTTATATCGCTGGAGCAGACCCCTTCCGAAATGACATGCTGAGTGGTCTGGATGTCTCAAAAGAAGGTCTGAAAAAAAGGGACCAGATTATTCTGGATAATGCTCTGAAGCTGGGTATTCCGGTAGCTATCGTGCTGGGCGGTGGCTATGCCCCGGAAATAGAGGACACGGTTGACATTCACCTTAATACTGTGCGAGCGGCCGTCCGGGCCTGGAAGAAAAACCCTCAGGCTCTGGTCACTTCTTTAATCCAGTCCAGGTAAGGCTGGTAGCCTGAAACCACGGGCAGGGCCATTATCTCTGGCACCTGGTAGGGATGAAGCTGTTTAATTTTCTTTTCCAGCTCCGGATAAAGAGTGGCGGAGGTCTTTATCAGGACAACCACTTCTTGGTCATCATTGATTTTATTTTGCCACCAGTAAAAGGAACGGGCTTTATATAAAGCAAGGAGCAACAGGCAGCCAGTTTTTCTTCCAGTAGATGAGGCGCTAATTCTTCAGCTACTTTTTCTTCCGGCAGGGTAGTCAGTACTACCAGAAATTCATTCCTGTTCCTGTTGTTCATTCCTGGATGAATACGTGAGCAAAGACTTTAGCGTCGCCCACCAGGTTGTCTATTATGCAGTATTCATTGGGCATGTGAGCTGTCTCATCCAGCTTAGACCAGCAGGCGGCGGGAAAACCAGCCCGACGGAAAAGGGCAGCTACTGTCCCGCCTCCGATGCCCACCGGTTTTGCTTCCTTGTGGTAAACTTCTTTGACCGCTTTTTTTAGGGCCTGGATGACCGGGGCTTTGGGGGAAGTGGGTGGAGCAGCCGGAGCTTTCTGCACAGCCTGGATGTCAATTTTCACCTTGAATTTTTTCTCCACTCCCTTTGCTATTTTGGCTATGATTTTTTCTACCTCTTCCACCGGATAGACAGGCAGAATCCGACAGTCCATGTAGAATACATCTTCAGCCGGGATGGTGTTGATGTTGGGGACGTTGGCTTCTTTTTTGGTCGGTTCAAAAGTGGAAATCGGCGGGGCAAAAAGCCGGTCTTTTTTGTTGAAAATTTTGTAAAGCTGCTGCAGCTCAGTCACCAGAAAACTGGCCGCTTTGAAGCTGTTAAGGCCTTTCTCCGGCGTGGAGCCATGGGCCTGTTTGCCGAGCGTTCTAATTTTCAGCCAGAGGATGGATTTTTCTGCTACTTCAATCATCGTACCATTAGCGTTGCCGGCATCGGGTACGATAATCAGGTCATCTTTTCGGAAAAATTCAGAATTGTCCAGCACGTATTCAATGCCCAGTTTACTGCCGGTTTCTTCATCAGCCACCAGGACCAGTCCGACATCGTAAGCGGGCTTGATGTTTTCGGCTATCAGCGCTTTCACGGCAAAGATGGATGCCACCATATCCTGCTGGTTATCCTCAACTCCCCGACCGTAAATTCGGCCTTTTTCCACCCAGGCTTTAAAGGGGTCTCCTTTCCACAGAGCCAGGTCTCCAGGCGGAACCACATCCATATGCGACATAACCCAGATGGTCTTGCTGGAGTTTTTCCCCGGATAAACGGCGATTAGGTTTGGTCGGTAACCAGCCGGTGCTTCTTGGTCCGGTGCCTTGATAACCTTTATCTCAGGGAAGCCACATTTTTTCAGGTAGTTTTCCAGAAACTCTGCTTTCCTGGCTTCTCCCTCACCTCCGCTGGATGGAGCAATGGCCGGAATGGCGCAGAGTTTTGTCTGCAAATCCACCATCTCATCCCTAAAAGACTCTATTCTTTTGGCCAACTTAGAAAATATTTGAGGCTCTATCATTTTGTAACTCCTATCTTCTTTGACCTGATGATAACATCTGTGGATAAATATTTTCAAGATAATTGTTTCTTGGTTGGCAATTTTTATGCTGAGACGGCGGGAATGTATGTTGAATTTTGTTTGCTTTTCAGTTTAACCGGTCTCAACACGGCCAATTCTTAACCTGAACATCAATTTTTTCTGTCTTCCTGGTTAGAAGTTTGGTGTTTCTGGCACTTTTGTCTTGTGGCTATTTGGCCCTTACTTTTTTTGACTGAGCTTTGATTTCTTTAAGAAAAGGCACGGCCGAAAAGTGGCCTTCATTATTTTTTGCTAACAGCCTGGTATTAGAGAGAATAAAGCTGTGCCTGAAATTGCCCGACCCGACTAATTAATCTTTTTCGTCCTCACGTTTTAATATGGCTCAAAAAGCCTGTTAGTTTCTGCGCTCCTTACCAAATTACCTCTTCTGCCTTGACATTGGCCGGCGGGGGAATAAAATCTGAAAGAGAACAGGCCGTATTGTTTAACTCATTATAGCAAGCCTGAGATAACAAATTTAAAAGATATAAGCTGAACGAATGGGTAAAGCCGTAGTTTTATTTATAGCTGGCAGCGGGCAATTTGGCAGCGGCGAAGTTCTGATCCTGGAATACCTGAGGCTGGAAAAGGACCTTTCTTTTAAACCGGTTTTAATTTTCCCTTCCGAGGGCCCGCTTGTTGAGCAAGCCAGGATGGACGGTGTTGAATACCAGGTGGTAAAAAGCCGCGATTACCTGACTGATTTCCGGAATCTGCTTCATCAGCCATTCTCCTGGGTTTTCAACCTTTTTAGCTTCATCAAGGTCTCCAGCATTATCAGACAAAGAAGGGTTCAACTGGTAGTAAGTCTGTCTTTCATGAACTGGACCGGAGCCCTGGCCGCCCGGCAAGAAGGCATCAGGCATATCTGGATGATAAGGGAAATCCTGAATACCGGGCGAAGTCGGCCGAGGTTTTTCTGGGGCAAATGGTTGGCCAGCCGACTGGCCAATGACCTGTCCAGCATGGTCATTTTAGAGTCCGCGGCGGCAGCTTCTCTTTTTCAGAGAAAAAGGACCAGAGAAAAAGCCAGAGTTATCCTGCCAGCCATTGACCTTGATTTTTTTAAATCTCGACTGACCAAAGCCTTAGAAGAAAAACCCGGGGTTAAAAACCTGGTGGTGTACTGGGGTAACTGGAACGAGAACCGTTTTAAGCGGCTGATTTCTTTTCTGGAGCAGGCACATAATAGTTGGATGGAAGAGAAACAGCCTGAAGGCAAAATACAATTTTTCTTTCCAGGGCTTCCCGTTTCTCTGGTTTCCAGGTTTCAGAAACTTTTATCTGCATCCAGCCTGAATTTTGAAATCAAAGATGCTCCCCTATGTCTGGAGCCTGCCATGTGGAAATCTGCGGCCGTGGCCATCATCATTCCTGGGTTTGACCCACTCAGCCGTCTGGTTCTGGAAGCCGGCCTGGCCAGAGTCCCTGTTCTGGTGGACAGCGGAATTCCGGAGGAGCTGGTCATAAATTTTCGGACCGGGTTTGTTTATGACGAACAGCGAGCTGAAGAAATGTCGAAGCTGCTGGAAAAATTGATGGAAGATGAGAAGCTTCGCCAGGAAGTAGGCGAAGAGGCTGAAAAACATATAACCAACAATTTTCCTATGGACAGATGGAAAAGCGAGTTTGGAAAAATAATCAAAGACAGTTTAGTTTAATTGCCTTCAACCGGTTTTTTACTTAAAGCATTTATCCCAATCCAGATATATTGAAGCGCAGCCACGACTGTGGCCAGGACGGTAAGGTCATACAACCAGTTCAGCAGGTTTAATTCTTTTCTCAGGAAGTTTAAAAACAGGACGGCCATGATGGTCAGCACCTGACAGACCGTGCTGACCTTTCCCAGGTAAGTAGGTGGGAAATTGCTTTTTTTCTTAAGGATCATGAGCACCAGAGCGCCAACGACAATCAGCAGGTCCTTGGCGAGAACTACCCAGAAAACCCGCCAGGGAATGACGTTAGGACGGGCATATTCTGAAAGACAGAGCATGAAATAGCTGGAAAACAACAGAAGTTTGTCAGCCGTCGGGTCAAGCCATAAGCCAGCAACTGATTTTTGGTGCCAGATTCGAGCAATCAGGCCATCCAGCATATCAGTCAACCCGGCAGCCAGGAAGATAAGAAAGGCTTCGGCCTGTTTATGCTTCAGGAGGGCCAGGACGAAGAAAGGCACCAGGATTATTCTCAACAAGGTTAAATAGTTTGGCAGAGTGCCGAAGGTTGCCTTAAGGTCGTACAGCTTTTCCTGACCGTTGTTCATTTTATTTTTTCCCGGTCTCATTTGATTAAGTTTAACAGAAGATCAGCAATTCTTAAAGCCTCATTTCCTGGCACCGGTGCCTCCGGCATGAACCTTCTGGATGGAGAGAGTTCCATTAATTGATAAGCCACCATCTGCACGGCTGGATAATAATAAAGGTTGTCAGTTGGAATATCAGAAATCATAATTTTGTTTTCGGGAATTTGTGGGATTATCTTTTTCCCGCGGGATTTTAGATGGTTAATCAAGCGGTAAAAAGTTTCAGACAGCTCGGCTTTGGTTATGGTTCGATTCGCTTCAAAGGTATGATTTTCATAAACATCCATGATCGAATTACCAACCACCTTGATGATAAACTTGCTGGCCCAGCTGGCCGCGATATCCACGATGATTGGAGTATTCTTTGGCTCAGGTAGGAACTGGTAGAACTTAACTCCGATGATAGCGGCCAGGTCCTGCCGGGTGATGGCCGAAGATTGAGGAATCTGGTTATAAAGGCTGGGAATTTCCACAATGCCGAGTTGATTTCTGAGAAAGGATATTTTCCCCAGCACCTCTTTATCCTGCGGATTAAGCTCCTCTAATTTTTCGTAGATATCCAGGCTTTTACTCAGGTCATCGTTTTCCAGGAGGGTTTCAGCATATTCTCTGAGCAAGACTTTATCATTGGCAGAAAGGTTGAGGGCCGCTTGATAATGATTGAGAGCCTGAGGAAGTTTCTTTTCACTGCGGTAAATCCTGGCCAGGAGGGTGTGAGTTTCAACTGAATCCGGGGCGTAAAAAAGAGCTTTTAGCAGGTTTTGCCGGGCTTCTTCTTTCTTGTTTTTACCCAGGGCTTCGCGGGCTTGGCTGACAAGCTGCTGGGTTAATTTATTTTTGAGCGCTTCGAGTTTAGGCCTGGCCCAGGCATGGTCCGGCTCTTTTTTAAGAATTTCTCGCAGCTGGCTGAATTCTTTTTCTTCCTGACCGAGGTGTTCATAAATGGTGACCAGACCGATTCTGGCCGGGATTAATTCCCGGTCGATTTCCAGAGCTTTCTGGAAAAAAGATTCTGCGGCCTGAAGGTCATTTTCATAAAGACGGCAGTATCCCTCCCCGAGGTGGTAGAAGGGGCTGTTAGCCCCAAGCTTAAGAAAATTTTTCCGGGCGCCATCAACGTCTCCCTTTTTTATACTCTTCCAGCCGTCTTCAAAAATTAGCCTCTGGTTGAGATTCAGGCTGGCTAGCATTACTGGCCGGGGTGGTTCAAGGTAGAAAGATGGCGGCGTATAAGTTTTCTGGAAAGTGGCGCAGCTGGCCGCAGCCAACAAAATTAATATCAACCAGGCTTTCTTAATCATGGGTTTTCTCCTCTCTTGAGATAAGAAAGATAAGGGGACAGAACATTTTCCTGGGCCATAATCTGATATTCCCAGCCCCCGGAAGTTTCGGTCCTTTTCAGAACGATGGATTGTCGTTGGAGAGAGTTGACGATTTCCTGCCTGCTCCTGGGAATGAACAATTTAAATTCAGCATAATTTTGAAAAAGAATGTGCCTGAGCCTTTTCTTAAGAGTGTCCAAGCCTTCGCCAGTAAGCGAAGAGATGTAAACCGGGAAGTGGCCGTCAGGCTCATTTTTTCTGAGCAGGTTTAGTTTTTCTTCTTGGGGCAGAAGGTCAATCTTGTTAAAGACCTTGACCACAGGTAGGTCCATAATCTCCAGATCTTCCAGGATGTTTTCTACGGCCAGTGCCTGTTCCATAGCCTCGCTGGAGGTTATATCAACTACGTGCAGCAGACAATCAGCCTCTCTTATTTCTTCCAGCGTGGCCTTGAAAGCCGAAATTAGTTCTACGGGCAGTTTTTTGATGAACCCAACCGTATCAGAAAGGAAGAAATAGGCCCCATCTTCAAAAGTGACCCTTCTAATCATCGGGTCCAGGGTGGCGAACAAATGGGGAGATGTGTATCTTTTTTCCCGGGTCAGGAAATTAAAGAGAGTTGACTTACCGGCGCTGGTGTAACCAACAAGAGAGACATTGGGTACTGGACTCTTCTGACGGCTGTGGCGCTGCCGGGCCCGTCTTTTCTGGATTTCTTCTATTTCTTTGTTTATACGGTCAATCCTCTTAGTAAGGCGACGGCGGTCTTCTTCCAGCTTTTTTTCACCAGGACCCCTGGTTCCGATGCCACCACCGAGCCTGGACATGGCTTGGCCTTTTCCTTTAAGGCGAGGTAGAAGATAAGTCAACTGAGCCAGCTCCACCTGGAGCTTACCTTCATTGGTTCGGGCTCGCTGGGCAAAAATATCCAGGATGACCTGGGTGCGGTCCAGGACCTTTACCTTCAGCGCCTCTTCCAGACTTCTCTGCTGAGTGGGGGAAAGGTTATGGTCAAAAATGACCAGGTCGGCACCGGTTTTATCAACTAGGCGGGCCAGTTCTTCTACTTTGCCTTCACCAACGTAATATTTCGGGCTGATTTCCCGTCGGTATTGAAAAACTTTTTCCACTACCGTGGCCCCGGCCGAAACGGCCAGGCCACCCAGTTCAGACATGGATTCTTCCGCTTCTTCCTTTTCTCTTTGACTGGTGGCCAGGTTGACCAGAATTGCCTTTTCCATTTTATTTGCTCAGATAATCACTGATATGCTTTCTTATCTTGTCCCTTTCCCCGGTTTCAAACCAGGTCAGGCCAGGTGTTTTCCTGAACCAGGTCATCTGACGCTTGGCATAGTGCCTGGTTTCGAGCTTGGTTAATCGGATGGCTTCTTCCAGGGAAATCTCGCCCTTAATGTGCTGCAGTACCTGCCGGTAGCCAAGTCCTTTAAACGGGGTAGCTTCTTCCGGGACTCCCTGTTGAAGCAGTGTTTTGACTTCTTCTACAAGACCTTTTTCAAACATCCGGTCAACTCGTTCCTCAATCCGGGCATAAAGCTCTTTCCTTTCTAATTTTAACCCAATCTGGCTGGGAAAGAAACCTCGGCGGTTAAGGGGAGATTCAGTCAGAAGAAAGTGGTCAGAAAGCGGGCGACCTGTTTTGTAATAGACTTCAAGGGCCCTGATTATCCGGATGCTATCCCGGGGCGCAGTTTTTCTGGCATATTCCGGGTCCACTTCCTCAAGTTTCTGATAAAGTCTATCCAGTCCGTAGGCCCGGGCTTCATTCTTTAATTTCTGTCTGAGGGCTGGGTCCCGTCCCGGTCCTTTGAACAGCCCAACGGTCAGTGCCCGGTGGTAAAGGCCTGTCCCGCCAACGACCATCGGCAAGTGTCCCCGGCCGAGAATTTCTTCAGCTACCTCAACGGCCCGCAGAGCGAACTCAGCCGCAGAAAATTGTTCCGTTGGTTCCAGGAAGTCAACTAGATGGTGGGGGACCAGCTGCCGGTCTTCAAGAGAAGGTTTGTCAGTGCCGATATCAAACCCCCGGTAAACCTGCATCGAATCGCAGGTGATGATTTCTCCAGAAAATTCCTGGGACAGCCACAGGGCAGTGGAGGTTTTGCCCACGGCTGTGGGACCGACGATGATCAGGATTTTCTTGGCTTCAGCGGACAATGGTTATCCTGATAATAAGATAAAGAAATACCAGGCTTAAAATTATAAGCAGTCCCAGGAGCTGTTTCCTTCTCAAGACAGGTCTCCGTTCTGTCCGTTCCTTTTTATAATCCTGAGCAATGTTTCTTCGTGCCGGCTGCCCAGGTTTTTCCTGACCATCAGCAGAGAAGCCAGGAGTATCTCATCAAAACCCCGCCTTAGCACTTTCTTCTCCTTCAGGCTGAGGTCGTTCAGGCTGAACCGAAGCATGGGCCTTAGCTCGAAGCTTCCGTCAACTTTTATTTCCAGGTTCTGAAAGATGGGGTCAAGAACTTCCTGAACCTCACGATAACATTTTTCCACCAGGTTAATGGCTACCGGCCCGAGTTGCTTGGCCAGGTATTTATAAATCAGCAGGTGCTTTTCATTAAATGATTTAAAAGATTCTTCCATGTCCGGGATGGAATTGTTCTCTGGTTCACCATCGGCTGCCGGCTGGTTCTGGGCCACGAGCTTTAAACAGCTCAGGAGAAAAAGGGTTTTCCTGGTTTCGGTGGGGCCGAGCCACGAGGTTTTCAGCAGTTGCTCCACGGTCATGGGTTTTGAAAGCAGGTTGAGCAGGTAGCGCTCGGCGTCCGAGAGGTTTATCCGGGAATTATCCGCTGCTTTATTCCGGCAGATAATTGAGTGGTCTCCAGGCAGATAATCAAGGAAATCTTCAATTTTATTTAGATTCCGAATTCCATTCAGAATGATATCGGTCGTGGAAAGGCGGTCAAGCAATATTTCTTCTGGCAAATAAGTTTCTTCAGTAAAATCAACAGTAATTTTAGGAGTCGAAATAAGATTAGCAAGTTGCCGGATAAAAAAATCTTTTACCAGGGACAAAGTTTCCTCAGCCGATAAGAAACCATGTTCTATTATCAAGCCTACAGCCGAACTAGTGATTTCGGAACCGAGAACCTGCTGGCTGGTGCGCAGGGGAGGTTCTAAACGCCTGGTTTCCAAAAGCCATTCTATGAATTCTTTTTCCGGGAAATATTTTTTTATGACGGCTAGTTCACCCTTGATAAAACAGAACTTTTTTTCGTAGGGCCCGGGGTTTGCAGTTAACAGTCCGGTTCGCTGTTTTTCTCGCAGGTCAAACAGGTACCCGGGCAGGGTTGTGTTTATCCGGCTTGTCAGAGTCATAGCCTTAATTTATAAGGCCAGGCCTTGGATGTCAACCGGCTTATTGCTAAATCCGGCTCAGGCTGAATATTCCTATGGCTATATTCACGATGGTCTTGAGTACCCAGAATAGATAAGAAATAAACAGCGATTTTTTCAGGTCTAGCTTAAAGATGGCCGAGATGGCGTAGCCCAGGACACCAAACATCCATAGCTGGAAGATGTCTATGCTGGTCAGGATAATATAAGGGGTGGAAGTAGGTTCCAGGTTGGGCAAAAATACAGCCAGACCGGTTGACACTTTAAAAATGGATTGCTT
>Ga0078972_1016568_pt1 | contig 10869 bp, 8 predicted proteins | sample YelNatPaOPGAMG01_FD_67568 | JGI IMG/M metagenome (GOLD analysis project Ga0078972, IMG submission 67568) | Hot spring thermophilic microbial communities from Obsidian Pool, Yellowstone National Park, USA - OP-RAMG-01 (SPADES assembly) (version 2) | ecosystem: Environmental > Aquatic > Thermal...
TTGGAGCCCAGCAGACGTGCACGCTCCATAAATCTATCTACGGCTTCACCGATATCTTTAAGCCGGCGGATATGGGTAATGAACCTGCTTACCTTTACCGAAAATACAAACCCCTGCGGTGTGCACTCTCGCCAGGTGCTGAATGCCTTTTCCGAAGGCAGGTGATAAAAGCTGTTGTTGACCTCAACCGTCTGAAAATGTCTGGCGTAGAATTCAAGCCACTTCGACCTGGCCAGGTCCGCCGGATAGAAGCTACCCTGCCAGTGGCCATAATGCCAGCCCGAAGTCCCGATAAGATACCGTTTTCCTCTCAGCTTTTTCATTTCATATGCACGCACCGAGCATGCCCAAATTTCATCCCGGATCCCGATATCGGACTGACCCGGCAGTATTAATACAGGCTACCAGACGCTCAAATGCGGGCATCTGCCCTTCTTTCCACCCATATGATACAATTTAAAACAACACCAGACCAAACAGCAAATCGGAGGAGGTAAAGCGATGGGAACGCAAATCGGTTATAAAGTGATCGGAACGATCAAAACCGTTAAAGGACACTGCAACGCCGGACATAAAGTTGGAGATGTTATTGAGCTAAGCGGCCACAACACCGGTGGGCTATGTGGATTCTTTTACCATGATATTTTCCCCTACATAATCATGCTGCAGTTCGGCGGCAGTTTCCCTCCCGAATGGGGAGATCCCGACGTGGTGGTGATGGACTGCATGGATCGGTGGAATACAGTTACTATCGAGCTGAGGCGGATAAAAGAGCAGGCTAAATAGCAATATAATAAAATGCGGTCCCCTTATACCGGTGCATCTTTAAATCCGGTCTCAAAGGGCAGATGCCGCTGTAAATAGTGAGATTTTAATGCTACAAAAACAGGCGACTGCGTTCTGGAACATACCTTTCGACGAGTTGCTTCGCCAGCTGGGCACTTCTCAGGAGGGGTTAACGGGAGAAGAAGCCCAGAAAAGGCTATCCCTGTATGGTTCAAATATTCTAAAACCCAGCATTAAAACAGATTCATTGACGCTTCTGCTTAACCAGTTTAAAAGCCCGATTATACTGATCCTCATTTTTGCAGCCTGCCTGTCATTTTTTCTGCAGGATACTACCGATGCCTTGATTATTTTAGCAATCATCCTCATTAGCGGATTGCTGGGTTTCTGGCAGGAGAAAGGGGCCGCCAGCGCTGTTGAGAAACTGCTGGGGCTTGTGCGCATAAAAGCAACCGTGCTGCGGGATGGCATAGAAACTGAAGTCCCCGTTGAGCACATTGTGCCCGGAGATATCGTCCTGCTCAATGCGGGGGATGTCATCCCTGCAGATTGTCTCATCATAGAATCAAAAGACCTTTTTGTAGATGAAGCAACACTAACAGGTGAAACTTATCCGGTGGAAAAAGCTGCCGGTATCCTGCCGGTGGATGTACCCATCAGCCAGCGGACAAACAGCCTTTTTATGGGGACACATGTTGTAAGCGGCACGGGAAAGGCGGTAGCCGCACATACAGGCAAAAAAACCGAATTCGGAGAGGTTTCACGGCATCTTCAGCTCAGACCGCCTTTAACGGAGTTCGAACGCGGCATCAGACGGTTTGGCTTTCTTCTCATGGAAGTAACGCTGGTGCTGGTAATAGCGGTTTTCGCCATCAATGTCTTTTTTGCCCGTCCCGTACTGGAAGCCTTTCTTTTCTCGCTGGCACTTGCCGTCGGACTCACGCCGCAGCTGCTGCCAGCAATTATCAGCATCAACCTTGCACGCGGTGCCAGAAATATGGCACAACAAAAGGTCATTGTAAAAAGGCTGGCCTCGATTGAAAACTTCGGTAGCATGAACGTGCTCTGTTCAGATAAGACCGGCACTCTGACCGAGGGAGTAATCCATGTGCATTCCGCTGTTGATATCGACGGCTATGCAAGCGAAAACGTCAGCTTTTATTCCTATCTGAACGCTTTTTATGAAACAGGATTCAAGAACCCGATTGACGAAGCCATCCGCAACTTCCGCCAGTTTAACATATCCGGTTATCGAAAACTGGATGAGATTCCATATGATTTTATCCGCAAACGCCTCACCATTTTGGTCGCCCATAACGGTACAAATCTAATGGTGACCAAAGGAGCACTGGCCAATGTTATCGACGCCTGCTCAAAGGCGGAGATTTCCGATGGGAAAATCGTTGACATATCCGATATACGTGACCGTATACAGGATCGCTTCCAGGAGCTCAGCAGCAAAGGCCTGCGCACGCTTGGCATCGCCTATCGTGATATCGGCTCCTCGACGGCCATTACCAAAGAACATGAAGTTGATATGACCTTTGCCGGATTTCTTGTTCTATATGACCCGCCCAAGATCGGCATCGCCGATACCATAGACAGGTTGAAACATCTCGGCGTCTCGCTCAAGGTCATTACCGGAGATAACCGGCTGGTAGCCTCTGCCGTCAGCCAGCAGTTAGGGTTGCCCGATCCACAGATCATTTCCGGTTCAGACCTTCACCGGATGAGCGACGAGGCATTGCGTCAGCAGGTGAATGATATCGACGTCTTCGCCGAAGTCGAACCCAATCAGAAAGAGCGTATAATTCTGGCCCTGAGAAAAACCGGAAATGTGGTGGGATATATGGGTGATGGCATCAACGATGCCTCGGCACTGCACAGCGCCGATGTGGGCATTTCCATAGATGATGCCGTTGATGTTGCCAAAGATGCCGCCGATATCGTGCTCCTTGAAAAAGACCTCGGTGTCCTGGCTCAGGGGGTTCAGGCGGGAAGGACGACTTTTGCCAACACTCTCAAGTATGTCTTCATGGCAACAAGTGCCAATTTCGGAAACATGTTCAGCATGGCCGGCGCATCCCTCATACTCCCGTTTCTGCCGCTCCTTCCAAAACAGGTCCTGCTCACCAATCTATTCACCGACTTCCCCGAAATGACCATTGCTACCGATAATGTAGACCGTGAGATGGTGGATAAACCACGTCGATGGGATATCAGGTTCATCCGCAATTTTATGTTTACCTTCGGCCTATTAAGTTCGATTTTCGACTATCTTACCTTTGGCGTGCTTCTGCTGGTACTTCATGCCACAACCTCCCAGTTCAGGACGGGTTGGTTCATAGAATCCGTCATTTCGGCTACAATGATTGTGCTCGTAGTGCGCACCCAAAAGCCTTTCTATAAAAGCAAACCGGGCAAATATCTGATTATCACAACCCTGCTGATAGTCGCCATCACCCTTATCCTGCCCTTTACATGGCTCGGTGAGCTGTTCGGTTTCCAATCACTGCCAGCATGGTTTTTGCTGGTTGTAGTTGCCATCGTGGCCCTGTATGTTATCGGTGCTGAAATAGCCAAAAGGATTTTCTATATGAGAAATAATATGCCCGATAGCCACAGCCATTTATCTCCGGTGTAACTTACGGGATTCTCCGTACAGCCGCAACAATCCACAGTCATAGATCATATTTACGGAAGGCAAGGTACTTGGGGTAGTCGATGGCAAATGTAAACACAGCCGATAGTCCGAACACAAACAATACTTCCGGCGGCGTCAGAGCGGGTATTATCCAACCATAGATGCCCAGTATATAAAATATGACAAGAGACATGATGGTGGCCATCAACAGTTCTGTTCCCGGTCGGGATGACCAGAAATGCCGTCTTTCCCTCACGATATAAACTCTAAACAGGCTGGTAAAAACGAGTGTCAGCATGGTAAATGTACGCAGCTGTTCAAAAGGCAATCTGAAATAATGGCTGCCGACAAATAAAGCTAAAGCTCCTTCTCCAACCAGCAGGATGCCAATGATAAGTGATGCTAAGGTTATATTCCGTACATTCCATTTATTAGGGCTCGCCGTGTATTCTACATTATCGGTAGCCAGGGACATGGTAACAAAATCGTTGGCAAAGATCAGCAGAACCATGCCCAGCAGAGAAACAATTATATCACGGAACCAGAAGTAACCAATTGTAAGCAGGCCTATGACCTGGATGACTTTTGTTACCTTATTTATTACCCAGGTAAGCATCCTTTGATAAATATGCCGGCTCGTCTTTATTGCTTCGATGATCACCGCCACCCCCGCTTCGGTCAACACCATGCTTGCCGATGCTTTGGCCACGTCTGTTGAGTTACTTACCGCTATCCCCATCTCTGCCTGCTTCAGTGCCGGAGCATCGTTAACCCCGTCACCGGTCATGCCTGTCATATGCCCCTGTGATTGAAGCAGTTTTACAATGTGGTATTTGTCCTCAGGGTATATCTCGGCAAAACCATCCACTTCTTCAATAACCTTCATCTGCCCGGCTTCTTCCATCTTTCTGAATTCATCCATCCGGATAATCCTGTCGCCAATGGATACCTGTCTGGCTATTTCCCTGGCTATAGCGATATTGTCTCCGGTAAGCAGTAACGGCTTCACACCCAGTTCCCTTGCTTTTAAAACCATATCTTTTGAGTCCGGGCGCGGAGGATCGTTCAGCGATATCAACCCCGCAAGCCGCAGATTGTCAGTACCTTCAACCGACGTTGCCACACAGAGAGTTCGATATCCCTTTAGAGACAGCTCCTCAACCTTCCGGTTGGCGTTTGCCTCTGTTACCTCATCGAGGTTCTGGCAGAGCGACAGAACCGTCTGGGGTGCGCCTTTAACAACTCTGAACTGCACACCCTTCACTGCAACGATAGCTTCTGACAGCTTGGTTGAAGGCTCAAAAGGAGTGAACTTGACCCGCTCAAAAGCGTCCAGACTAATACCGATTTCTCCGGCATAATTCAGCACCGCCATATCTATGGCATCCTTCCCATCTTTCTGAGAAGCAAGACCGGCAAATGTTATCACATCCTGTATGCTGTACCCGCTAAAGGGCACAACTTCGCCCGGGGACAGCCTGTTTTGGGTTATGGTCCCTGTCTTATCAAGGCAAATTACATCTATCGAGGCCGCATCTTCTATTGAATCCAGCCTGGTTACCAGAACACCCTTCTTTGCCAGTTCGCTGGCCCCCACCGATTGGACAATCGTCATCACCGCCGGCAGAGCAACCGGTACGGCTCCCATAAGAAAAATGACGGCAAATGTTAATATCGACAGGAAATCTGTACCAATAAGCGCCGCATAAGCAGCAACAAGAATCAATGCCCCGACACCCAGGAACATCATATACTTGACTATGGCCAGCATTATCTGCTCCTGATGTGACTTCGGCCTGGCTATCCTGACGAGTTCAGCCGTTTTTCCGAAGTAGGTGTTCACACCGGTGTTTACCACCACGCATCTCGCTTCGCCACGACTTACAATCGCGCCGGCATATGTGATCGATGATTCCTTTAAATCTATCGGCATTGATTCACCCGTCAAAACCGACTGATCCACCGAAATGCTCCCCGATATAACTTTAGAATCGGCCGGCACGATGTCACCCAGGCTAATAGAAATGATATCGCCGGGAACTATATCCCTGGCATCTATATTCAGCCATTTACCGTCCCGCAATACACGCGCCCTGATGGCCAGCCGCTTCTTTAAAGCAGCCAGGGCTCTTTGCGAACTGTGCCACTGCACCTGGCCGATGACGGTGTTTATCGTAAGAAGAGCAAATATTATCCCCGCCTCCAGATAGTGTTTCAGGATAATTGAAAGTATGATGGCCAGCTCCAGCAGCCACGGCATGGGTCCCCAGTAACGTAACAGGAATTCAATTAATGGGTTCTTTTTTTTCTCGACGATCTCGTTGATCCCGAATATTTGAAGCCGCCTTGCAGCTTCGGAGCCGGTTATCCCATTCACGGAGCTGTTCAGCTGAACAAGAGTTTCCTCAATTGAGATGGCCTTATATTCCGATGTATTTTTGCTCGGTAAGTCAGCGCTCATCTGCATATGCAAACGCCGGAAAGGTAAAGGTATAGAATACCTACAGGATATAAGCGGACACGTCTCCAACCACCCTGCAGGTCATATATATTACATGGGCGTGTCCCGCCTGCACGGCCTATGCTTCCCCTATTGAAAGAATAATTTTCGACGAAGCTATCGCTATTTTTTGGTCCCAATCTTATAAAGAGCCCAAATGATCAACAGGTATGCAATTAACCTCAGTATTACCAGAAATATGGTCAGTCCTGCTGCCAGGCCGAGAAGATTGATAAGATGGCTGATGGCAAACAGCAAAAATGCAATGCCAATATACAGCGGCTCATTGCCCTTCTTCTTACTGTAAGCCCAGATACCCAAACAGAAAATGACCACACTCAGAATCAAATTCACCAGTGCAACAATGTCCACTTCGTTTACCCCCTTTTCTATTCAGCTTGATAGCTGAAATCGTTCTGAAATCGACCTGTATTTTAAGATTGCTAATTCTATCACCCGACCGTTAACTTATCAATAAACCCTTGCAGTCGGTCAAATTTCCCAGAATGCAGTGGAGTGAATTTTTAAAAATCCTATTAGAAAAATTTAACATCAGACAGACTTTCAAAAAAGATGCAAAAACACAAAAATCCCGGGTGTATAATATTGTGGAGATGGCACAAAATATATATACCTGGCAGTACAATCGTCCCGGATTAACTGAAACTGAATCATTTACCATACCTGCACCTCCGAAAAATCCGGGCGCATATTTCGACAGAGTGCTCTATGAGATCCAATGTAAGAAGCATTGTATGGCTTATGATAAGCAGGGAGAAAGTATAAAATGATAGGGGCTATCGCCGGCGACATCATCGGGTCTGTATATGAATATCATGGCATTAAAACCGAGGACTTCCCGCTGTTCATTCCGAGGTCTCATTTCACCGATGACACCGTCCTGACCGTTGCGGTTGCCGACAGCATCTTGACCGGCAAAGGATACGCCGAGGCATTCAAGGAATGGGGGCGTTTATTCCCCCACGCCGGGTACGGTGGAATGTTCAGGCGGTGGCTCAGTTCGGATGATTATTCTCCCTATAACAGCTACGGCAACGGATCGGCAATGAGGGTTAGCCCCGTCGGGTTTGCTTTCAGCTCACTGGACAGAGTTCTCGAAGAGGCCGGTAAAAGCGCAGAAGCCACACATAATCACCCCGAAGGAATCAGGGGTGCTCAGGCGGTGGCTGCAGCTATTTTTCTTGCTAAAACAGTCGGAGACAAAAGAGAAATTAAAAAATTTATCGAATCCAATTTTCACTACGATCTCAATGAGACACTGGCCGATATCCGCCCGCATTACCGCTTTAACGAAACATGCCAGGGCACCGTACCTCAGGCGATCATAGCTTTTCTGGAATCAAATGATTATGAGGATGCCATCCGCAAGGGTGTATCACTTGGCGGCGACAGCGATACCATCGCCTGCATAGTCGGTGGTATCGCAGAAGCATTTTACCAGACAATACCGGAATATATCCTCCAGGAAACAAGACGCCGCCTTGATAATAGACTGCTAACTGTCATCGACTTATTTAAGAGCAGATTCGGATAGCCGGTATGACAATTCTTAATCCAGCTTCCCGACAACCCGAAAAAGAGCTGCCGAAAATCCGAATTAATGAGGCAATAAACCCATCGACTATCCTTCAACTTCGATTGAGGTTATAAACTGAACAGCGTTAAAATATCCGGTAAAACTCATATTTTATATTTTCATAATGTAAACGGCAAAGACCAGTTTGGAAACTTAACGTTAAGGTAAACATTGCAGGCCGGCGCCAGACTGGAAAAATCACCCTGTATCAGGTCAGTGTTGCGGCCAAACAGGTGCAGTCCGGTCCACTCACAGGGTCTGTAACAGAAATCGGCAGCAGCGCTGTGCAGCTGCTCGGTTATTCTGACTGATCTTCCAGTTGAATAAATTTTTCTATATATGAAGTGAAGCCGCTATCACGACTGAGAGAGGCATTGCTGACAGGTTTGCAAATGTCAGGTACAGGCAAATGCCTCCTACCGCTGTGGTTTGCTTTCTCTTAGCGCTGGTGAACGCCTCCTTCAGCGTTTATTTTCAACAGAAAGAGTACTCACTGACACTGACTATTTCTAAACTTTTTGAGTGTACCTTTATCACCGAAAACATAATTACTGTATCGCTGCCTCTTGGCTTATCATCTTATCCAGGGACTGTAGAATTTGTATCAGATACAAGAGAACACACCCGTTGGCAAAAAGAACTACACCAACAACCAATCCTGGGAGGAATTGAGAAACCAACATGGATGATCCAAACAGAATTGACAGGCATGCCATGACTATTTGGGTAAAAAAAAGCTTCCGCAATATCGGAGGGGCCTGGCTAATGGATTTTTGTGTTTTTTTCAGAAGAGGTAAAAGTGTCTTCACCAAATTAATAACACCACCGAGAATATTCAATACTCCAACGAGAACAGTCAATGGTTTTACCAGAATTTCTGGAATAATACCGGATATAATCCCAAGTGCCGCAAATAAAAGTCCAAATATAATCACCAGCCAGTTCCGGGGAAAGGGGCCAATGGGAGTACTTCCTGACGCCAGCATCTGGATAGCAAAAATAATCATGAGCAAGCCTAGCTGGGCACTTCCTGAAAAAGGGAGTTGGCCCAGACTGACCGGTATTAACAGCGCCCCTAAAAGCAGCATAAAAACACCGGTTATCAAAAGCATCATTTTATCGGAAGAAAGTTGAACTGTTCCCTGATTGACGTTCTCCGCTGCTGGATAGATCAGGTAAATTTTCCGAAGAACAAAAGCCAGATAAATGATCGCCACCCCAAAAATCAAAGCTACCGCTGCAGTCATAGCTATGTTCAGTAATTCATGCACTAAAATGAGGACCCCAACTACTATCGATAAAACATAGACGGCCACACATACAATAATCAGGTGCTGGAAAATGCCACCATATTTCAGCCACAACCTGAGTTTTTCTTTTGAAAGAAACATCTGGAGAAGAAGCAAGAGGCCTCCGGGGGCAAAACAGATAAACAGCAGAATGCGCGGCAGCCAGCTTAAAAGGCCGGGGATAAAGCAGGTCACAATTCCCACGGCTGCAATGATGACTCCAACGACAATTAATGGTACGGAGCGGTTCATGTCGCCGAAGGGTGTTTTCCCCAGAGTCACTATCTGCAGGGCAAAGATGAACAGAAGCAATCCATACAGACCATTTTCATAATAAGGAAGCGCTCCGGTGGATACTGGAAAGAGCAATATACCGGTAATGAGCATCATTAAACCGGCAATCAACAAAATCGCCGCCTCCAAAGGAAGGCCGACTTCATTTAAGATTCGATTTTTAGCCATATACCAACCTCTAATAATATGTCCCCTTTGTGCGGTAGTTCTCCCGGCGTTCAGCTGCGATACTGCGAGCCATCTTATCAAATTCCGGGCGATTCAGCCTGTATAACGCAGCAAAATCCCTCATCTTTTGCGGGAATATAATAACCAGCGTTTTTTTCTCAAGCTCCTGAAAAATATAGTCCACCGCTTCGTCAACACTGATGGAATCTGGCGGTGGCGCCATATCTCCAAAAATAGGCGTCCGAACGTTGCCGGGACAATATACGCTAAAATTTAAGCCTTCCGTTTCCAGCTCATATTGCAAACACTCGGTCATTGATATCACTGCGCTTTTACTGGCCGCATATACCGCCTGATACGGTACAGGAATAAGCCCGGTGACGGAACCAGCATTGACGATGTGCCCGGATCCCTGCTCCCGCATTATAGGTATTGCAGTATAGGTGCCATACACTGCACCCCAGAAATTTAGGTCCATGATAAATTTCCAGATTTCATAGGTAATTTTTTCAGTCGGATATGTCATACCCATTCCGGCATTGTTGAACACAAAGTCAAGATGACCGTCAAAAGCCTTGGCAGCATGAATCACTTTTTCGACCTGGTCCAGCTTGGTAACATCTGTCAGTTGGGGAATGACCTTCCCGGGATATTTTTTGTTTAGCCGCTCAGATTCTCTGGTGAGATTCTCTTCCTTTACATCACCCATGAAGACAGCCTTTGCTCTGTTAGCAAGTAAGTGCTCGGTAATGCCCAGGCCTAAACCTGAGGCAGCACCCGTCACCACCGCCACCTTGTTTTCAAAATACCCGCTCATATAACTTCTCCTTTCTTTATGATAGAGTTCTCGAATCGCTGACGTTGAGCTTCACCATACCCCTTGATAGCATAGCATTGGTGTATTTCACTACCGGTAAGTCGGCCAACGCTGCGATAATATTATGTTGCAGCGGATGTTGCTCGGGGGTTAGCTTTGTCCAGCGGATACTTCCTTCACCATTCCAGGCCTGTTTTACGTTCATTTCCTGGGGGTAAAGGGTAGCCTGGCTCAGGGCAGCCCCTCCCTTCCCGATATTGGGTAAATAACGCCAGCTAAATAGATTGACCCTGGAATTCTTGTTTATTTGCTTAATAACCTGCGGTGGTAATTCATTCTTTTTGTTCATATCGATCTGAAGGAAGGTGCAGCTTTCATAGCTGGCAGCTGTGAACCAGTGATCACCCACATGACGCTCACTGGCGATATCGGCAAAAATCTTGGGAACACCATCCTCTTCTCTTCCCCCGATAATGGGGCAGGTTTTATTTTCCCAGACCACCAGAGCATAGTCACCGGAAATTTCCTCGGATTTTCCCTTATACTTAACCGGAATAGAAACCTGAATGAGCCGGTATTCACCATTGGACATCCATACTACTTCGCGGGAGTTGCAATACATAACGCTTACTATAGGTTCACGTAGTTCAAATACTTCGGGCAGGTATTGGACCAGTGCTTTCGGATCAGTTTCGTATTGAACAATAATAGTCAACGTGTCCTCATGTACCACACTCCACGGATAGAATGGCGCTCCTCCAAAATGAACCGGCA
>Ga0078972_1016569_pt1 | contig 10869 bp, 10 predicted proteins | sample YelNatPaOPGAMG01_FD_67568 | JGI IMG/M metagenome (GOLD analysis project Ga0078972, IMG submission 67568) | Hot spring thermophilic microbial communities from Obsidian Pool, Yellowstone National Park, USA - OP-RAMG-01 (SPADES assembly) (version 2) | ecosystem: Environmental > Aquatic > Thermal...
ATGGAGTTTTTCGTTAGAATGTTCGAGAAATATGGTTCAGCTCTTGTTTTTCTTTTCGCCTTAACACCTCTTCCAGACGACCTGATTATTATACCACTTGGCGTTCTAAGATATAGCTTCCCAAGAGTTTTTATACCATTGCTGATGGGTAAACTGCTCATGTGCTTTTTACTAGCATACTTTGGAAACGTTTTTGGAACTTTGCTTTATGCCATGTTCGGTGAGGAAAATTTCTTGGCGGAAACGCTTTTCACCACGGTTATGCTTATACTGCTTTTCATAGTTTTGCTTAAAGTCGACTGGGAAAAAGTTTTTGAAAAATACATAGCAAAAAGGGCTAAGCAGCAACAATAATTTATTTCTGTGATTTCCCACATTTTGGACAGAAAATCGTGTCATCTGGAATTTTGCTGCCGCAGAATTTGCATGTTGCGCCTGAGGTAAACAAGCTGAAGCGTCTGGTTTCACCTTTCTTCTCGTAACGTCTAGCAAAAAGAATACCCAGCTCTACTAGCATAACTATTGGAATGAAAAGGAGTAAGTCAGCTATGGGGCCTCCGTCTGGCGTTATAAGCGCCGTAATTACAAATAACGCTAAGTAAACGTATAGTCTACGTTTTCTCAACGTTTGGGTGCCCATTATCCCGTATTTCACAAGTAATACTATGAATACCGGAAATGTGAAACATACCCCTGTAATTATTGTTGTGATAAATACTATCGTGTAAAAGTCCATTATGGATATTATGGGTTCCGCTCCGACAACTGTGAAAAAGGGAATTGTGGCGCGTATCAAGACTGGCGTGAGAATTTCGTAGCCGAAAACCATGCCGATAATAAATAAAACAAGAAATGCTGACATGAAAGGGTATATGTCCCTTCTCTCATGAGGATATAACGCAGGGTCAATAAACTTGAATATTTCGTAGGCTAATACTGGCGCTGTTATGGCAACCCCGAAAAAGAAAGAGGCTATGAGGTAAAGCTCAATGGGAGCCACAAATTCTAATCCTATCAACTTAACGCCTCGTGGAAGAGTCTGTTCCCTTATCGCCCTCAAAACTACAGCAACTAATGGTTCATAGTATCCGAGTGGATTGCTGATAAATGAAGGATTTGCCGGTAGAACCATCATCATAACAGTTGAAATTACAAGCGTGTAAAGAACAACTTTAAGCCTTCTAACCAGCTCCTCAGTGTGTTCCCAAAAACTCATATATTTTTGCTCAGACGTCCTCCACGCACCTTCAGTTTTAATTTTCTCATTTCTTTAATTCTGGCTTAAGAAAAATGCCTTATTTAAGAATTTTTCACTAAGCGTGCAAAATTATACGTTTGCGTCTCTAATGCGTTTTTCGTTTTAATGATTGTATAAAGCAATATTTTAATCGCCGCGTTTTTTGTTATGATAAAGACAAAAGACGCACATCTACTACTTCAACCCAAAAACTCAAACCTAATCCTACTCATACCAACATTCCTAGAGCGCGCGCATAGGAATGGTGCACCATCTGGACCATTTTTTGGTTCTTATTTGATTTATTCTGCTTCTTAGTTCCTTTTCTATTTCTAGTACTTTACTCAAGTTTTTGCAGTCGAATATGATGCTGCCATTATCTAAAAATTGTATTGGTGTAGGAACCCCTATTCTTTGGCTACGCTATTTTTTAACATGAAGACCTAAGGTTGCATGGCGTACGCCTTTCCCATATACAATTACAAATTCATCGAACTGTTTGCAGGTTTCAATTAGCTCCTTTATCCAGCTGAAGACTTTCTCATCCCTTACTTTTTTCCTAACTTCAAGCAGAAACTTTTCTTCATCCCATTCAGCAGGGGGTTTAGGTTTTTTAATAGGAAATAGCTGTTCATAAAGTGATTTCTCTTTAATGACTCTCTCCAACTCAGGAATTTCTATTTGATGCCTTCTTCCCAATCTATCATTGACTGTAATGTACGGCAAGTTAATAGTGTTCTTCCAGCAAACAATCAAGTCACATTTATCGACGTTAGCGTCTCTGTCATGTCCATGTTCATAAAAATGGTTGCTGTTGACCTCGAATTCTATTCCAACTTCAACACTATTTTTTAACGCATAACAGTCCGGAAAACCGGGAGAAGTGTTAAACTCCTTGATGATAAACTCATCATCCAAATAAGGGATAAGCATCCCAAAAAGCACCAAAACCTCACTTTCCAAAACAGGAGGATACGAAAGTCCCCTCATGCAAGACACCTAATATACTTATTAAATATTACTCCTTCTTTCTAAAAGTTCTTTTCTCTTAGTCGCTGTTAATTGAAGCTTTGTTTGGTTAAAAGTCTAATGTTATGGGGAATGTTTGTTGTGGTTTTATTTCCATTTTGTGTATGCGTGGCAAGATATACTTTAGTGGCCATATTTGCGCCACGTAGGGGATGCCATCTTCGGTTTTTCTGCATTCTCCTATGGCGAACCATTTGTCGCCCAGTTTTACGGCGATGTTGCCTAATATGCAGTCCGGAGCCATAAAGTTCATTATTATTTTCCAGCCTTTATTGATGAGGCACACGAGAAACTCATGGAGAGGGTCTGGGTATGCTAGGTCGTCATGCAAAATGTCCTCGAAGACTATGAGCTCAACATCAGGTTTTGGAATATACGGCTCATTCAGATATGAGCAGGCTTTCGTCCAAAAGCAGAAGTGGTTTCGCCAGAAAACATCGATTAAATCGTCGTAGAAGCGCTCGAGCTCCCGCTGATAAAAGCTTTCATTGGAAAGTTGGGCTTCGGTCTCCATGGGCGGCACCAAAACAAAAAATGGATGGAGTTTAATAAATCCCTTATCGACAACCAACATGGTCCTAACAGGCTTGAAGAGACTTTAATTTTTGCTTAAAGATGTAAATTATGCTCTGTTTCTGCTTTTTCGCCAATTTTCGTTAAAATTTAAAGAGAAACCGAAGCAAATCGAAGCTGCTCATCTCTTATATATCCCGTTTATGCCTATTTTTGATGAGGCAATGCAATGCTGGGAGGAGGTCAACAAAGCAAATTCAGAATTATTCTGAGAGTTTACGGCTTAACTGCGGGCTTCATCGTTTTGTTTTTATGGGTTTCTGTTCTGTCTGTGTCATTAATTCTCTACGTCCTCGGTTTTAAGGTTCCTGAAATGCTGGTTTCACTGGAAGCGCAAATGTCAGCTGTGGGCTATTATTGGCTCTTCAACGAATTTTATATCCCACGTAGGAGAGACGAGAAGCATTATAGGCTACTTACATTTTTAGAACTGACCGTTGGAGTCATATTAATCATAACAGGCGTCTACAACATTATTCTTACAAACTTAAACGTCTTCACATACTTATGCCTCATCATGGGAGCAGTTCTCATTCTTATAGACGCCAAAAATATACTTGAGTGATAAAATTGTCCTTGCATATTGAAGACAAGCAGAAGCAACTCGTCGATAAGTATGTTGAACTTATTAATTATCAAATTGAGAAAGGTGCATCGAAAGGTCAGACATTGCTTACCGGGACGGTGATGGAAAATGCGGTGCGTAAAATAGTTCAAAAGCATTTTGAAAAAAAGGATGTTAACGTGGAAAAATGCGTGATATTAGGTAAAAATGGTAGGTTCGTCGAGTATGACATAGTGATTTATCGAGGAGAAAAAGAGGCTCTGCTGGTTAACCCCTTGGACATTGTTGCGGTTGTCGAGGTCAAGTCTTTCGCCGACGCGACGGGATATAAAAAGTTCCAAGAATCTCTTAGCCAATGCGGCATAAACCCTGAAAGGGGATATTTCTTCGGCATTACGGGCTCCATCAGAGGTTTATCTAATGGTGTTGATTTGAGTTCTAAGCCAAGAATATTCATTCTCGCAAAATATAGTTATTCAAACATAAAAAAGAAACAGAAGATGCAAAGAGATAAAGTGAAAGACAATCTCAATGTCCTCGAACAATTTTTGAAAACGCTGAGCTACGAGGTAGAGAAGTCTTTTGCGTGCGCGCATACCTGTTGAGGTTTACCATAGGGTTTTGCAAAACCCAAAAACAAAATTGTATTTCACAATTATTGTTGAAGAACAAGAAATTAGAACAGACATGAGATGAAACTTTATGGTTATGGACGCCTATCAATCGAAAGCCTTGGACTATATACGCCGAAACATTTCATTAGAAAGGGTGCAGAAGGTTGAGGGTCTCCTTTCCAAGTGGCGTATGCTCAATTTGAGGGAATACTTTGAACGCTGGCTTATGGATGGTGCTTACCGTGGGCATAGGCGAAGCTATAAGATTGACTACAGCAAGAAGCGAGGGCTATGGTTCCTCCGCTGCATACTCTACATCCTTTTCGGAGAACCCGAATTAACCGAATCATGGCAGTCAAGCGGCAAGCTTAAAGAAGAGATGGAAAGGGTTTTGGAAAAGCATTTTCCAAAAAGGAGCCATTTCCTCGAGTATTCCCTGCAATACCTGCAGGCTAAAACTGGAGAGAAAAATGAGAGAACTGGATGGATAAACGTCAAACCCTACATATACCCGACAATTGGAGGGGAAATATTCTTCTACTGCACACTAAAAGCACTCATAGAAATAAGCGAAAAAGCCATGAAAAACAAGGACTACAGCCTTCCGCCATTCCTAACACCAAAGGAGGGCATCGTATACTTCTTAATCCACGAAATCCTGGAAAATAACAGTGTTTAGGGGATAAGTTGACCAGTTATGAAGAATTGATGAAAAGGGTCAAAGTCAATTTCCTAAAAGGAAGCAGACGTATGACGAGGAAGCTTAAAAAGGCTCTAATTGAAAAAACCATTCAAGACATTGAAGCCCTAAGGGATGGCGGCGACGTCTACATCGCCGCGCGGATAGCAAGCCAAAAGTGACAACTCTTTCTGCTAGGGTCGATTTTATTGCAAGGCTTAAATGTTTTAAGGTCAAAATAGGAAAACGGTGAGCATGTGGATCCTTACCCTAAACTTGAAGGAATGCTGGACATAGTCAAAGAAGCCTACGATGGAAGATGTGTGCTTCCAGAGTTTCAGAGGAGTTTTGTATGGGCAAACACGGATATCAGAAGTCTATTGGTTTCAATATTGAATGGATACTTTATAGGCACTCTGCTTTTCATCAGACGTGGTGAAACTTTCGATTTTGGCATTCGCTATTTTGAAGGCATAGAGACTGTCAATCCCAAGCTACCACTAGATCCAGAAGAAAAGAATGTTGATAGGGCAATTCTTGATGGACAGCAGAGACTGACAGCTATGTTTTATGCCCTTTACAACCCAAAAGAAACCAGACCAAAAGGAGCATCATATCCTATTAGATACTTTGTGAAAGTCAATGAGAGACTTGCCAAGAAAGATTGGGAAGACTCTCTAGAGGCAAGGTCAGAGAATGACAGAACAAAGAACATTGAAGTTGACATAGGATCCGGGCTGAAGAAATATTCTTTCAAGGAGTTGCTGGATTGGGCAGGCAATTATGAAGCTCTGTTAGACAAAAGGGAATTTAGAAATTATTGCTATGAGAATGGATGGATACCGTTTGCCAGCCTAAGAGAACGTTCTGAGCTAGAAAGTTATCTGGAGGACTTGGGTGACTATTTTAACAAGAAAGGTAAGCCTTATGAAGAGATCAAAGAGAAGAAAGCTGCTATACGGAACATCTTTAATGCATGGTTCGATTTCAAAATTCCATCACTTACTCTGGAGAACAAACCATTCTATGAAGTGGCAGAGATATTTGAGAGGATTAATAGGACGGGTGTAGAGCTCTCCGTTTTTGCTCTTGCAACTGCTGTATTCTTTAAACAGAAGATAAACCTTAGAGAATGGTGGAAAACTTATTATGATGACACTGAAAGTGAGGTCAAGAATTTCTGTGAAGAAGAGGATGAGGAATACCCCAAAATCATACTTCAAGTTATGGCATTGCGTCAGAAACCCAATCCCTTAGAAGTTAAGAAAACAGTTCTAGTGAACCCCAAAGTATTCAAGGTTGAAAAGGACAATTGGAACGAGTCCTGCAGATTGCTTAATGACTCTCTAAAAAGACTGCAAAACACGACGTCAGGATATGGTGTTATTAGACCAAATCTGCTCCCTTACAGACCTATGGTAGCAACACTGGCAGCCTTGCTTGAATCATGCAAAACTCAAGATGACTTTAAAAAGTTAGATGCTTGGTATTGGAGCTCTGTGTTCACAGAGAGATATGCAGGCGCAAGTGATACAGCCATAAAGCAGGATTTTGACCAAGTGAGAGCTTGGTTTGCAGACAACTCGAAGATACCCGAAGTCGTAAAAGAAGCTAAAGGCAGAATAGAAGAAATAGACTTGAAGAATATCTCCAAGGGAGCCATATACAAGGCAATACTCAATTTGATAGCTCTAAAAGGAGCCTTGGACTTCTACAACGGACAATCAATAGAGCTGATCAAACTTAATGATCACCACATCTTTCCCAAGAAGTCTGGGATTCCGCTGACTAACGAAAATTCCATACTCAACAGGACTTTGATCCAAGAGTCCACAAACAGTGAAATCAGAAAGAAGAAACCGTCTGAATACGTAGAAATAATGAAACAGAAACTGGGTTCAGAGGAAAAAGTGAAGGAAGTTCTGAAAACACATCTAATTGGGGACAAAGCCTTTGATGCAATGAAAAGCAACAATTACGACGAGTTCCTGAATGCAAGATCAGAGGCAGTAACAATTGAGATGGCAAACAGAATACATGTCTAGAAGCTCAATTTTCATTTTCTTGATTAATGCAAGCGACAACAGAATTAAGAGGAGGCAAGATATACTCAGTTTAAGCAGTGTTCAAACTTGATAAGCAACAGTGTGCACGCACAATCCTTACCTTACTTGAATGTTTCTTAAATCTAATTCTCGCTTTGAGAGAGATTCTGGCAGTTTAAGATCGTTTTGGTGTTATGTGCAAATTTCGTTGAAGAATGTCGTGGTCGAACGCTTTAGTTTTGTGAGGGGTAACAATGGAAATGCTCTTAGACATGGCTTATTGTTGAAGACCCGTCTTCGGCTATGCTTACCTTGACGATGTTGGCTGCCTCTTCTTCGCCTAGTCCGTAATGTGTCACGAGTATTGTTTGGTCTATTTTTTTGGCTGCTTCTGAGAAGTAGCTCATAAGTTGTGGGAGGTTTTCTGAGTCTACGCCGTATGTCGGCTCATCTAAAATCATTAGGCTTCGCTGATTTAGAACGTTTAGGAGGGCTATTCTTACGGCTAGGGCTATGAGGGTTTGGTGGCCTCCGCCAGTTCTTTTCGCTGGTATGTAGCCGTCTAGTCGTGTTGGAAAAACTTCAACTGTGTAGTCGTCCTTGTTTATTCTGAAGGCTTTGTATACTCTCTGGTCGGTGAGGGTTTCGTAAGCGCGTAGGGCTTCGTCGGCTATTCGCTTTAGCCTTCTTTCCCTTTGGCCTTCGATTCCGCCTTTGAGCTTATCCAGCAACTGTTCGCATACTTTGACTCTTCCAAGCCTCTTTTCCAGCTCTCCAACCTTAATTTTGATTGTTTCCTCCTTTTTCTGTAAGCCTTCCACATCAGCCTTTAGCCTTCCAAGTTGCTCCTTTTTATCATTTAGTTCGTTCTCCTTTTTCTTCAGCTCATCTAGGCTTAGGGGTAGCTGCTCTGCTATTTTGGATTTGAGCTCTACATCTTCTGGCTTGAATAGAAATGCTAATGCTTGTAGGTTGGTTTTTATGTTTCCGAGACATTGTTGGAGCTCATTCTCAAGTCTATTTTTGTCTTCTTCAAGCTTTTTCAGCTTATTGATAGCATTGTAGATTGCTTCTTTTTCACTTTCAAGTTTTGCCAATTTTTGAGTCTGTTCGTCTATCGTGATTCTGATACCATCAAGATCTTTCTGTGCCTCGCTTAGTTTTTGTTCAAGCTGTTCTTTTGTCACTCCTTCGAGTAATGCTGTAAGTTTTTCATGGATTTGCTGCAGGTTTTCAAGGCTTGTGTCGAGCTGTGATAAGCTATTTTTAAGCTCGTTAATTTTTGTTTTCAACTCTTTGTATTGGCTGTTGACTTCGTCAAGGTCTTTGCTAAGCTTGGCAACCGTTGCTTTTTTGTCGTCTATTATTTGTGCAAGAATGTCTGAGTTAACTTCTTGCCCACATGTGGGACAGTTTGCTAAGCCTTTTTCCAGCAGATTCTCATGGGACATTATTTCTTCTTTCAATGTGGAGAGTTTGCCATCCAGCATGTTTCTTCGCTGTTCTATATTGTTGAATTTGGGCTCGGCATCTTCAAGTTCTCTGCTCAGTTGGTCATGCCTATTCTGCATGGAAGCTATTTTTTCATCGAGCTCCTGGATGGAGGATACTCCTGCATTCTCCATGTTGGCTTTTACTTGTGTTAGTTTTGAGTTTGCATCTTGCCATACGCTTTTGATCCGTTCTTCTTCAGTTTTGAGCTGTTGGATTTCTACTTTGAGGTCTTCAACTTTTTTGGTGTAGTCTTCTTTGAGTCTTTCAAGCTCTTCTATGCTTGCTACGCCTTTTTCAGTTAAAATGTTTGATTTGGAGAGTTCGTTTTCGCGTATCTGCGTTGTTAGTTCGTCGCGCCGTGTGATTAGTTGGAGTAGTTGCTCCATTTCTTTGGATTTTGCCTTGCCGATCATTTCTTCCAAGTCTTGAGTTTCTCTTGTAAGACTGTTTACAAGTCCGTTGAGCCGGTCGATTTGTTGGATTAGGTCTGGAAGCTGTTGCCTATACATTTCAATCGCTGTTTTGACTTCTTTTCCCTCATATCTTTCTAAGGTTTTCTTGGCTGAGTCGAGTTGTTCAACCAGCTCCTTCATGAGGGATATGCCCAGCAACAGGTCCATGTCTTCTTTTCGGGGTTCCAGTATGTTGGTGAGCTCGCCTTGTCTGGCGTAAGCTAGGGTTGTGAACATTTTTACGCCCATGCCGGCGAGTTCACTAATCTTCTTGTTTAATTCTTCCTCGTTGTATACGGGAATGTCTCTTCCGTCAACTTTTAGTGCCAGCTTCTCTGTTCTGAACCGTTTTGCTTCGCTTTCCTTTCCAATCAGTTTTCCTTCTCTTAGTATTTCAACGCGTTTTCCAGTCATGTTGGCTGTAAGCCTTACAGACATTACTCCGCCTGCTCCCTGAAGCTTTGAAACTAGAAGCTTTTTCTCAACTCCTGGTGCTCCGCCGTATAAGGTGAAAAGCAAAGCTTCAAGCAATGTTGTTTTACCGGTTGAGTTTCGTCCAGTTATTATGTTTAGGCCCTTTGCGAAATCTATCTCTGCATGCTTGTAGCCCTCAAAGTTTCTAAGCTCTAAACGTTCAAACAGCATTTTCATTCAGCCTCCAGAATTTTAAGCCATTTTTCCACGAAGGGTTTCCTGTCAGACTCTTTAAGGAGTCCTGTTTGAGCGCTAGCCTTCTCTTCAAGGGTCATGCGCACTTCATCAGCTAGGCTTAGAGCTTGAGCTAGACGTTTTTCGCCTAAGCTACTGAAAACCTCTTGGAGGAACTCGTCTCTACCCATGTGTTCTGGTAGGCTTACTTTGCCCGATGCAAGCTCGCCAACGGCGTTGTCTATTTCAACGTGCAGAAGCTTCGGGTTTCTGTTGCAGGCTTCCTGCATTTTTTTCTCAATGTCTGCTTCTAAGTCGAACCTGTTTCCGTCCACAAATCCTCGTAGGGCTAGTCTGAGTATGCCTTCAACGCCCTCCGCGTTAATCTCTTCAGAGAACTTTTCTGCTGTTGCGACCGCTTTTTCCACAAACCATTTTGGCTTTTCGACGGCTCCTTGACTGTCGATAACTTCATTTTTAATTTTATGCAAGGGCTTTAAAGTGGTAAATTTGCATTTGGCTCTGCGGTCAAGCTCCAAAATGCAGACTCCGTGTGGCGAGTCGTCGGAAAGGTCAATTGCTTCTGTTGCTCCTGGGGTAAGTAAAAGCAGCCCATTTTTCTCCTTTAGCGGCATGTGTTGGTGGTAGTGACCTGCTATTACGAGGTTTGCACCAAGCTCTTTGACGAGGCTGATGGATGCCACCTGGTATTCTGGCACGTTGGGCGGGATCTCTTGGCCTTCGACAAACATGTGCGCCAGAAAGATTTTGTGCTCCGTCGTTGCTGCGTTAAACCTTTCTTTTATGGCTTCTTTAACTTCAGCCAGCTTTGTCGAAATATATGGGGTGTAACCGAACCCTACTATGGTAAGCCCTTCGTCTTCATAAATTTCCGGTTCACCATTCAAGGTTTTCTCGCCTAAAACTGTCAAATATTTTGCCAGTGGATGTTCAACATAGTTTAGGGCACTGTTTTCAGGTGTCCCGTCATGGTTTCCCCTCACTAGGATTATCTTAACATTTCCTCCTAGGGAATCCACGAGACGTTGAAGCTCTTCCTTAACGAAAAGTGAGTCGGGAGCGGTCATGCTTCTTTTTTCGAAGAGGTCTCCAGCGTGAATTACCATTTCCACCTTTTCCTGGATGAACGTTTCTATGGCTTGTGAAAAAGCATGTCTGAAGGCTTGGCGTCTATAGTCGGCTATAACGTTGGGGATTGATCTTCCCACGTGGGTGTCTGCGAAAACTCCTATTTTCACCATTTTTCCATCTTGGCCTCCTCTATTAGCCGAGATATCTTGTTGTTTATGGCGGCCAAGTCTGGCGTGGCGCCGTAATGGACAGTTTTCCTCTTTGAAACTTTAATTATTGCTGGGAGTGGCACGAAGGGGCCTACTAAAACTGCTTCGCCTTGGTTTAGTGCTGGAAGATCCTCCACAAGCCTGTGGCTGAAGCTTTCGCTTGCACTTTCAATCATGTTTTGGTCTTGGGCGTTTGTTATGCGTAGGACAGCGTAGTTTCCAACGTTCGCCA
>Ga0078972_1016570_pt1 | contig 10868 bp, 12 predicted proteins | sample YelNatPaOPGAMG01_FD_67568 | JGI IMG/M metagenome (GOLD analysis project Ga0078972, IMG submission 67568) | Hot spring thermophilic microbial communities from Obsidian Pool, Yellowstone National Park, USA - OP-RAMG-01 (SPADES assembly) (version 2) | ecosystem: Environmental > Aquatic > Thermal...
GCCAATTTACAAAATCTCTTCAATCTTGCCAGCCAGTATAACCTTCTTAAACATCTCATCTAAAGCCTTTATATCATCTGTGCTTTCTATCTTCTCTTCAAGCTCTTTTGGTAGTACTCCAAACTTGATAAGGATGGCACTCTTGACATCATCTTTTTTGGCTTTAATTAATCCTTTTTGTAATCCTTCTTGTAAGCCTTCTTGCTTACCTTTCTGCAATCCTTCCATCATCCACTTTTCTGTTAGTGTCATAACCTTCTTATCACCTCCTGTTAGTTCTTTTAAAATACTTTCAACCTCTTCAGGATTATTCTTCACAGATACAATATAATCAAGCGTTAAAAATATGCAATGAGATTTTTCTATATGCTCTTGACTTTTTATATAATCGGCTATAAGCTCAAGTACTTTTATAAAGCCTTCTATGCTATCAAATATATGCTTCATTGTAAGCATAGCCCATTGTGCGCAAAGATCTTGGTATGTCTCACTTATAATATCTTCATCTGATATCTTGTTTAGATCTATAAGTATATAATTTAGCTTAGATACGTATTTTTCTAAGTTTTGGTCTTCTAATATTGGTAAAGATGTGGGTATGTTCCACTCTCCTTTTCCATGATAAAAAACGATATTGATAATAGGAGGGTAATACTCTTTTTCTTTTATAGCCTCTTCCCAGATAGCGGCGTTGTAGTACAGAAGCTGGATAGGTAATTCTTTATCAAGATAAGATTTGTGCTCAAGTACAATCCTTATATAAGCATCTTGATCTTCTACCTTGCAGCTAAAAAGTAGATCAAGCATAAACTTTTGAGATTTAGAAGAAAACTTTTCTGTATTTAATAAACTTATAGAATGTATACTTTTGGCTACATCTTTTGCAAAGATACCAAGAAGCATCTTCACTTTTTTAGGATCTGAAAACACTTGCTTAAAAAATGAATCGTGTGGTTGTATATCCATAGGTTTATTTTAATACAAACAAGGGGCAGAGGTTATACTTTTTAGATTTAAGAGTTTTTTATGTATTTGGTATAATATCTGTAGGGATTATAACATGATACTCTCTTTAGACGTAGGGGCTACTCATATAAAATCTGGGATAGTGGAAAATAGTAGTATAAAAAATAGGCTTGATTTTGGAACACCAAAAGATTTTGAAGGATTTTTTGGGCTTTTAGAAAAAATAATATCTCATTATAAGGATATAGATACACTTTCTATAGCAATAGCTGGTCAAGTGGATATGAAAAAAGGTATTTTAAAACATGCACCAAACTTAGGCTGGAAAAATATAAATTTTGTAGAGCTTGTGCAAAATAAATTAAAAAAAAGGACTATCTTAATAAACGACGTTAGAGCTATCACTTACGGAGAATACATATACGGCGGGTTAAAAGATGTAGAAAACGGGGCTTGTGTTTTTGTGGGTACAGGTATAGGGGGTGGGCTTATCATAGATAAAGAGCTTAGGTTTGGCTGTGATTCAAACTTAGGTGAGATAGGGCATATAAAACTAAAACCAAATGGGCTAAAATGCACCTGCGGTAAAAGGGGCTGTTTTGAAGCTTACGCTGGGGGGCTTTCTTTGGAGAGATATTTAAAAAAATTAGGTTATAATAAAAGCTTAAAAGATTTGGTTAGTGAAAAAGACTCAAAAGTTGCAAAAAAGGTTTTTAATAGGTTTGTTTTGTACATGTCTTATGGGCTTGCTAGTTTGATAAATATGTTAAATCCATGTAAGATAGTTTTAGGGGGTGGTGTTATGATGGGATTTAGCTTTTTGTTTGAAGAGATAAAAAATAAAGCTATTTCACTGGCTATAGACCCAAGCGTTGAGCATATAGATATCACACTTTCAAAGCTTGGAAACGATGCCGGGATTTTTGGAGCTCACGCTTTTGCCATGAAGCATATATGAGGGTTTTGGTTTTATCCCTTCATAGGAGTTATGGGGATCTTCTTTACAACGCTTTGCTATTTAAAGCTATAAAAATCCACCAAAAAGATGCAATCGTAGAGGTTTTTACCACAAAACAAGGTTTAGAGCTTTTTGAAAAAAACCCTTACATAGATTTTATGGATGATAAATTTGGCTCTTTTGAAGGCTCTTACGATTTTTTAGTAGATACTTCCTTTAAAGGTATTTCTTATATTTATAGTTTTCTCTTAAAAGCCAAATACAAAGTAGCTTTGTATAAAAAAGAAAAAGAAAAGTTTCTATCTTTTATATACAACAAGCTCACTCCTTTTAGTCCAAAAGATAATGAGATCAAAAACACCCTTCAAATACTAAGCCCTGTTTTTGGTAAAGAGGTTGATGTAGAGCCTTATTTTTGGATTTTCAAAGAAAACCCTCTAAAGGGTAAAACCTATGTGGTAATATCTCCTACAGCACCTGTACCCACAAAAGTCCCAAGTATAGATATATTTAACGAAGTGGCAAAGTTTATACATGCTAAAGGCTACGATGTGGTGTTTGCTTATCCAAAATCTGAAGCGTTTTATATCACAAAAAAGCTTGATTTTGCCACATACATATCTACAGATATACATACTTACGCAAGCATTTTAAAAGATGCAAAAGCGCTTGTTTCTTGTGAGACATTTAGCTATCATCTTGCTACGTTTTTGAATGTGCCTTCTTTGGTGCTTTTGGGAGCATACCCCATATGGAAAGTAAGCCCTTTACAGCATTATGTAAGTCTTAATCTTGAATGTCAATACTGCGGGTCTAAAACCTGCAAAAGAGGCGAAGACGATGTGGCTTGTTTAAATATAGATTATAAAGATGTAATAAAAGAGTTTCAAAAGCTTTTATGAAAGAAAATTTTGTAGAGCTGATAGGTCTTGTGGCAGGGGCGCTTACTACATCTGGTTATATTCCCCAAATTTACGCTGTGATAAAACAAAAAAGCGCAAAAGGCCTATCTGGGCTTTTCCTTCTGACAATGGGTATCGGTATAAGCCTATGGCTAATATACGGCATCCTAAAAGGCTCATTGGCACTAATATCAGCAAACGCCTTCAGCCTTATATGTATATTGATATTAGGAGCGTATAAGATGAGGGATAGAGTGCTTTAGCATGTTTCAGATAAGCATGTTCTTAGAATACATTTATCACACGATGTAAGAAATGCCGTTGGCACACTGTGCTTTAGCATGTTTCAGGTAGTTTTATTCTTAAAATACGCTAAATCCACGATGTAAGAAATGCCGTTGGCACACTATGCTTTAGCATATTTTAGCATATTTCAGATGCCTGTTTCCTTAAAAGATGCTAACATTAAGACAAATCTACCACGCAATAGTAAAAAATGCTTACTAACATACTATCCTTGACATTTTCTTATGATATACTATTTTTTCTTATAGTATTTATTGGAGGTTTTTTTATGGCTATGTCAAGTTTTGTAGATATGCCACGTGTGTGTGAGTCTTATACATATAAGTTGGAGAACGTTAAGTATCCGGAAGTGCTTGCTTTATATACCAAATCCAAGAACAACTATTGGATACCAGAAGAGTATGATCTTGCCAACGATAAGCACGAGTTTTATGAAAAGCTAAACGATATAGAACGCCATTATATGCTTTACACGGTTGGGTTTTTCTCATCGGCTGAAGGATGGGTGGGCCAAAATATATTAGAAATATCAAAAAGACTAAGAAACACCGAAACCCGTATGTTCCTTGGCTATCAGCTTATGGAAGAGATGAAGCACGTAGATACTTTTAGATATATAATGGATGGTCTTGATCTAAAAGCTTCCGAAGTGTATGCGATGCACGAGAGCGTTAAAGAGATAAAAAGAAAAGCGGATTTTGAAGTAAGCCGTGCTATGAGACTTTGTGAAGAACCCACAGAGGAAAACCTTATAGAGGATCTATTTGTATACTATGCAATCCTTGAAGGGCTTTTCTTCTTTAGCGGTTTTGTGACACCTCTTGCTTTTGGAAGAAGAGGCGTTCTAAAAAATGTAGCCGCTTTGGTTAGATGGATACTAAAAGATGAGACAAGACATTTGGCTTTTGGTATATATATTTTAAATGAGCTTTTAAAAGAGAAAAACAAAGATGATTATAAGGATAAGTTCAGAGCTCTTATGGAAGAAGCAGTGGATATAGAAACCGAATACGCAAGAGTTGCTATGCCTGAGAAGATTATAGGGCTTTCTTTTGAAAGTTATAGCTCTTATGTCAGGTACTTAGCGGACAGAAGAATGAGATCTTTGGGCTTTGAAGCTATATATGGACAAAAAAATCCAATGAAATGGCTCACCACTCAAACAGACTTGCCAGATCTCACAAACTTTTTTGAAGCGAAGGTGGATTATTGAAAATGGCTATTATACGAGGTAGAAAATGCCTACGGCACACCGAGCTTGGTAATATTATAAAAAATGTTATCTTAAAGAAAGCTATTATACGAGGTAGAACATGCCTACGGCACACCGAGCTTGAAGGTATGTCTTCAAATTATTCCGTTTTAGAAAACACTTATATACGAGGTAGAAAATGCCTACGGCACACCGCAGCATAAGGGAACTTCTTACCAACATATATGTGACATCAAGGCTTTTTGTGAGCCTTGGTGCTATAGCGGCTTCTTTTTTTGTGCCATCTTTTCATGTTAGAGCTATTATTATATCTTTAACGTTTTTGTATTTTAGCTTGGCGGTGCTTTCTTACCATAGGCTAAAACTTAGTCATTATGTAAACAAATATTTGGATATATTATATTTTGCTGGGTTTTTTACATTTGCCAACGTATACACATATCCACTTTCTTTGGTGAGTGTGGGTCTTTTTTCACCCCGCCAATCAAAAGTATCTATAGGTCTGACATTGGAGTCTTTGGCTTTTGATATATATAAAATCCATCAAAACATACCTTATATGCTATTTCTTATGAGCTTGCAAGTAGGGGTTTTGGTGGCTTCTATGTGCCCAGATATAATATCGGCTCTCAAAAAAGAACACAAGAAGATAACAAACCTAAGGATAGCTTACAAGGATATGCTTAAGCACCTTGACATGTGGGAAAAAGATCAGATAAGGCACCAAGAGGCTAAATTTATTTTAGAAAAAGCCTTAGAAGCAAAAACCTTAGAAGAGTTTGTGGAATCTGTGAAAAATAGGTTTGATTTATCGGCTTTTGAGATAAAAAGAGTAGAAAACGTTTTACCCTATGAGCTTAAAAAAGATAACAGAAGGGGCTTATTGCAAATTGCATTGCCAAAGGATGGTTTTAGCGTTATAGCCTATGCGGAGTTTGCAAATCCTATGGATCTTTACAACGAAAATCTGATATTGGCTATTGAATATATGGCGGGTGTTTGTAGTTTATATTATATGGACAGATTTGAAAAAGATACTTTAGCATGGGTAAACCATGAGGTGGCCTAATTCCAAATATGATTAGAAGAAAAACCAGAGAAATAACCCTTGGCAGTTTAAAAATAGGTGGGCATAACGATGTTGTAATCCAATCAATGACTTCCACCAAAACCCACGATATTGAATCAACGCTTGCCCAGATAGATAGACTTACAAAAACTGGTTGCGAGGCTATAAGAGTAGCTGTACCAGCCAAAGAAGATGCTGAGGCTCTAAAAGATATAATAGATTACTCACCAGTGCCTATAATAGCCGATATTCACTTTGTGCCTTCTATGGCATTTTTGTCTATGGAAGCGGGGGTTCATGGTATAAGGATAAACCCTGGCAATATAAATAAAAAAGAGATTGTAAGAGATATAGTCTTAGAGGCAAAAAACAAAAACGTGTGCGTAAGACTCGGTGTAAACTCTGGTTCTTTGGAAAAATCGTTGCTTGAAAAATACGGATATCCCACTCCTGAGGCTTTGGCAGAAAGCGCTTTAAACTGGTCATCGTTTTTTGAGTCTTTGGGCTTTTACAATTTTAAAGTGTCTATAAAAGGCTCTGATGTTTTACAAAATATAAAAGCCAATGAAATATTTGCACAAAAGACCGATATACCACTTCACATAGGTATTACAGAAGCCGGTATGGGCACCCAAGGTATGGTGAAATCCTCTGTGGGGCTTGGTGTACTCCTTTACAAAGGCATAGGTGATACCGTAAGGGTGTCATTGACAGATGAGCCTGAAAAAGAAGTGGAGGTGGCTTACGAGATACTGAAAAGTTTGGGGCTTAAAAAAAGGGGTATAGATGTAATATCCTGCCCTACTTGTGGTAGAATAGAGGTAAATCTTCCAAAAGTGGTAAAAGAGGTCCAAGAGGCTTTGAAGGATATGGATTTACCTATAAAAGTAGCCATTATGGGCTGTGCAGTAAACGCTATCGGTGAGGCTTCCCATGCGGATGTAGGCTTGGCTTGTATGAAAGGGGGAGCTTTGTTGTTTAAAGATGGTAAAATCCTAAAAAAGGTTTCAGAAGAGAATATGGTTTCCGAGCTTTTAGAAACAATAGAAAAACACTATCATAAGGAGGTAGAAGTATGACAGAAGACTTACAAAACAAAATCTTGGAGGACGCCAAGCAAAAAGGTATTGATGTGATTATATATCTTACTAGGGGAAACAGGATAACAGGTAAAGTGCTTGATCAAGATAAATACACGGTGCTTTTAAAATCCGATGGTGGCACAAGCCTTATTTACAAGCATGCTATTAGCACGGTAGTCATAGAAGAGGCGTCTGAAGATTGATAAAAGCCATATCTGTAGCAATCCAAAGTAGAGATCACACCAGACAAGAAATCTTAGATTCCTTGGAAGAACTCGAAGGTCTGATGGAAGCCATAGGCGGTAAAAGTGTAGGGTATCTTGTAAAAAGAAAGGATTTTAAAGACGCTTCTACGCTGGTGGGTAGTGCTTATTTGGATCTTATAAAAGAATTGGTGGAAGGCACTGGTTCAAATGCTGTTGTGTTTGATGAGTTTCTCTCACCATCTCAAGTAAGAAACATAGAAGATAGGTTAAATGTAAATGTGCTTGATAGGGCAAATGTAGTCTTTGAAATTTTTATGAGAAGGGCAAAAACAGAACAAGCAAAGCTTCAGATAGAACTTGCCAAACTCACCTACGAACTGCCGAGACTTTACGGGTTTGGGGCTTCTCTTTCAAGGCAAAGCGGTAAAATGGGCACCAAAGGACCCGGTGAACAGATGCTGGAGATAAAACGCCGGACTATTCAAAAACGCATACATAAGATAAAAGAAGAGATAGAGCAAATTAAAAAACATCATAAAGAACAAAGGAAAAATAGACTTAAAACCAACTGCCTTAAAGTATCGCTGGTGGGTTATACCAACGCTGGAAAATCATCTTTGATGAAGGTGCTTACCAACAAAAATGTATTTGTAAGCGATATGCTTTTTGCTACGCTTGATACGAAAGTTGGAGCTTCTTTTGTAAAAGGTCAAAAGATATTTATAACGGATACCGTAGGCTTTATAGATAGATTGCCACCGGAGCTTGTAGAGTCCTTTAAAACTACGTTGGAAGAGGTGCTTATTGCAGACTTGCTTCTTTTCGTGGTGGATATATCTGACAACAGATGGCTAAAAAAGATAGAAGTGGTAAGCAAAATACTTGAAAATATAGGCGTCAAAGATAAGCCCATCCTTTATGTGTTTAACAAAGTGGATAAGCTTGTCAAAGAAAGAGAAGATTTAGAGGCTTTTGAAAAGAGTTTTTTATTTGAAAAGCCCTATGTTTTGGTATCCAGCGAAAAAGAGTGGAATATAGACAAGCTTCTTGAACGAATTAAATCATACTCCAATATGCAATTTGATTTAGGTTATATATATGCATAATTTAGAGTTTCAACAGCGTTCTATAGAAAGTATATTCTTAGAAGTGCTTGATGACCTTTCTAAAAAAGAAGTGCTTTTGATGGTGCTTTGCTACGTTCAGCTCGTAAGAAGAGAAAACAATTTTGAAGTGTCTTTATCGGATCTAATAAGATGTTCTGAAAAGCCCCATAGACGCATAAAGGGCGATTGGCGGGATATCATGATGGAGGTTGATATTTTTTATGTAAATGAAGAAGACAAGCTCTACGAAGGGAAAGATGTGTTTAAAATCCAAGATGTATCCCAAGCCCGTGTTAGCATAGCAAACATATATAAACCAGATTTTAACGAAGTGTCAAACCTCATCACAAAGTACTGGAATATAGTAAGCAGGCTCTCTTCTTTTAGCGATGGAAACTATGTGGAGAAAAAAGTCTCTACGGTGGCGCTTCTTTTTAACGAACAGCTTTACAAAGAATGTATAACCTACGCCAATATGCTCAGAGAAGCTTCTCAAAACATCGCTAACGTTAGGTTTTCTCCTGCGGATGCACTGTTTTTTGATGCTATCATAGATGCTTGTTTTTCTGTGGAGTTTTATCAAAAAAATCTCCCTGACAGGGCAAAAGACTATGCAAAAAACGCTTTTGATAAACTATCGCGCATAGAAACGTATTACGATTTAAACCTAAAAGAATTTACAAAACAACTGAATCTTTTTTTTAAAAAGCCCCAAAAACAAAAATCAAAAGAGTTTCCAAAACTTTATACAAAAAGACACAAAGCTAAAAATGCAAATATTTTTTCAAGGCTTTTAAACAAGATAAAAGAATTTTTTAAATAAATGTTATAATAATTTTATGATATATAAAGAATTTTTGGATTTGAAACTTTCAGAGATTGGGATGGGTACTTATCTGGGTGAATTAGACGAAGCCACAGACAAAGCTTACGAAGAGACCATCAAATACGCTCATCAAAACGGTGTAAACGTGGTGGATACCGCCCTAAACTACAGATATATGAAAAGTGAGAGGCTGATAGGAAGGGTTTTAAAAGATATAAAAAGAGAAGAGCTCATAATCTCCACAAAAGGTGGGTATGTGCCTTACGATATAGAAAGCGGGATAGACCCAAAGGATTATTTTTACGATGTGTTTGTATATCCGGGCATAATAGACGAATCAAAGCTAACTCAAAACTGGCATTACATGGATGCAAAATTTATAGATTGGTGTTTTAATAAAAGCCTACAAAACTTAAACACATCTTACATAGATGTATATTTTCTACACAATGTTGAAGAGCAGCTTCTTCACAAAGACAAAAAAGAGTTTTATCAAAACTTAAGGTCTTGTTTTGAGCTTTTAGAAGAAAAAGTACAAAAAGGACAGCTTAGATACTACGGGATAGCCACTTGGGGAGCGCTTAGGATATCAAGAGCATCAAAACAACATATCGATCTGAAGGATGTTGTGGACATAGCAAGCTCTATTAAAGATGATCATCGTTTTAGATTCGTACAACTTCCTTACAACATAGGGATGTCTGAGGCTTTTGCTACAAAAAATCAAATCCTAAACGGCGAGTACAAATCATCTTTAGAAGTGGCAAAAGAGCTTGGGATTTACGTATATACCAGCGCATCCATATACCAAGGACAGGTGATAGGCAAGATTCCAAATGACCTAAAAGAGTATTTTGGGCTTGAAAAAGATATACATGTGGCTTTGCAGTTTGTAAGAAGCGCCCCTGGGGTTGGGACAATGCTGGTGGGTACCAAGAGCATCGAGCATCTCAAAGAAAACCTTGAAATAGAAAATATACCACCGATGGAATTTGAAAAGTATATAAACCTTTTTAGTATGTACAGCAAAAGGCAATAGCGTTTGCAGTGATACTTGATGATATCAAGAAAAACCTTCAATACAGCCTTTTATCAAAAAAAGATATAGCTTTTTCTTTAAAACAGCTTTACGAACTTCTAAGCTCAGGCACAAACCTCTACAGCGCTCTTGATATAGTAGAAGATCTCCAAGATAACGAGATTTTGAAAAATATCTACAGCAGCATAAAAAAAGATATACAGATGGGAAAACCTCTTCATGTGGCTTTTGCCAAAAAACCCCTTCCTTCTATTATGCCAAACATGCTTTACGCCGCTGAGACTTCTGAAAATCTTGAAAGCGTTTTTAAAACCGTTGGGGATTTTTTAGAAAACATGGAAGGCTACAAAACAAAGATTTTATCAAAAGCCCTTTATCCAAGCATTGTGGTGCTTTTTAGTATGGTGGCTATCATCATATCGGCAAACTACGTAATCCCAAAGATAGCCGATGTTTTAAAAGGTTTTAAGGTTGGTCTTCCAACCATCACGCTTTTGGTGATGTATGTGGCAAAGTTTATAACGCTTTTAATATACATTAGCCCTGTTTTGTTTTTGGGTTTTATATTTAAGCATAAGATATTTTCAAAAAGCTCTGTTGATAAATTTTATACTAAAATCCCAATACTTGGGAATCTCATAATCTATCTTGAACTTTCAAAATTTCTATACGCCATGAACCTAATGTTAAAATCAAACTCCTCTGTGGGTATTTCTATAACAGTATCTTTGCAAACGGTGGAAAACCTATTTATAAAAGAAAAACTATCTTCCATAGAGCAAGATATATTGAATGGTGTTAGCTTCTATCAGGCTCTTTACAAAACTGGATTGTTTAAAACAAGCGTACTATCGGTTATAAAAAACGGCGAATACACCGGAGATCTCACAAAAGCCCTAAACACCTCTTACAAAATATACGAACAGCTTTTGGATAAAACCATAAACCTTTTTGTATCAAGCTTAGAGCCTATCTCTACTGTTGTGGTGGGGTTTTTTGTAGCTTTGGTGGTGGCTTCTATTATGATTCCTATCGTAGATATAGCCTCATCTGTTCATTAAAAGCTAGCGGTGGGGGTCGAACCCACGGCCTCGTGATTACAAATCACGTGCTCTGCCGACTGAGCTACGCTAGCTTAGTCATATATTATATATCTAAAAGCCCAAAAAGTCAAATTGTGTGTACAAGTTCACTA
>Ga0078972_1016571_pt1 | contig 10868 bp, 12 predicted proteins | sample YelNatPaOPGAMG01_FD_67568 | JGI IMG/M metagenome (GOLD analysis project Ga0078972, IMG submission 67568) | Hot spring thermophilic microbial communities from Obsidian Pool, Yellowstone National Park, USA - OP-RAMG-01 (SPADES assembly) (version 2) | ecosystem: Environmental > Aquatic > Thermal...
AAACGATATTCGAACAACAATTCAAGATTGTATTCCTTGTATTTTCGCCGTATAGCGAATCTATCTGCCCGACGGCTTGGGTTCCTAAGAATACTCTGAGACCTTTTGACCTGCCGGTCACCAACATATCCGTAATGGCATCCATTTTGTCAAGCGTTCCGAACTCGTCGAGTAGCATATACATCCTGCGGTCTCTGCTGTCCGGCAGAGATAAATAAATTTTAGAAAAGAAGTCTATAAACAAAGTTAAAAGCGGACGCTGGATAACCTCAATCTTTTTTGTATTGGCTATAAAAATGAACCTTTTGCTTGGGTTGCTAAGATAATCAGCTATCCTAAAATCGCCGTCGTCTGCAAAATCAAGCCAGCGGACATATCTCATTAGAGTAGAGGTAACATCGCTTGCGTTTTTTGAGTTTGCTAAATGGACGGCTTCAGGGGCATTTACGCTTTTTAATAATTTAAATAAAAACTCTGCGGACTGGGACAGAGTTTTAAAGACATTCTGATTAGACGCTTTTTTGTTTTTTATAGCTTCTCGCATTACTGCCATAAAGATTGCTCTTGCGGTATCATTCCAGTGGCTTTCTTGGTTTGACGGCGGGTCAGGTATTAAAGATTTGCCCATTGAAAAAAGATCGGCTTGGTCTGCTATCTCATTCGATAGCGTCCATTTTAAAGACCGGCTGTCTGCTATATTTAAAATTAAATCTTTATCTGGGTCGTAGAACTTTTGAATAAATGACGACTTTTCATCATAGATGACCGCTTTTTCGTTGCGGTCTATCAGAACCTTTATGATGTCGTTAAACAACGTTGTCTTGCCGGAGCCGGGACGCCCTAAAATAAAGTTCTGCTTATCCTCCGACTCTATCGGCAGTTTGACTTTGCCGATATGAATAACCTTGTCGTCGTTCATGACCGTCTTTTTAAAAATATTCCTTAGGGAAGGCTTTTCAAGGTTATGGAGCCTTGCGCCTCTGACATGTCCTTTGTCTTTTTTAAAATTAAACAAATCAAAAACAACGGCTAGGTAAAAAGAATAAAACGCTAACGCCAAAATGCTAATAAATTCATACTTAAAAAATAAATGTTTCGATTGGTTTAAAAAATGTAAAAATAAAGTAAATAGGGTCATCTCAATATCTCCGTAATTTTAGTTTTAAATTCCGCCATTTTTTCTGCGTTGTCAAGGTCGGCGGCGGATTTAAAAACGGACAAAGTTATCTTGCCAGCCTGCGCCTGCCGTTCAGCTTCAATTTTTTTAATCTCTGCATTTAATTTAGCAATTTTTTCTTTTAAAATTTTAATGTTTTTCATAAGTTTTTTACCTCTCTTTAAAGTTGTTAATTAATCTGAATTTATCTCATCGAAAAACTTTTTAGCGAATGACGGGTCGCCTTTTTTTAATATTGTATTGTCGTTTTTTGTCGGTTGAATAAGTTCGGCAAAGTGGTTAAGAGCGTCGCTTATATTTTTAATACTCCGTTCCTCGATTTTATTTAAAATCTCTACATTCCGTTCGTCTCTTTTATTCAAAAGCTCTATAAATTCTTTGTAGTCGTTGTCCTTTTTTTTAAGTCCCGCCGTTATCAAATTGACGCAGGCAGACGATATAGAATTGCCGGATACTTTAGCTTCGGATTTTATTTTATCGAACAGTTCCTCATCAAAATATATGCAGGACTTTATTTTTTTATTAGCCATTTTTTTAGACTCCATATTGTTATTTTTATTAACTTACTATATACAGCTAATTTGAATTTTTAAAAAAGCAAATCTTACAAAATTAATAAAAAAAACTACGCCGTATAATACTGCGTGGTTCCGTTTTTTAAAAAAAAGCCCGCAAGCCTTATAACTGATATATTAGTTCGCAATCAAAAAAATAGAGTATGCCGTATTATACGGCGTTCCAAAGTTAGTATTCCGTAGTCGTTCCGTCTTTTTGACGAAATCCTACCAATGCGGTTGGTGCGTGACTTGTGGAAGGACTGAATGGGCTTTTCTTTTTTGCGCTGTTTTTTAGTAGATTTTTATAAAGGAAAGATTATCCAAACTGATAAGGTTTTGTTGCTTCGTATCGTTGTTTTTATCGGACTGCTTATTTTAGAATAAGCAACTCATACAGTTATGGCTTTGTTCCTGACGGCTCCGTTGCTGGTTGGCTGGCTGGCAGGTTTAGGACGGGACGGTTTTGTTGCTGACGGCTCCGACTTTTATCGCTGGCAGGTTTGGGACGACGACGATACAGGCGGATAAGATTTGTTTTTGCCGGCTCCGACTTTTATCGCTGGCGGACTTTAAGGCACGGCACGGACGGCATAGGCGAATATGGCTTTGTTAATGACGGCTCCGTTGTCGCTGGCGGACTGACAAGAAAAAAGACGATACCGGCGGATAAGATTTGTTTATAACGGCTCCTTTTTTGACGGCGGGGCGGCGGTTTTTTTAAAAAAAATAACAAATCAGACAGACCCGGATTTGTTAAGGTATCCTGCTATTTTATAGGCTGGCTCCATAAAAAAAAGACACGAACGGATACGGTTTTGTTAATTTTGTTGGCAATGCCTGAGGTTAAATCAGGCATTGCCTATTCCGCCGTCCGTCGCTTTTTTCTCAAATTAAATTTCCTCTTTGTCGTCGTCGTCGTCGTCTTTTTTATCCTCAAAAATCAGCTCAATTTTGTATTTATTTTCGGCGTCGTTTTTAGATAGTTTAATCCCTGCGTTAAACGCTTTTCCTTTAACTCCGACAAAATTTTCGACCTGAATGGTTTCGCCGTTGACAAGTTTTTTTAATGTTGCAAGACTTATTTTTTTATTCAAAATATGTTTAAAAAGGACAAAACTACAGCCGGAACTTTCTTTGGTTTTAATATCGTATTTGTGGTTTTCGCATTCGAATAGTTTTTCTTTTTCGATAACGGTTCCTTTGCATTCAGGGCATTTTAGGTCTGTTAAGTTTTCCATTTTTTTTACTCCTTATTTTAAAGTTAATTTTAATTTTGCCGGATACGCTCCGGCGGGCGTTTTTTTATAATATGTATATCAAAGGCGATAACCATATCGAACCACAGCTTTCGCAGATGTTATTATTATTGACATCGACATTGACTTCGCCGCATTCGTCACAAAAAAAGGCGTTTCTAATGCTTAGGAAATTAGGATTGTCGGTTACTTTATTGTATAGCTCATACATATTTACGCCGGGCTTTAATGTTGTAGGATTATAATTATACCAGCGTTGCCTATCTATTTTTCTATAAGCAGTTCTTGTAAAAGCGATAATATAGACGCTATGAATATTTAATAAATCAGACAAATTACGCAATGAATTTGAATTGCAAACAGGACATTTGTCTTTGTCATCAATTAAGTAACCGTCTTTCGAACACATTTTAATTTTTCTAATTTCCATAGTAATACCTCCGTTTAAAGTTATTGCCGGAATACGCTCCGGCGGGCGTTGTTAATTTAAATAAAAGTTTTTTAAAAAGTCTTTTGCAGACAGTATTAAATACTGAATAAAAATTAAAGTAGTTTCCATTTTAACCTCCGTTTTCAATTTTAAAAGTTAATTTAAAAAAAGTTTATCTATCTATACAGCTAATTTGTTTATTTAATAGATAACGGCGATAGTTTTTTAAAGGTCTTTTTTTAAAGGTTTTTTAACTCTCTCTTTTATCGCATCGCCCGGAGTTTTTAAAACAAGCCGACTTAAAAAAAATAAACTGCGTTGTTTTTACCTGATTGTTAAATCTTTGTAGTTTTTTTACCTGCAACGATAAAATCAGACAAAATGCGCTGTTTTTTGACGCCTAATACAAACTTTGTTTATCTTTGTAGTTTTTTTACCGAATTTTCCGTTTTGTCGGAGTTGCCAAATTTGGCACCACCGCAGGACTTTTTTGCGGTAGGGGAGAATTCTCCCTCACCGCAGGACTACTTAAGATTTTCTGTTTCTGTCCGGAGCATACTCCGCAGGCTATCGACAGCCCCCGTTCCGATAGACGATAAACATTTAACTTCCTCTCTTAGCGATACGGGGGGGGTCGCAGGGGGGGGGCGAGCGAATAGCGAAGCCCCGCCCCCGCAGTATCCGTCCAGTCTTGTCGGAAACCTACTCCGACGGGGTCGTTCGGCACGAAAACCTGCGGAATGAGACAAGGAAGCGTTGCCCGTAAGGGCAACTTGTCTTTTGATGGTATCAAAATTTAAAAAAAAGCCGACTTTTTAACTTAACTTGCCTTTGGCAAATTTACCAAAGGCATGGCGGGTCGTCGTTTTTTATATTTTGTCCATAACTGCTATTATAGGAACTTTTTAATCAAAATTTGATATAAAAACGACAAGATTTTTATTTTTTTTTATTCTTAAACGGCAGGTTAGTTCCGTTTATAGATTGTTTTCGGAACTTAAAAAATTGTTTAAAATCGTTATAAATGATAAAATCAAAAAACAAGATTTTAAATAAGTTAAATACAGGGGGCAGTTATGAAGAAAACATTAATATTAATACTAATACCGATTGTTTTTTTAATGTCTGGATGCTCTAATTTAGTAGCTAATAATCATACTTACCAAAGTAATACTTTCAGGGGTTGCTTTGAAAAATGTAAGAATAATTACAATCTTGCTAATTCTGTTTGTGGAATTGCAAACGCATTTGAATTAATGCATAACAGCAGTTTGAATGCTTCGGAAATATATAATGGTTGTATTGATAAGGCGCAACAAGATGAAGAAAGGTGTTTTACTAATTGCCAAATTGAATATCAAACTGGCAATTAATGTAAGGAAACTTTATATTAATTATACTTATGAATTATAGTTTATTAGGGTTGTAATGAAAAGATTAAAGATTGAATTAGACATAATGGCAATATTTATAGTTATTTTCTGGGTAGTAGAGATAATCCTGTTTTATATAGGTTATGGATGGATCGTTGGTTTATTTGTGATCTCTGTTCTTATTTTAGGTATCGCTTACGTATTATTAGAAGTTGAAACCCCGGTAGTACTGATTATTTTTATTGGGGGAGCCGTAGTCTTTGCAGTTGTGAATAATGGACGGTTGCTTATTTGGTATGTGATTTTATTCTTCTTGTGTTCGATTGTAATCGAACACATAATTAGGTGGTTAAAAAGAAAAGATTAAGGATTGAAAACATTGCCTTTCTCTCAAAACAATCTAAACAAGTTTAAAAAAAAATAATAACTGGTTTTATAACGGAAATCAAAATCCTCGTTCGTTCATCTCTTTTAACCAGCGACGGCGTTCGGCGTCGGTCATCGGCGGTTCGTCGTCTCCTTTTATATAGCTTTTGCGTTTTTTGATATACCGCCGTTTTTTAAGAATATTTGAAGCGTTAGAACCGGAAATAGTTTGTCCGTTCTCGATTAAAATTAAATTTTGATAAAATTCGAGTTGATGTATCATAATAAACCTCCTTTAATAATTTTGAGTTAGCGTCTTTTAGCCTTGCATATTTTAATTTCCTATATCAACACAGCTAATTTACTTTTTTTAAAAGGACTGACGAATTGTTTACGAATTGTTTACGAATTGTTTACGGTTTGTATACGAATTGTTTACGGTTTGTTTACGGTTTGTTTACGGTTATATAATACATTATATAAGTCATCGCTTTCTAACCGTTGTAAATGCTGTCTTTCTCTATATTCCGCTTGCTTAATTTTTAAATACGATTATTGACTTACTCCTTTAAATAAATTATTCTTTGACTTGATACGCCTCTGGATAGTTTTTTATAGCCAGAGGCGCAAGAATCTCAAGATAGAGTTACCACCGTGATGTCGGGAAAGGATAGGGTCCCTCAATCTCGCCATATAAATCGCTAAACTTATCGAATTTTTTATTTCCGCATTCGATACAGACCTTATTGCTCCTTTTCTGTACCTCGCCGCATTTTCGGCAGACTATCGCATTTCGGCAGGATAAAAATTTCCGTTTGTCCGGCAGTTTATATAGGCTCATCGGAAATCCCCAATTATAGATATTGTTCATTTGTCCGAATAAGTCTTTGATATTCGTTCCCCCGCAAACTGGACAAGGTTTGTCTTTGTTTGCCTTGTCAAAAAGATAGCCGTCGTTCCAGCAAAAATAGACTTGATTTTTGTACATAATAGCCTCCTTAAAATTAAAAGTTATTTTTTATCATATTAATACAGCTAATTTAAGGGCGGAACGTCCGATATATTACAGTCGCCTTACAGTCCATTACATCCGCCTTACAATGTAAGGTAGGCGGCGGACTTGTCCGGGACTTGTCCGAGACATTTCCGAGACTTGTCCGAGACATTTCCGAGACAAGACGACGGTCTTGCCTTACATCCGCCTTACAATGTAAGGCTGGCGTAGTAAGGCTGGCGTTGGCGGAATATAAAAAAAGGCTACCATACTTTAGATATGATAGCCTTTAGCAAAAGGAGGTTAATGCTATATTATGACAGCTAATTTAAAAATCGGCGTTTTAAGAATGTAGTAAAATTGCGGTTCCTTAGCTTTTTTTAATTTTAAGGCGTTTTTTAGGCGTTTTAAGGCGTTTTGATTATCAGTTGATACCAATCATCCTATTTTAATTTAAAACGGAAAATAGACCTATTTCCGTTCGTTTTTTTTAGGCAGGTAGGTAAGCGGAGTATTAAAGAGTTTATTTTGAATTTACCGCCGGCAAGTTTTCTTTTTTTCTTTTCAGGCGGGGCGGTTTTAACCGCCCGCCGCATATATTATATATATATAATATATATAGAAAAAAAACAGGCTTTAAGTTATTAATTTTATTGAGGAATTTTTAGGGGCTTGCGATTTTCAATCAATAGTTTGACGATTTTCAATCAATAGTTTGACGATTTTCAATCAATAGTTTATCGCAAAAAATAATAGTTTCGTCTTTTAAAAAAACCTTTTGATTTCTATCAACTTCTACGATTGACAAAATAGGCTTTAGAGACTTTTCGATAAAATCAAACTTTTTACTTTTGCTTTTTACAATATTCATAAGCGTCGCAATTGCGATTTTTTCATATCGCCAAGACGCCAGAATAGTATAAATATTTTTTTGTTCATTGCTCCTGCATTTTGTCGCTCTGCTTTTTCTGTTAATTAAAAATACGGGATTTTTTGCGGTTATGAGACTTTGATAGTATTTTTCTGACAAAGTAATAATAATATCGCCTTTCTCAAGCTCTCTATCCTCGTATTCATAAGATTCTATGATATGGTCTGCAAATCCTCTGTTAATATTCTTTTTTTTGTCTTTTACCGCAAAATAGGTGCTAATACCGCAGATAAATAAAGCATTTAGCGATATTTTTGCCTTTTCGTAATTTTGTTTATTAAGATTAAAAAAAGAATTTTTAACGAGTTCGTAAAGCGATACTTTGATTTTTCTACTTCTGCTTTTAATTGCAACTTCATTCAAAAACAATAAAACAGACTCGTCATTAGCCGTTAATGTCGTTCCTTTCAGCTTAACAAAATAATTAAACTGTTTGTTATCAAACTCAATAATTGTTTTTCCGTCCAGACCTATATTCTCATTTTTTTTAGCAGTAAACAGCCCGCAGAGCGGTAGGACTGTTAGCATACTTGATATATCGTTGATTTTTAAATCTGTGATTAAATTAAACTCTTTTTCCATAATAAAATCCTCCATACATACAGCGAATTTTAAATATTAATATTTTCTGCGTTAATATTTTCTACCTGTTCTGTTTTAAATTCAGGCAAATCAAGTTTTAAAGCAATACCGCCTATCCGTCCGTAGTTGTTTTTAATAATCGACGCAACGACGGTATTTTCCTTAAACCGTTCAGCGTAAAGGCAATAACGGACTGCATTATAGAATGCGCTTGCTCCTCGAACCTTATCTATCCTGTCGAATACCTCCTCTGGCTCCAATGATTCTGAAAATACCGAACTGTCTTTAATTTTTTCTATCTTGGTTTTATTTACATGGTGTAGGAATACTATGCTATTGTCTGAATTAACTATAAAACTGCGTATTATTTTGCAAAATTGAGATACTGAATTATTATCGTTCTCATCGCTCAGCAATAGATTTGCCAGAGGGTCTAATATAGTCAAATTATGCGTTTCTATTATCTCTTTTAATCCTGATTTTTGATTGTAATAAAGCTCTTTACTAAACTTATCGATTTTAACCAGTTCCTCATCAGAATCGCAGATATAATGTATATTATTTATGTATTCGCTGTTTAAAAACGGATACTCCTCGATGAGTCTTTTAGTTCTCATTGCGACGTTATACTCGTCGTCCTCAATCAAAAGCATAAATACCGTTTTGCCGGGATTTTTCTTAACAAAAAGCAAAGCGATATATAGAGAGATGTAAGTTTTGCCGACACTTCCGTTGCCGACGATGAGCGATAGCTTACCGCTTGGAAACATTAAATTAAAATGCGTTTTCTTAAGGCTGTCAATATTGGCAAGGCTTTCGCTCATTATTGATAATTCTCTTTTATTTTCTTGCTCTTTATTGTTCTTTAGATATTTATCGACAAGTCCGCCAAAGCCTGCGTCTTTTAGCATTTTAACAAAACTGCCGGCATGTCTAATATTCTGCTTATTCTTAGCTTTTTCGATAAGCGATTGCGTCCGCCTTGCGTCGTAACCGGAACCGTAAAAAATCTTAAATAACTCCGGTATCCTGCCAGAGATATTATTGTCTATGCAGTATCCTATCAAATTTAATTCAAACTCATAGCCGTTTAGCCTTTCTTTGTTTTTTGCAAGCTCTTTAACCAATGCGGTTATGTTATCATCTGTGTCGCTGTTTTGTGTCGGTTCTTGCATTGTGTTTAAAGGTTTAATCAAATCTATGATTAACGAATCGGCGTCAATATTATTTATATTTTCGTTAATTAGCTTGTATCGGCGTAAAAATTCGCCGTATCTAACTGTCGAAGGCGGTAATACTACGTTTTTTCCGTCGCCTAAAAGCTCTATCTCAATACCTAAACTGTCATCTCTAAAGATTGTCTGATTTGCCTTGAGATTTAGCGAATTATAAAGGTCGTTGTCCTCTATTTTTAGGTATGCGTGAATACCGCCGGAACCGCTCATTGAATTTGCTTTTAAATTGTATTTTTTAAGCCAAAATTCAACAAACTTTGTCCTTGTTTTATATCTCTCTAACTCCTCTTTATCGTCGTTAAACAGCCTATCTCTGTTAAGTCCGTTCTGATGTTTGTCATCTCCTTTTATGTCAATATCAACGACAACAATATTGCTTGATAGCTTGCCGGGTCTGAAGCCGACATTATATGCGTGTTCCTCAGATATAGCAGGATTAAAGAGTTTGTCTATTTCGTCTTTTGTCAGCTTTTTTGCTGTCGTCCAGCCGTTTTTCAGTGGCTTTTTTGAATTATGAAAAAGCGGATGTAAATCAAAGCCGGCGTTATAGTAAAAATCTATATATTCTTTTATATTTTTAAACATTGTCATCACCTCCGAATAATAAATCAAGCTGTTTAACCTGTGATGACTTTTGACGACGATATTTGAATATATCTATTGCTTCTTGATTTTCATTTTCGGAATATTCGCTTTCGCTTTCTACATAAAAGAGCAGACCTTTGCTTTCTATTTTCTTTTGGTCAAATTCAGCGATTAGCCGTTGCTTTCCTGCTTCCGACAGCTTATTTATTACTGCTTCCGCTTCTTTTTCTGTTTCTATTTTGATTAGAAACGCAAGCGGTTCGTCGCTTGCGCTTGGCAAAATATCGTATAAGTTCCTTTCTTTGTCTGCTGTGTCTTTAGTTTTTAAGTTTGTATCAAGGCTTGATTCTAAACGATAGTATGCGTCGTTTGCATTTTTAAGGATTTGCCTTGCTTTAGAACCTGCATAGCGGATAGTTAATAAAAGCCTAAAAACTTCGCCCCTTATGTTTTTTTCAAAGTTATAAAAATCTTGAGCAGTTCTAAAATCTAAGTTTAAAAGGTTCGGATAATCGAGGATTTTCTTGCTTATGCGGGATATAATATATTCTTTAATTTCCTGATATTTCAATGACGAACAAATATGATTGTCTGTAGCATCTTCATCAATCATATTGTCGAATAAAGGTGGTAGGATGGCTTCGAGCGTTGATTTTATGATTGCAAAGCGGGTTAAATCATCTTGCGGCGGGGCGCAGGGCGGGGCGTTGCTTTCGGCTGATTCAGTCGCAAGGTTACGAGTCAATTTGTTAAAAGTTTTTTTAATTTGAATTACCGTTGATATTGCGCCGATTTGTTTTCTCTTAATTTCTGTGATTAACATTTTTTCAAAATCATAAACGATCTTATAAGTAATGAGTTGCCCCATTAATATAATTGCTATAAATAAAATAGCAGAAACGCAAGTATAAAATTCGTAAATGTTATTGTGTAGCATTTTTTGCCTCCTTTTAAAAAAGTTAATTTAAAATTTAATCCGATAATAGTTTGTAGTTCTTTTCTATATATCTTTTAATAAGCTCATCGACAATAGAGCTTATTGTTCTGCCTTGCAAATTAGCTATTTTTACAAACTCATTCTTTGTCTTTTTGCTGATTCGCAATGTCAAAGTCGTATCTTTCGCTATCATTTTTTTATTACCTCCTTTGATTTGATTTTACGCCGGATACGCTCCGGCGGGCGTTAAATTAAATGTAACTATTGATGAGTATATTGTTATACTCAAGATTAGCTAATTCTTGTTCACGAGCTAATTTTTCTTTATACTCAAGATTAGCTAATTCTTGTTCACGAGCTAATTTTTCTTTATACTCAAGATTAGCTAATTCTTGTTCACGAGCTAATTTTTCTTTATACTCAAGATTAGCTAATTCTTGTTCAC
>Ga0078972_1016572_pt1 | contig 10867 bp, 12 predicted proteins | sample YelNatPaOPGAMG01_FD_67568 | JGI IMG/M metagenome (GOLD analysis project Ga0078972, IMG submission 67568) | Hot spring thermophilic microbial communities from Obsidian Pool, Yellowstone National Park, USA - OP-RAMG-01 (SPADES assembly) (version 2) | ecosystem: Environmental > Aquatic > Thermal...
TATTTCTCCCGTTCTATTCTCTGACATAAATCCTCCTATTTTTTATAAAATAATCTTATAATTTAATTATATAAATTTTATGCTTCTAAAACTAATCTTAATCCTTTTTTCGTTTTCCCGCTCATTCGGTTATGAATTTGATTTAGGACTATCTAAAAAACTGACCCGGGATTATATAAAGCAGTTGAATAAAACCGAAACAGGAAAAGATTTTTATAAAAAATATAAAAAGGAAAAGAAGAAATTTCCTAAGATTTATCTGAGATATTCTAACGACGATGGCCTTGCCTGGTATGAAAAAAAATCGGACAGAATATACTTTAACAGCAAGTACATAATGATATTTTTCGATATAGAAAATTATACCGATAAAAGAATAATAGAAGTCCTTTATTTCTCAAGCGATACAAGAAAAGAGTTCGTTAAATACTCCGATGTGGTTTATCTCCATGAACTGGTTCATTCATTTCAGGATTTTAGATATGGCGATTCAAGATATTATAAAAATGGGCTTTTCCTCGAACTTGAGTATGAAGCGTATTTAATCTCGGATATGTATTTCTTTGAAAAGATGAAAAATGATAAAGAACTTTTTATAAAAATTTTAAAAGGGGAATACAGCGATATATATACGGCGGAATATACAGGGGCGCTTTTAAGCATATCCGAAAGTATGGATGATTATAAAAATAACATAGAACTCAGATATACAAACGAGATAAACGCCTATGTAAGTTTAAACGATGAGGAAATAAAAAGAAAATTTAAACTGGAAGAAAATAAAATAATCTCATACGCAAGAGGCGATAAGGAAAATTTTGAGGAAGAGAAAATCGACTATGAAAAATTAAAAAAACAGAAAGATGATTATCTCTCATTTATTGAAAATTTTTATAAAAATGTATGGCCAGATTTCAGTTATAATGTTTTAAGGTTTCTTTTTAATACGTCTTTTGAAGCAAGGAATTATTATTCATTTTTTAATTCGGCGTATCTTCTTGAAAAAAACAAAAGCGTTTATAAATTTGAAAAAGATAAGGACTTTGCGGCTAAAGAAGCGATGATTTATCTTGAATTCATTGACTATATAAAAAATGAAAAAAATTATGAGAGAGCATCTTCACTTTTAATGAGTTTTGAAAAGTTTTGCGAGATAAATAAAAAAGAGTTTCCAGAGGGTTTAATTGGTTTAAGGAATGAAAACTATAAAAAAACATACCTTAAATATTCTAATAAAATAGAAACGGAGAAAGATGTTTTAAAAAGAAAATATTACCAGGAAATGTTGGAATATTTTCGCTCCAAACTCCCCGAATTATCACAATAATTTGATAAAATAATATTAGATAGGAAAAGTGGTTATAAGGCATAAAATCCCTCCTATTCCCCCCGTTCCAAAAGGGGGAAATTAAGAAAGGAGGATTTTTGAGCGAACCCTAAAATGGAGGCGTTTATGATTTCAGCTACAGAATTTAAAGAAGGAACGATTTTTTTAAATGAAAATAATCAGATAGTTCAGGTTCTTACTTACCAGCATCACAGAAAATCTCAGGCGAGAGCGGTCGTCAGGGTTAAATTAAGAAATCTTGAAACGGGTAGTATTATAGAGACAAGCTACAGACCCGAGGATAAATTTAAAGATGTTATGGTAGAAAAAAGACCGAAGGTTTATATGTACAGCGATTCTGCGATGGCTTATTTTATGGACAGCGAGAACTACGAACAGGTTGGAGTTCCGCTTGAGAAGTTAGGAGAGCAGGCGAAACTTTTGGTTGAAAATATGGAAGTTCAGGGACTTTATTTAAATGAAAAATTCTTCAATATAATTCTTCCTTCATCAGTTATCCTTGAGGTTGTTGAAACCGTTCCTGGTGTTAAAGGGGATTCTGTTAGCAATGTAATGAAACCCGCGAAGCTATCAAGCGGGATAGAAGTAAAGGTTCCATTGTTTGTAAATGTCGGAGATAAGATTAAGGTTGATACGAGAACATTTGAGTATGTCGAGAGGGTATGAATGATTGAAGCGGTTATATTTGATATAGATAATACTTTGATGGATTTTATGAGAATGAAGCGTGCCGCGGTGGAGGCGGCGGTGGATTATATGATAGATGCCGGATTGAGCGTTAAAAAAGAGGAGATGATAGACAAAATATTTAAGATTTACTGGCAGGAAGGAATAGAAGACCAGAATATTTTTGATAAGGTCTTAATAAAGGAATTTGGAGAGATTGATTATAAAATACTTGCCGCCGGTATAATCGGCTATAGAAAAGCGAAAGAAGCTAATATGAATCTTTATCCCCATGTAAGAATTACCCTTACCGAACTTCTAAAAAATGGAATAAGACTCGGCGTGGTATCCGATGCTCCGCGTCTTCCTGTATGGCTTAGAATTGTCTCGTTAGAGCTTCATCATTATTTTGAAAAGATAGTTACTTTTGACGATACCGGCGAAAGAAAGCCAAGCCCCAAGCCATTTATGAAGATTCTTGAACTTATGAATGTAAAACCGGAAAGGTCAATAATGGTCGGCGACTGGGCTGAAAGAGATATCGTTGGCGCTAAAAATATAGGAATGATTACGGCATGGGCTAAATACGGTAATCAATTCGAGACCAAAACATCAGGGGCTGACTGGGAATTAGAGGATATATACGATATAATTGGAATTATAAGGGAAACAAACAGGCGAGAGTAGGAAGTGATTTTTTTAATTGTTATTTTTTTATCTAATTTATACGGCGTTGAGGTGACTCAATGCTTTTTTGAAGACAGGAAATATGACATTTATTTTAATGACTGTTTTAAAATAAAGAATATTTATTACTCTAAGAGCGTGAATCTGCCTTATGAGAATTATGAAAATAAGAAATATGAGAATATATTTATATCTTCCAAAAAGGCGTATATAGAGTTTGAGGAAGCGATAAAAAAGTGTGGGTCTCTAAATAAAAAAAGCGATTTAAAACCCTCTTATAGAGTGATGGATTTTAAATTGCTTAAGTCCAAATCAAGGATTGCAAATGTCGTAATAAATTTTGATGAGGATATAAATGTGGTCTTTGGGCTTGTTAAAACGAAAAATAATTTTTATTTGGTCTATCCCCCTAAAAACTTTGAGTTTATAAACAAGGAATACAGAAAAGAAGTCACAGATTTTATTATAAAATGGTGGATAGGGTTCACTGAAAAAGTATATTTGAAATCGAAGTTACAGATGAAATAGAAGCGATAGAAGTTATAGAAGAATAGAAAAATCCCCCTATCTCCCCCTTTTATAAAGGGGCCTGCCTGCCGTCAGGCAGGGACAAAAGAGGGATTTAACTTTGTAAGACAAAAACGAGTTCTTTAACTATTCTGTTCATCTAAATTATTTTGTTAGGGAGAATAAAGATGAAAATATTTAAACTTTTAATCATATTTTTATTTAATTTTGCTTATGGAATAGAAACGGAAAAATACAGCGTTTTTTCAAACGGAAATAAGATAGAAATAGAAGCGGTGAAAGGCGAAGTAATCGTTGAGATAGATGAAAATAAAAAAGATGTGACTATAGAGAAGATGAATTCTTATGGATATAAAGATATAAAGAAAATTTATAAAAATTTTTATCTGGCGAAAACAAAGTCCGATTTAAATACTGTTATAAATTCTCTTTCGCTAAACAATATAAAGGCCTATCCCAATAGAATTTTAAAACCTCTATATTCGTTCCCATCCGACCCTTATGTTTCAAAGCAGTGGTACTTAAACAAAATCAATGCTTTCCAGTCCTGGGATTTTGAGGAGTATAAAGGAACCTTAACTTTTATAGTTATGGATTCAGGTGTGGATTGTAAACATAGTGATATCTCTTCAGTATTATATTCCACTCAGGTGGTTGTGTCTGAGGTGTTTACGTCTGAAACTGAAACTACAGTTAGCATATCGACGGAATACATACCATATTTTTCATATTCCAAAGCCCCTGAAGTTGTAGGCCATGGAACTATGGTCAGTGGAGTTATAGCTGCCGTTAGAAACAATAATGAAGGTATAAGCGGAGTTATTAACGGGGCGAAAATATATTCATACGATGTTTTCAGGGGTAATATATTAACTGAATACGGACTAACAAAGGCTTTTGAACATATATTAAACAATCTAACTGATGATTATTATGGGAGAGTGATTATTAATATGAGTTTGGGAGGGAGTGGTCCATGCGATCCGCTCCTTCAAGGAATTATTGATGATGTTTACAACTATAATTCCGGGAATAAGTTTATAGTAGTTGCCGCAGCAGGAAATGATAATGGTAGCCCTGTCTCTACTCCCGCAAATTGTAGAAATGTAGTTCCTGTAAGCGCGACTGATGAACTTGATAAACTTACATACTTTTCTAATTATGGCGATGCGATGATTAACGGCGTTTCCGCTCCGGGCGCAAATATATATACAACTGTTCCAGATAATTCATATGAGTCTGTAAATGGAACTTCATTTTCTTCCCCCATAACAGCAGCGGTTATGGGGCTTGTATGGGCTAAAAGACCTGAGTTTAAAAATTCCGAGGTTATAGATATAGTTAAAAAGACGGCTATAGATATCGGCGGTGATGGACCAGATAAAAAATACGGGTGGGGAAGGGTTGACGCTTTTAGGGCTTTATCTTATATAGAATCAAATCTTGAATACAAAGGGGTGAGTAGTAAGTTTATTGCCTGGCCAAATCCGTTTTCTTTATCAAAGAATGGATTTATAAAATTCTCGGTAAAGGATAGCGTAATATATCCGGATGATAAACTTATGATATTTGATTTTTCAGGAAGTTTCGTATCTAACGCTAAAAAAGACGGAGTGAATGGTTTTATGTGGGATGGTAAAAACGATTCAGGGGTATATGTCGCTCCGGGCGCTTATGTGGCGTATTATAAATCCGAAAAGGGAAGTTTAAAAACAAAGTTTTTAGTTTTAAGATGAAACTCTATAATAAAAGCAAAAATTTAATTGTCTCTAATAAACTTCATATAGCCGATACATTTTTTAAAAGATTGGCGGGGTTGATCCTTGAGAAAAGCATTGGAGAAGATGAAGCCCTTTTAATAACAAAGTGTTATTCCATACATACATACTTTATGAGTTTTCCGATAGACGCCGTTTTCCTTGATAAAAATTTTAAGGTTATTGAGATAATAGGTCTAAAACCCTGGAGATTTTCAAAGTTCTATAACTCAGAGTATGTCGCTGAATTTAATTACGGTTATGTATATGATAAAATATCTATTGGAGATATTCTGGAGATAATTTGATGGCGAATATTCTCAGAAAAAGAAATATAAAAGAAATTTTAATATATTACAACTTTCTTACTGAAGCGGATTATAATAAATATTTTGAGGAAGCAAGAAAGGAAAATAAAAACATAGTTCTATATCTATGCGAAAAAAAACTGATAAATGAGATAAAATATTTAAAAATTCTTTCAGATGAGTGGGGTTATAAGCCGGTTGATCTGACTAAATTGGAACCACCAATCGATATCCTTACCATTATACCTGAAGCTGTCGCCAAAAGGCATATATGCATAGCCTTCGGAAAGAAGGATAACGAGGTATATATCGCTATGTCAGATCCGAGAGATTTTATGGTAGTTGAGGATATAGCGCTTAGAACTGGCTATATTGTTAAGCCGTATCTTTCGCTTCCCCACTGGATATACAGATTGATTGAAACGGCTTATGGAGCACAATCAACCGCCAAAGTTGCTCAGATAGTAGAAGAAATTACTCAGAAAGCTGAAGAAAGTCAAATATCTAAGATAGAGACAGTTGAGAAAAAGGATATAACTGATATTGACCCATCGGCGCCGGAGGTTGAAAAAATTGTAAATGGAATTTTTCTTGGAGCTATAACTCAGAAAGCAAGCGACATACATATAGAGCCGTCTGAAGATCCATCGGGAAAAAACTCCAAGGTTATTGTTAGATATAGAGTGGATGGTGTCCTGAGATTGGCGCCTTTTAATATACCCTGGAGTTTCAGAAACGCTATAATAGCCAAGATTAAGATAATGACAAATTCAATGAATATAACGGAGAGAAGAATCCCTCAGAGCGGAAGAATACAAATTATGGCTAAGGGAAATCCTATTGAGTTCAGGGTAGAGGTAATCCCCAGCGTTTATGGGGAGTCCTGCGTAATGAGAATACTTGATAGGAAAGCCGTTCAGGTAGATATAAAAAAGCTCGCGTTTCTTGATGATACTCTGCAGAAATTTTTAAAACTATTGGAGGGTATCGGCGGTAAAAAAAATTTTGGACTCATTATTGTTTGCGGACCAACTGGCTCCGGAAAATCAACTACTCTATATGCGGCGCTCAATTATGTCAACAGGCCGGATATTAAAATACTTACAGCCGAAAATCCCGTTGAGTATAATCTGGATGGAATAGTTCAGGTTCCTGTAAATCCCGATATTAAATTAGGAGAGGATAAAAAATTTGATTTTGCTCTTGCCTTAAGATCTTTTTTGCGTCTTGACCCCGATGTTATAATGGTTGGAGAAATAAGGGATAGGGAGACAGCGGAAATATCTATGGAAGCCGCGATGACAGGGCATCTGGTATTCTCCACACTACACACAAATGACGCTCCTTCAAGCGTTTCAAGACTTGTAGAGATGGGAATTCCAAGTTATATAGTGGCTTCAACTTTAAAAGCGGTTCTATCGCAGAGGCTTGCGAGAAGATTATGCGACGAGTGCAAGGAGCCATATGACCCCAGACCTGAAGAAATAGAGGTTTTTAAAGCAAACAATATAGATATACCCTCAGGCGCTAAATTTTATTCTCCTAAGGGTTGTAAATCCTGTAATAATTTAGGATTTAGAGGAAGAATTGGCTTGCATGAACTTCTTGTTATGGATGATTTTGTCAGAGAGTTTATGCTCAAAGAATATGCGGCAGAACCTTTAAGAAAATTCTGCGTCTCAAGAGGTATGAGGCCGCTTGTCGCTGATGGACTTATAAAAGTTATAAACGGATGGACAACGGTAAGAGAAGTTATGGGCGGTAGCAGTGGAAAATAAAGGACCAATTTTTAAAGATAAGGATATAGAGGATTTTTTAGATATTCATTTTTATCATCCTCTCGGCTATAAATTTGCTCTTTTTTTTAGTAAATTAGACCTAACGCCTAATATGGTTTCTTTTATGAGCATGATATTCGGAGTTTTAGGCGGAATGCTTATATATCATTCTATGGATATTAGCGCTTCTATTTTTATAATATTCGCTTCTGTTTTAGATAGTTCGGATGGGCAACTTGCGAGGATTAGCAATAGAACCTCCGTTTATGGAAGAATAATAGATGGGCTTGTGGGTTATATAATGTTTGCCTCGATTTATCTCGCAATATTTTTTAGGAATCCTAAAATTTCATTTTTAATTTTGATGATAATTGCCGGTGTTTCAAACGCTATTCATTCAAGCGTTTATGATTTTTATAGAACAGCGTATCTTAGTGTATTAAGAAAAAAATATTCTGATTTTTCCCCCCTTCAAAATGGCGGTTTCCTTTCAAAAATATATGATTTCTATTCATCCTATCAGAGATTTCTATGCAGGTATCATATAATTTTTATAAAAAATCTGGTTGAAAATAAAAAAGAAATTGATGATAATAAAATTCCAATTTATAAAAAAAAGATGCTTTCAAATATTCAGTTTATAAATTTGCTTGGAGACAACTGGAAGATTAATGGAGTACTTTTTCTCTCAATAATAAATAGAGTTGACTGGTTTTTTTATTATATAATCTTTATTATGAACGTTGTCTTCGCTTTTGTAATTATAAGGCAGAGGAAAATAGATTTAGAGATAATTTCGGAGGTTTGATATGAAAAAGATAATTTTTATGTTCTTATTTGCTTTACCCTCAGGCGTTTTTGCATCTGATTATTCAAATTTTAAAGATTCTGATTTGAAATCCATAAAATATTTCGTTAAGGACCTGACTAAAATTGTTGGCTCTTCAACTTTATACAGCGCGAGAGCCATAGGTTTTGGCGGTTTTTCTGTGAGCTATAAATTTTCTTATATAATAAAGCCATACGAAGAGGATTCTGTTTTCTACGAGAAAAATAGCGTTTATGGGATAAATTATGTGCAGGTTGAAACGGGACTGCCTTACAGAATAGATACTTTTTTAAGAGCCGGAGGAAATGATGGGTTTAATGTTATAGGAGGCGGCGTAAGATACGGACTTAGAAATGTTACGGACGAACTTTATAAAGTAAATATGATTCTTTCATTAAACTCGCATATGGGGCTTTACAAGGATTTTTATATAGTTGATTACGGAACGCAGTTATCTTTTTCAATGAAACTTACATCTTCGCTTATTCCTTTTATATCCGCAGGTATAGATTCTTCAAAACTGAATATAAAATCTCACAATGATTCTTCTTTAATAGGGAAAAATGTATATCAAAGTATTGCGAGATATACCGCGGGCTTGAGATTAAGATATAACTGGATTAATCTTTCTATGGCGTATGATATATATGAAAGAAACGATGGTTTTAACGCTTCCTTAGGAGTCAGGTTTTAGTATCCTTCCTGTCGGGTTTGTCTTTCTATATCTTTTTCTTTAAGGTACTCTTTTTTATCGAATTTTTTTCTTCCTTTCGCTATGGCTATTTTTAATTTTGCCCATCCATTTTTTAAAAAAAGTTCGAGCGGTATTAACGAATATCCTTTTTTATCTATATAATTTTTAATTCTTTTTATTTCGTTTCTATTTAAAAGGAGTTTTCTTTTTCTAAATTCATCTATAGATCTCATAGTATTGAATTTGTAAGTCGGTATCTGCATTCCATATATAAAGACCTCACCATTTTCAACTTTTGCGAATGCGGAGTTTATATTTACATGTTTTAATCTTATCGATTTTATTTCAGGTCCTAAAAGAACTATTCCTGCTGTATATGTCTGCGATATTTCATAGTCAAATTTAGCCCTTCTATTTGTAGATATCAGCTGAAAATTTTCTTTTTTTTTCATAAAATATAATTTAGCATTATATTTGATACGAAGTCAAAAATTTCTTTATAGCCGGAGTGGCGGAACTGGCAGACGCGTACGGCTCAGGACCGTATTCCCGAAAGGGATTAAGGGTTCGAATCCCTTCTCCGGCAGTCGCTCGCCCCGCCCTTTTGACGCAAAATCTATAACAAACATATTGTACTAAATTTCATAATCATATCTCATAAAAAGCAAAATACTTTATGTCTATATCAAAAGAGCGGGGCTCGCTCTATCTTGATATAAGGAACTTGCTTTTATGCTCGTGCGGTGCATATCGCTTTGACGGGTTGCTAATTGGTTTAATTTTTTTATTATGAAAATATGTTGAAAACCTTTATATTGAAATAAACCTTTAAGAAAGAGCCAATGGCTAAAAAGGGTCCAAATGGTATGTATGAGAATCTATTGAGTTTTTGTAAAAACATAAGCGAGACACCATATAAAGCACCTATAAACGAAGCGATTATAAGAACATCAATTATTCCATATCCGCCGACAAAACTTCCTATGGCGCCTAAGAGAAAGATGTCTCCTTCGCCTATGGCATCTTTTTTATATATTATCTTTCCAATTTTCATAATCAGATAAATAATAGCGGCTCCGGTTAATATACCTGAAAATGACTCCCTCAGTTTAATAAGATTGCTTCCCTCAAATATCGGGTTTGAAAAAGATGAGGCCATCCCTGAAAATGCTAAGAGATACGAAAAAAGATCTGATAACATCATTGTCTTAAAATCTATGGCGCTTATCAATATTAAAAGATATGAAATAGCAGAAAAAAATAGAAACCATACCAGATTACTCTTTCCCCATTTTAAAAATATAACAAGCGTTATAAATCCTGTTATGAACTCAATTAAAGGATACTGAATACTTATTTTATTTAAACAATTTCTGCATCTTCCTTTAAGAATTATATAACTTATTATTGGAATATTATCATACCATTTTATTTTAGATTTACACTCTGGACAGAAAGACGGCGGATTTATAATAGAAATCCCTTTCTCTGTCCTGTATATTACAACATTCAGAAAACTTCCTATAGAAGTTCCTATTATAAATATAAAAATAAGTTCTATCATAAAAAAAAGGACCTGCCCTTCATTAACAGGTCCCTTTTTTGTTTAATTGATGGTTATCTAATTAATACTTTGTCCAGGGATTTCCACTGATATCGTTGCCGCTGCAATTGACCTTTACAGTACCCCAAGTGCTGCTTGTGTTTAATCCATCATAAGCCCATCCACCACTTGTATTAACATTGGCTGCTGGGTTAAGAACAGCATATACTGTTGTTGAGTTATCTGTGCAGCTGGTTTTTGGAACTTTTGCCTGTCCTATTTCATTTATAAAGGTAGGCACCAGAGTACTAAGAGCGGTCGTGGTAGCAGGGGTTGAAGATGTATTTGCGTCATAAGGATACCACCCCTCGTTTTGACCATAATAAACAGTCAGAGCGCCCCTTAATGCCTGAAGCTGTCCTTTTGTAGCCCCTTCTTTTGATTTATCAACCATATCGGCGAATTTGGGTATAGCAACTGCTGCTAATATGCCGATTATAACCACAACTATCATCAGCTCAATTAACGTGAATCCTCTTTTTTTCATCTACTCCTCCTTTTCAAGATATAATTTATTTTTACCATATTTTATTTTATATGTCAATAGGTCGCATTGGATAATTAAAAATGTCGCCGAAATAGTTCTTGTTGGATAAAAAAGAATGTCTCCGAAACACCTCTTAATATAAACTAATATTAGGAGGTATTTATGACGGAGGTATTTGAGAT
>Ga0078972_1016573_pt1 | contig 10867 bp, 10 predicted proteins | sample YelNatPaOPGAMG01_FD_67568 | JGI IMG/M metagenome (GOLD analysis project Ga0078972, IMG submission 67568) | Hot spring thermophilic microbial communities from Obsidian Pool, Yellowstone National Park, USA - OP-RAMG-01 (SPADES assembly) (version 2) | ecosystem: Environmental > Aquatic > Thermal...
AAATAGTCGGCGCCAAGGGATTACGCGGCGATCTTCGGATACGTCGAAGGCCCGTCGGCCCGCACTTCGCCGGCCCCGTGCCGCAACTGCTTGCCGTCGCCGAACGGGACGAGGGGCTAGCGCAGCTGCTCGGTCGGCACCCCGTAGCGTTCCTGGTAGGCGCTGACCCGGGCGCGCACCTCGCCGGCGTCCAGACCGGTGTCGGTCCACGTGTAGCGGCCGCGCCCGCCGTCCGAGAGATGGGAGGCCAGGAAGTCACGCATCCTGCGCTCGGCGGCGGGCTGCAGTTCCCGGTCCAGGCGCCGATAGATGTCTTTGATGGTGGTCCACGGGTCCTTGACGAAATCGGTGTACTGGAAGTCGATCACGCGGTCGGCAGGTATCGCGCCGACGTCACGCAACGCCATCTCGCGGTCCAGGCCGACGACGATCTCCTCGTAGGATTGGGCCGCGCATTCGGCGATGTCCGATTCGTCGCTGCACATCCGGCGCAGGTGGTGGGTGAGCGCGGCGATCGACGAGATGACGTTGAGCGGGTCGCGGTGGGTCTGCACGATCAACGCGTCGGGGTATTCGGCGAACAGCTTGTCGAGCTGCCACAGGTGCGCCGGCGACTTGAGCAACCACTGACCCGGAACCCCGGAGTGGAGATGCTGCAGGAAGATTCGGTGATAGCGATAGGCGCGGGCGTGGTCCGCCTCGTGCAGGAGCCAGCGGTAGTAGTCCGGCAGCCGGTACTGCACCGAATAGATCATGCTGGTGAACTCGCCGGCGGTGATGCGGACGCACTCCTGCCCGACGAGGGCGCCCATCGGATGAAACGAAAGAAAGCCCGGCATGATCTGCTCGGAGAGGTCGATGCCGGCCTGGGCCTGCGCGATGCGCGGATCGTCGTGGTAGGTCGCGGGCCGCGGGACCGGGCAGGGTTCGTCGACCTCCCAGGTCAACGGCGCCCGCAGGTTCGGGTCCTGGGCGAGCAGGTCGTAGAGGATGGTGGTTCCGGTGCGGGGCTGCCCGACGACGAATATCGGCGAGGCGATCTGCTCGCCGGCGATCTCGGGATGCTCTTTGCGCCAAGCGATCACGCCGAGGCGGTTGCGCAGGGCGCGCATGAGGTCGAGATGGGCGATCTCGGCGCCGATGTCAGACAGGCGTGCGTCGTTGACCAGCCCGTCGGTGACGCGCTCCAGCCCGGCTTGCCAGCCTTCGGGACCGCAGTCGTCGGTGCCGGCCTCCTCGCAGGCGGCGGCGATGAGCCGTTCCGGGGAGAATCGCTCCTGCAGTGTCATGCGCGGTCCTGCCGTCGGCGCACCGAAACGTTGACCTCCGGCGGGCTGGGATTGTCCAGCCAGCGCAGGACCACGAACCCGCGGTGCCGGCCGCCGGTGTCGAGCCAGTGGCCGAAACCGAGGTCCTGGGCGGAGATCGCGATGCGCACCCGCCCGTCGGCGCCCGGGGACACCCCGCGGTTGGTCACCGAGCTGTGCCGGCTGCGGGGTTCGGCGCACTCGTGCCAGATGTTCTCCACGGTGACGTTCCAGTACCGCGTGCCGGGCGGGGCGACGTCGAGCACGAGCGCCTCGTCGGGCCCGAGCCGGAAGGTCCCCATCATGTACAGGTTGTCGGGAGTGGTGTCGGCCGCGCCCAGGTCGGCGGCCTGGGCCGTCAGCAGCGCGTTGGGGTTGTCCAGAAGTTCGGGCTTGATGGTGCGGTGCAGCGTCGCGAGCTTCATCAGCGACCATGCCATCGCGGTCAACTGTTCGCACAACTCGTCGTCGGTCAGCGGGGCCGGCGGCCGCGGGTCCAGCGGCTCGATCCGCAGACCGGCGAGTCGTTCGCCGGCCCGATCGGCGATGTACTCGCGGACGACCACCGACGACGCGTCGTCGGGGATCTTCACCCACTGGGCGCCGTTGAGCTCGGCGGGCTCGTCCGCCGAGAGCACGAGCGCGAATTCGCCTGCGGCCAAGATTAAGTCGCGGTCGCTGACGTAATTGGCCATCCGCCGGGGGGTGAGCCCGGTGCCGGCGAGGATCTGCAGCCCGAGGTAGGCGCTGGTGCCGCGGGAACCGCTGATCCGGTAGCGCCGGTCGCCGCGGATCATCGCGAGGTAGTAGTTGCCGTCGGGATTGGGACCGCCCACCAGCCGGTTGTCCGAGCACATGTCGAAAAACGCCGGCCGTTCGGCGTCGGCCTCGACGGTGATCTGCGAGCACAGCGACGACACGCGGGCAAGCATCCGCAGCCCTTCGAGCAGTTCGCGTTCGGACTCGGCGTCCTCGGTCACGACCGTGGTGACGTCGGCGAGCATCTGCTGGAAGAACTGCCACGCGGCCGGGCTTTGAGACATCGTCTCATGGTAAGACTATGTATCAACCCTGAGGTGTATCAACCCTGAGGTGTCGAATCGCGCGAATGGGGTGGGGCCGATGTCTGCCGTGCCGTCGCCGGCCGAACGGAGGCGCACCGCGATGCGGGAGCGCATCGCGGCCACCGCGGCGGAGCTGGTGGCCGGCCGTGGTTTGGCGGGAACGACGGTGGACCACATCGCCGGGGCGGCCGACATCGGCCGGGCAACCTTTTTCCGCTACTTCAACTCGAAGGAAGACGCCGTGGCCGAGGGTATGAACGCCCACTGGCTGAACCGGATCACCGCGGCCCTGGCCGCCCAGCCGGCGCAGCTGGGCGCCGCCGAGGCGGTCGTCGGCGCGTTCGGCGAACTCGCCCGGGGGTTCGCCGACATCGAGGCGCAGGTCCGCGAATTGGCCATGCTCACGCGGTCATCCGAGACCCTGGATGCCTGGACGCTGCACGTCTACGTGCGCTACGAGCGGGCGATCGCCGAGCTGGTCGCGCCGCGAATACCCCTGTTGGCGCCCCAGGACCCCCGCCCGCGCCTGATCGGGGCGCTGGCCATGGCGACGGTGCGCATCGCCCTCGACGACTGGTTGCGCCACGGCGGATCGCTGCCGGACCGGGTGGGTCAGGGGCTGGCAGCGATCGCCCTCGGACAGTCCCGGTCCCACGACCGGCCGAGGCGAGCGGATTGAGGACCAATGCCCCTGCCCCGGCGCCCGGAATACCGATATGTTGGTTTTTGCCTGCATAATTCACGGTCACAACCGTGACGCGATCGCCAACACCGAGTGGCCGTAGAGCCACATAACAAGGAGTCCTCGTGTCCTCTGAGCCCATGGCAGGCCAAGTGGCGGGTACCCCGCCCAGCCCGCGGGCACCGATCGGGGCCGACATGACGCGGCGCATGGCCGGCCTGCTCGATCAGGTCGACGGCCTGCTCAAAAGCCTGTCGGACGCCGAGAAGTCGTGGCGGAACTGGCTATCTGCTGTTGCCCCCCAGCATCAGTCGAGCGCCCGAAACCTGGTGCATTACTGGGCAATCCGACAATCGGATCTGCGAGAACTGCAAACGGGCCTGGCGGTATTCGGGCTTTCGTCGCTGGGCCGCAGCGAATCACACGTTCAGGCCACTCTCGCGGCGGTCCGCTCCGCGGGCGCGGCGATACTCGGTGGCCCCTGGCAGCCGCCCGCACCGTCGGCGGTGCCGATCGACGCGGGGCCGAGGATCTTGCGGCAACACGCCGTCGAATTGCTGGGGCCCCGGCCCACCCACCGCCTGGCGCGCATCATGGTCACGCTGCCCTCGGAGGCCGCCACCGACCCGGACTTGGTGCGCGGATTCGTGCAGCGGGGCATGAACATCGCACGGATCAACTGCGCCCACGACGACGAACAAGCCTGGCGGGCGATGGCGCGCAATGTCCGGGACGCGGCCACCCGAGCGGGCACCGCCTGCCGGGTGGCGATGGACCTGGCGGGGCCGAAGCTGCGCACCGGTCCGCTGGAACCGGGGCCGCGCGTGGTCAGACTACGTCCCCGACGAGACGCCCTCGGTCGGGTCGTCGCCCCGGCGCGGGCGTGGCTCACCTCGGCCGAGGAACCGACGGGCCCGCCGGAACCCCGCATGGCATCGGTGCCGGTGCCGCGGCAGTGGCTGAGCAACCGCACCGCCGGGGACGTCCTGACTTTGCGGGACGCCCGCGGGTCCGCGCGTGAACTGGTGCTGGAGGCCGGTGCGGCGGGCGGATTCGTGATGACCGCGGGCAAGACGACCTACTGTCAAACCGGAACGGTGCTGCAGGCCCGCCGCGGTGGGGAGGCGACCGAAATCGGGCTATTGCCCGCGACGGAGCAGAATCTGGTGCTGCACCGCGGCGACCTGCTGTGGCTGACGCGCGACTGTTCCCCGGCGCCGGTCGACCGCGGCAACGGGGTTCCGCGCATCGGGTGCACGCTGCCCGAGGCGTTCGACCACGCCCGCGCCGGCGACGCGATCCTCTTCGACGACGGCAAGATCGGTGGACGCGTCGAGTCGGTCGAACGCGACGCGCTGAGAGTGCGCATCGACTTTCCCGAGCAGGGACCGGCACGGCTGAAAGCCGGCAAGGGTATCAACATGCCCGACACCGACCTGCCGATATCGGCGCTCACCGACCGTGACGTCGCGGACCTGCCAGCCGTGGTGGAGCTGGCCGACCTGGTCGAAATGTCCTTCGTACGAACGGCATCCGATGTCGAGAAGCTGCTCGACGAGCTCGACCGTCTGCACGCGGACAACCTGGGCGTCGTCGTGAAGATCGAAACGCTACAGGCCTTCGAGCACCTGCCGCAGCTGCTGCTCACGGCGATGCGCCGGCCCCGGGCCGGGGTGATGATCGCTCGCGGGGATCTGGCAGTGGAGTGCGGCTACGAGCGGATGGGGGAGTTGCAGGAGGAGATCCTGTGGCTGTGTGAGGCCGCGCACCTGCCGGTGATCTGGGCGACGCAGGTACTCGAGCAGCTGGCCAAGACGGGGCGCCCCTCCCGCGCCGAAATCAGCGACGCGGTGCTGAGCGAGCGCGCCGAATGCGTGATGCTGAACAAGGGCCCGTTCCTCGACGACGCCGTCACCGTGCTCGACAACATCATGCGGCGAATGGCGGAGCACTACTACAAGAAGAACGCATTGATGCGTCCGCTACGGTCGTGGTCGGTGTCCGCGCCCTAGTGCGTCGACGAGGAGGCGCGGGGCGGCGCGGACCGCATCACACGTCGTCGAACGGCAGGATCGTGACGACGGTACAGTCGCGGTGGCAGGTTGTCCGGCGGCGCGGTTCGCAGCGGGGGCGGCGGGCGCAACGGCGCCCAGGGGCATCGCCACAGCCGGTGCGCACCAGGGAGTCTGCCCGCCGGCCCGCCCACCGCGCCGCGGGGCGGGCCCGGCACCACCGTTGACACTGTGACGGCCATCATTGTCTACTGGTCACTGCCGGCGGCGGGGGCGAGGAGTGTGGCAGTGATCAAGGACGATCTGATCCTGATCAGCGTGGACGACCACATCGCCGAACCCGCCGACATGTTCGACGCCCACGTCCCGGCCAAATACAAGGACCTCGCGCCGCGGGTGGTCACCGAGTCCGACGGCATCCAGCAGTGGTACTACGGCGAGGTGCGCGGCCGGAACATGGGCCTGAACGCCCTGGCGGGCAAACCCGCGAGATGTACAACGTCGACGAGCGGATCCGCGACATGAACGCCGGTGGCCAGTTGGAGGGCGTGAATTTTCGCAATTTCGCATCCTGCCGCTGTCCGACGTCACCGAGGCGGCCAGGGAGGTGAAACGACTGGCTGGCAGGGGCTGCCACGCGGTGACGTTCTCGGAGAAGCCGGAAGTGTTGCAGATGACCAGCATTCACGCCGACTTCGCCGGCATCAAGTTCTCGCCCACCGAGGGCGACGTCGGCTGGATGCCGTTCTGGACGCAGGCGAAGGTCCCGCCCGGCTACGTCGGGCCCGCCGACGTGTTCCTGCGCCACCTCTACACCTGCTTCATCAGCGACAGGGTCGGCGTGCACAACATGGACTCGTTCTACGAGGACATGCTGTGCTGGGAGTCCGACTTCCCCACTCCGACAGCAACTGGCCGTTCGCGCCCGAGGACGTGGCGGCGACCATGGGCCACCTTGACCGCGCGGTCATCGACAAGATCACCCACCGAAACGCTATGGCAGCCTACTCTTTCGATCCGTTCCGGCACATCCCGAAGGAGCGGGTGCGGGCCGGGTACCTGCGCGCCCAGGCCGCCGACGTCGACGTCGTCACCCACGTCGGGCACCGGGCCGCCCAGTGGGACCGCGACGCCTGGTCGCGCATGACCCGGTTCGCGTTGCGGGCGCAGGGAGCGGCCCCGGTCACGGCCGAAGCGGTCGGAATCGCGGGACGCGCCACCACCCTGGGCAATTGAGCGTGGCAGCCCGGGCGCCGTTCGGGGACTGGCGCGTGCTGGAGTTCGCCAACGGCATTGCGGCCGCGTACTGCGGCAAGATGTTCGCCGACGCCGGCGCCGACGTCGTCAAAATTGAACGTGTCCAAGGTGATTCGCTGCGCGGCTGGTCAGCCGGCGGGCCCGCCGGGGCGCTGTTCGACTACCTCGCGGCCGGGAAGCGCTCGGTCGTCCGCCGCGACGATGCGGAGATCACCGCGCTGCTGGCCGGTGCCGACATCGTGGTCACGGACCTGACCGACGGGTGGACGCTCGACGACATCACCGCGCACACCGGCCCGGCGGCGGTGGTGGCGGCCGTGACGCCGTTCGGGACGACCGGCCCCTACGTCGACGACCAGGTTCTCGCCAACGAGTTCATCCTGCAGGCGCTGTGCGGCTCGATCGCCGGACGCGGCTGGCCGGGCGATGAGCCCGTCCAGGCGGGCGGGCGACTCGGCGAGTGGCTGGCCGGCACGTTCGCCGCGGCGGTGGCCGCGGCGACGGCGCGGCACGCGTCGCGCAGCGGACGCGGTGAGGTCGTCGACGTCTCGACCTACGAGGCGATGGCCATCGCGATGGGTGGGCTGTCCGCCATGTCGGCCAGCGTGCTGGGCGCGGATTCGCTGCTGCACCAACGCAGTCTGGAGCTGCCGTCGATCGTGCCCACGGCCGACGGCCTGGTCGGCTTCTGTACCATCACCGCCCAGCAGTTCCAGGACTTTCTGGTGATGATCGAGCGCGCCGACCTGGTCGACGACGCCGACCTGGCGTCGTTCGCCGGCCGCGCCGAGCGCCGCGACGAGTTCCTGGCCATGGTCACCCGATGGACCCGGGCCCGCACCACCGCGGAGATCGTCGACATCGCGGTCGCGTTCCGGATACCGGTGGCCCCCATCGGCACGCCGGAGATGCTGCTGAAGATCGACCACTTCGTCGAGCGTGGCGTCTTCGTCGAGTCGGCTGCCGGTTTCCTGCAGCCGCGGGTGCCGTATCGCAGCGATGCGATGGCGACGATGCCGCCCCGGCGCCCGCCGCGGCTCGGTGCCGACAACGGCGGCGTGCACTGGCCGCCGCGTCCCGCGCGGCCCACCGGTGCCGACTCACTTCCCCTGGCTGACATACGCGTGGCCGACTTCACCGCGTTCTGGGCGGGGCCGGTCGCCACGCAGCTGCTCGGCGCGCTCGGCGCCGACGTGATCAAAGTCGAGGGCGTGCGCCGGCCCGACGGGCTGAGGTTCGCCGCCGGCCGCCCACCCACCTGGGACCGGTGGTGGGAGTGGGGGCCGGTGTTCCTGTGCAGCAACAACAACAAGCGCGGGGTCAGCGTGGAACTCAGCACGGACGCCGGCCGGGCCACCGCCCTGGACCTCGTCGCCGCCAGCGATCTGGTCATCGAGAACTTCTCGCCGCGGGTGATGGCGAACCTCGGCCTGGAGTGGGAGGCCGTGACCGCCGCCAACCCGCGCGCCATCATGGTGCGCATGCCGGCCTTCGGTCTGGACGGCCCGTGGCGCGACCGCGTCGGCTTCGCGCAGACGATGGAGCAGGCGACCGGAATGGCGTGGATCACCGGACATGCCGACGGCCCACCGGTGATCCCCCGCGGTGTCTGTGACCCGATCGCGGGGCTGCACGCCGCGTTCGCCGCCGTGGCGGCGCTGACCCTCCGCGACCGCGACGGGACCGGCCTGCACGTCGAGTCCACCATGGTGGAGGCCGCGCTCAACGTGGCCGCCGAGCTGATCGTGGAATACTCGCGCAACGGAATCAAGCTGCGCCGCAACGGGAACCGCGGGTCGGGGGCGCGCCCGCAGGGGCTGTACCGCTGCCGGGGGGACGACGAGTGGGTCGCGATCGCCGCCCTGGACGACGCCGCTCGCGCGTCGCTGGCGCGGCTGGTCGGCCCGCGCGACGCCGGACCCGAGGAGGCCGACACGCTCGTCGCGGACTGGGCGGGTCGCCGCTCGGCGGCCGAGGCGGTCGACGCGCTGCGCGCCGCCGGGGTGGCCGCGGCGCGCGTGACACCGGCCGCGGAGCTGCTCGCCGACCCGCAGTTGCTCGCCCGGGGATTCTGGGAAACGGTCGAGCACCCCGTCGCCGGCACCTTCCTGTGCACCGGGATGCCGTTCGCGTTCCTCGGCAGGCCGCGCCGCTGGATCCGGCGGGTGCCGCCGCTGTACGGCCAGCACACCGCCGAGGTGCTCAAAGGCGTGCTGGGACGCGACGACGACGATCTGGCCGCGCTGCGGGAGGCCGGGGCCACCAGCGCGCGGCCGGCGGGCCTGTGACATGGCCGTCCCCCTGTGCGCGGCGCCGCGCGCCGGCGAGCTGTGCGCACCGGTGCGGTTCCTGCTGCGCGGCGACTCCCTGATGGAACTGACGGCGCGGCCGGTGGACGTGCGAATCGACGTGCTGCCGGCCGGCGCTGAGCACGCCGACGCGCGCACCCGCAAGATCGGCACCAGCGCGCGCCATGGACGGCACTACGACGTCGTCGGCACCTACCTCGGCGTCGTCGCGGACGAAAACTGAAGGGCGACAAACCTTGCGAGGGAACACATGAGAACCCCCACCGCGGCGATCGTCGGAGTGCACAACACCCGGCAGGGCCGGCGACTCGACGCCGAGACATCCCGCAGCCTGGCGCTGACGGCCATCCGGGGCGCGCTCGACGACGCCGGCCTGGGTCTGGACGACGTGGACGGGATCAGCGCGGGACCGCTGTCCACCGCACTCAGCTACGACCTGCGCCTCGGCCCGGCCTGGCAGGGGCTCGGGTTCGGGGTCGGCATGATCACCGAGGCGGCCGCCGCCATCGAGCACGGCATGGCCGACGTGGTCGTGCTCGTCGCCGCGCAGGCCGGCGAATACCGCGACCACGAGGCCACCGCGCCGTGGACGCGGCCCGAGAACGAATTCGTGGCGCCGTGGGGGATGTTCACCACCGCCGAGTTCGCGCTGATCGCCCGGCGCCACATGCATGTCTACGGCACGACGCGCGAACAACTCTCGATCGTGGCGGCGACCATCCGCAACAACGGGTCCCGCAACCCCGAGGCCGTCTACTACCGGCGGGGGCCGTTCACGCCCGGGGACATCACCGCCTCGCGGTCGATCGCCGACCCGTTCCATCTCCTCGACTGCGCCACCACCTCCGAGGGCGGCTGTGCGCTCGTCGTAGCCAATCTCGACAAGAGCGACACCGCAAGCCAACCGGTCTACGTGCTGGGCAGCGGCGCGGACTTCCACGGCCCGTCCTACCAGCACCCGCCGGCATGGGATCTCGCCGGGCGGCGCGGCGACCACGTGAACGGCGTCGTGGGCAGGCGTGCGGCAGAGCGTGCGTTCGGCCACGCCGGGCTGCGCCGCGACGATGTCGACGTGCTCGAGCTCTACGACCCGTTCTCGTTCGAGATCATCCGCCAGCTGGAGGCTTTCGGCTTCTGCGGCGAGGGCGAGGGCGGGCCGTTCGTCGCCGACGGCCGCATCGCCATCGACGGCAGCCATCCGATCACGACCGACGGAGGCACCATGTCCTTCAGCCACGCCGGCTCCAATCCGCAGATGATGCAGCGCGCCGTGCGCGCCGTGCAACAGCTCCGCGGCCGGGCGGGCGACCTCCAGGTTCCCGACGCCCATATCGCGCTGTGCAGCAACGGCGGAGCGGGAGCTTTGTTCACCACCGTGCTGATCCTGGGAGACGAACCGCGTTGAACACCATGCAACCGCAAACCGGGCCCGTCCCGCACGCCAGCAGCCCGCTCAGCGTCCCTTTCTGGGACGGCTGCCGGTCGCAGGAGTTGCGCTACCAGCGCTGCGAGGGCTGCGGCGTCGCGAACTTCCCGCCGACCGAGCACTGCCGCCACTGCCTGTCCGGCGACCTCAGCTGGCAGCGCAGCGCCGGTCACGGCGAGATCTACAGCTGGACGGTGGTGCACCGGCCGGTGACCGCGGAGTTCGCACCGCCCTACGCGCCGGCCATCGTCACGCTGGACGAGGGCTACCAGATGCTGACCAACATCGTGGGGGTGGCTCCGGAGGACGTGGCGGTCGGCATGCGGGTCCGGGTCGAATTCCATGCCGTCGGAACCGATGTCGTGCTGCCCTATTTCACCAGCCGGGAATAGGCGCGCGGTGAGCCCCGCCCGCACCAGCAACGGCCTGGCCGTGACCGCCCGCCTCGTCCCCGGGGGCCCCGGCGGCCAACGACGAGCAACTCCGCCGCCGGGCACCGCGGGACTGGTGCTCGTGGCGTGAGGCGAGCTGCCGTCCAATGCGTTTGGTACGCGACGGGATTTGTTGGAATCGGTCCATGTCCTGCGCGGTCGGTGGATCAGCGGCTCGCGACGCCGGGGGAGACGCTGCGGTAGGCGGTGCCGCGCGGTTCGCGCTCCCAGAGCGTCTCGCCCTCGCCGATCCGGGTGCCTTCGGTGATCAGCTGGCGTTTGAGCACCTTGTGGGTGGCGGTGCTGGGCAGGTCGGCGGCGATGCGGACGTAGCGCGGGCGGGCCTTGGGGGACAGGTCGGGTTGGGCGTCGAGGAACG
>Ga0078972_1016574_pt1 | contig 10867 bp, 10 predicted proteins | sample YelNatPaOPGAMG01_FD_67568 | JGI IMG/M metagenome (GOLD analysis project Ga0078972, IMG submission 67568) | Hot spring thermophilic microbial communities from Obsidian Pool, Yellowstone National Park, USA - OP-RAMG-01 (SPADES assembly) (version 2) | ecosystem: Environmental > Aquatic > Thermal...
AGGTGGAAGAATGAGAGTGATTCTCTAGTATCAATCTCTTATAGAGTAGATTTCTGACAAGATTTATTCAACTTATATTAATATTTTTAGAAAATTTAGACCTATGTCTCTACTAGGTCCACATTCTCAGGAAATACAGCTGCCTGAAGCATGCCAACCTTTAGATGATAAAAGATTTCAATGAACTGTACCTGAAAATATTTTGTCCCTGAGCTTGTACTGATTGACGGGTAGATGGTTTTTTTTGCCTTTACACTATTTATATTTATCTTACAAATAATTGTCAATATTAACACTTCACAGAATCCTAGGATAAAACTTAAACCCAAATATATCTACAGTCTTGTTTAATCTTTGCTGTATTTCAGCGAGACTTCTCCTAGTACCGTCAGAAATCAAAGATATTTTGTATAGTTCGAAGAGGAAATCGCTGTCTGACATTTTCTAGAAACTTCCTTCCCCTTTAGCAGCGCAATGATGCTGAAATATTTATAGCGTTATATGGAGAAGTTTCCCCTTAGGTTGTCTCAACATAAGTTTTGACGTTCTCCAGCCCATATTTTATATCTGTTATGCCAAACTTACCGTCTCAAGTTACTGATAAAAATGGTGTATCAATTCTGTATACAATCGCAAGATTCTGGGAACATGTTATTGTTGGTATATTTTACTTCATTTTCGCGGGAATAAACGCAATCAATAGTGATTACAAAGTTTAATAGAGCCAATTTAACTATTATTAAATTATTCCATCTTCAATGGATTTCACGACGCCTATTTGGAACGTTTGCAGTATTTTGGAAGTTATCCAAATTTTTACAGTTTCATCTTCCTTAATTTCTTCTTTCAGTCGATCTTTCAATTTCATCAGTTGGGACTCATCAATATCCCCTTCAAAGACGCTATTTTGGATCTTAATTAGATATATTTGGCATATTTTTTTAAACCTTTCAGTTCTTTTTGCCTCAACATCATAGGCCACAATTACATGCATATTAATCATCTGGCAATTTTACAGGCTTGTATTCTTCTATTCCTTCAATTTCCTTAGAGTATTTATGTAACTCCATTCTGATCAGTTCTCGATGCGAAACTTTCCTTTTTAGTCTTTCATTGTAGGAAGATGAATCCAACCAATTCTCCCAATTTTCCACAAACAATTTTCTGCCCTTTTCATTAAGGAGAATACCATTTCCAATATCATGGAAGTGATCAGTGCCTGCTCTCAAAACTCCCTGTCTGGTAAGGCTCAAAATAAGGCGATCAACTAGACCAGGTTTAAAAACTTCAGAAAGGTCTAAAGCTAAAGCAAATCTACCTGATTCTGGCGAGTGATAAAATGGAATGGTTATGTTTACGGAAGTCTTTCTAGCTTGAGTTACAAATTCTGAGTATAATAGTGAGTTCCCAAATGAAATAAGCGAGTTGCCATAGTTTGAAGGAGGTCTCTTCTCTCTTGAATCTATCTTGAATTCATCAGGTAGCAGTTCATCAATTCTAGAGTAATATGTTCTCCGCATTCTTGCCTCAGAAAGCATGAGGTTTTCTATTGTGTTATCACCAACGTTAAATGAAACGCCTTCACTGTTTCCATGAAATTTCTTTAGGAGAGCTACCATGTTTCTATTTATTCCATTTAGTAATTTTGTCGCCAACAAAACTCTGTACCTGTAATCAGCATATGCCAGGGACTGCTTGATTGTAAGGTCCCCGCTAAAGTATGATTCTTTTGGCCAGAAACTACCCAGATAATTTCCATAAAAGCCAAATAAATGCAAGCATATGTTGTATTTAACAGCCAAGGCAAGTGCCCCGGACGTGAGAGTTATCCCGCCATACAAATTGAATGAACTAACGTTTTCAACAGGAATGCGCGACATCTTTCCTTCACTGCTATCAAATCTGAATACGTGTTGATCTGCAGATAGTATCCCGTTTGAAAAAACGTGAAAGTTTTTGTTCAAGCCCAACACATCTCCATGAATCTACAACCAGAACAGATGGGTTTCATCAGTGGTTTTGGACACTCTTTACTGAGGATTTCTAGAATAGTTGAATAAGCTGTATATATTTTATTTTCATTTCGAGGTACCTTTATTATTCTTCTTACCTGTGGCAGATGGAGGAAACCATCTGGTTCCTTACCTGTTAATTCGTAAATTACCTGAAGATAAAACAACAATTGCAAGTAGTGTGGTCCAGATGGATTTTTTCCCTTCTTTATTTCGTGAACTTCTATCTTATCATTATTCTCTATATAATCAATTGAGCACAGCCCCTGAATTGTGAGTCTTTTACGGAGCCTCGGTTTTGTCTTGTCGTCAATATATTTCCCTATCTTGATGTGTTCATTGTCTAGTCCAACGTCTATCCTCTTGTTGGAAAGCCAAAGTCTGGTTGAACATGACGCAAAATCAAAGAAGTGATTTCCTGTCACGATTCTCTGTTCAGATAATTTGGGATTCTGAAGCACTTTCAACCTCCTTAGGCATAAGCATATCCGGATAGATGATCTCAATCACCTGTTGCAAACAATCTTGCATATCTGAAATGCTAAATCCAAAGTCTTCAAAGGCTTCAGATAGGAAAACAGATATTTTGTTGCAATATTTTATCTTAAATTTCTGCCTGTCATGAAGTTCATACAGGTTCACCCGAACTGTATCGTTTGGTACATTGAACTCCAGCTCAACTATTGATGGTATTTCCCTGAAGGCTTTAATCACATAAATCTGATCTTTTCCTTTGCCAATTATTTCCGTTTCGCACCATCTCTTGATCCACTCCAGGTCTTCTGTCGTTTCCAAGATTCCGTCTTCCCTATATAATCGTACCATCACACTTTTTGACTGACCGCGGAAAAATCCAATGGATAATAAAAACATCTCCCACCAATTCCTCAACGCCACTATATCAGTAGGATTAGGCCCCTTAGACTGGCAAATTGATTCTACCATTTTATTGAAATCAAGAATACTGTTGTAAATTCCTGCTACTTTCTTATCATTTGTTTTGTGGACAGACTCCTGAATATCCTTTGCAAATATTCCCCTTCGATCTCTTATCGTACAGAGTGCCAGGAATGCGGCCAAGTGCCTTTTAATTCTTGAAATATATGATTCTTTCTTTAAAAAAATTCCTTCAAGCTCAGCAACCAGTTCAGAGAAGTCACTTGGTTGTTGAGATAGCTTGTCAACCTGAGATTTGGATATGTGAACTGTAATCGTTCCATTTTTCCCCTGCCTCCCTATCCTCCCATATCTTTGGGTTAGATTCTCTATATACAAGCCGGGTTCGATGTGTGAGATAGAAACATCCAGGTTCAACCCCTGCTCGGCTGCGTTTGTAGCTATTATGTATTTTTCATTGCCTGTAGGTTCTTGCTTATTCTTGGCTTTGTTTGTAAATCCACTCAGATCGCGAATATTATGAGTGTTTACGCCCATTTTTATCAATCTGTCTCTAGAATCTTCAGCATCTATCTTGTGATCAAAAAGGAACAGTACTTTATCATCTTCGCTAAAATGAGTGGTTAGAGAATCTTTAATGCATTGATCAGTAACTGTAAGCTCTATTTCCCCTCTCATCCTTCGTGAACTCCCAGATTCAGTAGTCTCAGTTTTTACGGTAAAATCCCGGCACTTGATACCTAAACTGATTAGTATTTCTCTAATTTTGTAGTTGGGAGTAGCTGAAGCAAATATCATTTTTGGAATTTTGTTAATTAAGATTGTTAGATTAATTAGTGCTGCAATTTTTCCCTGTTCTTCCTCAGAATAGACATGATATTCATCAAATACTACAACGTCGAGTTCAGAGAAAATATCCGCGGTTGTACGATTTCGATTGAATTCATGATCATTTTCTCCATGTCTTGTTTTATAGTAGAAACCTGATAGAAAAAGAGAGATGATATCCGGATTTGATATTATTACGTCATTGTTGGTGAAGGCATTTTTTATCTTTGTTGCTCTTTCTGGAAAACTCAGCGAATTAAGAGAATGACTGTTGATGGGTGATACCATGATATCCTTGATTTGAGTATTTTCTCTTATCAATTCTTCTATATCTTCGCGTGTTTGTGCTATTAGCAGATTTGTGGGTGAAATTATCAAGGTCTTGGGTCTTCTGATTGTCAATTTGTTGAGAGCCGTTGGGAGTATGAAAGCGAAGGTTTTACCAGAAGCCGTTGGAGCATTGAGAAAAAGGCAATCCTCCTCCATTTTGAGAATGTCCCTGATTAAAACTTGAAATTCATGCAACCTTTTCCCAAAGGCTATCTCTTCTGATAATGGAAGATATTGGGGCAAGAAATGATAATGTTTCTCAACCATTCTTTCCCTCAATTATATGGATCAAAGATTTCCAATGCGCCCCGAACATCTATTCCTTTAGCAAGAATATATTGTGCGGATGCTTGCTCAACATGGGTTTTGTATTTACCAGTCTTAATGTCATCAAGTATTTCACTGAATCTTTGACTGCCTAGTGCTATTGAAAGGGTATATAAGTTCACCGTGACCTGTTTTATCTCATGCAGTGGCATTTCTTCTATCAGAGCAACACTTTCTCTGGTATTACCCAGTCTAACGGTAAACCTCTTTGGAAATTCTTCAAATTCACCTTTGAACAAGGATATGAAAGAGAATCTGTTTCCAGGTTCAAGTCCCTGCCGTTTCATCCAATTTCTCATTGGAGCCCTTGCTGATTTGCTAATAGCTTCACTCTGTGGATAACCTTCGCTCATGAAGTTTGTAGCAATGTCAAAAACTTTAGTAAATCTGCAGTTAGACAGAGGTTCTAGAACAGTAAGAAGAAAACCGAGATCCAGTATCTCTTTGTAGTTGGGTTTGTGAGATTTGTACCCAAAGTTGATGTGTTTTATCCCCAACGCATTATTAATTCCATACATCATTGCCAGATCTCCTATCCACGGGGAAGTAACTGTAGCACCTGCTGCTCCAGACTCTATCTTGCTTCTATAGTATAAGGGCGAAAGTAGAGTCAATTCATATGCTTTCATTAGAATCTTCCAAATTCGCTTGAGAATCGAGAGATGCAGTTTTCTTTGGTGTAGACTTATTTTTTCTGTCCTTAGGCATGATCTTAGCATATCTGATAAGCTCTTGGGAATCAGATTTCAGTTTTTCATAGACCTCCTGGAGCTGCTGGACGGTTAGTGTATCAATTTTTTTTAGGAATTCTTCGAGCTCCGCCCCTGTGAGCATTTTATCGGGATGCTCATTTCTTATTGATTCAAGAACAAAGTTGTTGATGGAGATTTTGTATTTATCTGAGTTTTGTTCCCATTTCACATGAAGATTTGCGTTCTTTGATATTGTATATGATGTTACAGGAATTTCTACTTCGCCTGCGACAATAGCAAAGACATTGTTTCTTACATTTGGTCCTGTGATGGATGTCGCGGCGCCATAGCTTCTTTCCTTGAGGCAGAGTAACATGTGAATCAACGACTCTGGCGTTGGATTTAACATTGTAATAAATGACGGGAAGAAGACACCTGGTATAATATACTCAGTGTTAAAGAGGCTTGTTCTGTTTTGGCCCTTATCTCTGTCCCACATTGTGCCGGCTTCTGAAAGAGAATTATGAGTGAGTTGCCTTGTTATTTCTGCCCTGCTTCTTATGCTGTAAGAGCTTGAATAGAGGACTCTCGCTGGTAGCATTGCCTGGCCTGCATCTCCACCCTCAACGACGCTATCTCCAAATATCACAGAATTTGGATTGTTTAGATATGCGATTGAGCGAACGCTGTTATACTCATAATTTGGATCGATGACCTTAAACGCGCGGCACAATTTCAATCCCATCAACTTTTCCTTGGATTTAAATTTCCGAGCAGGAACTTCTATAACCTCTTTTTCATCCTCCCCATCAACTTGCATCACAAATGACACGGATGATTCAGGATCATCGCTCCTGTCTATCAGCGGAGCTATCGTTTCTCTCATGACGTAGAGAGTTACCACCTTTCTTCTGTTCTGCGCCATTGCGGGTATGCCGTCTTCTTCCTTTGTCGCAAAATACATTTCACCAAATTTGGAATATATATATTCCCTTATTTCCTCACTCATTTTTTTCATTCTCCTCTTTTTTATTCTTTATTCGTTTCCATTTCTCTATGTTAAACATTAGCGCGAACTGTGCGATCAGATCTTTTCTATTGTCGCTTCCTGGAATTCTATTTCTGAATTCTGATCTCATCAAATCAACAAACGCATCTGAAAAACCAATACAATGTTCCTGAACTTCTTTGCCAGAGAATTTTTGCCTTTTTGCAAAATCCCAGATTCTTCCTGCAATTTTTTGCTTCAAATCTTTATCTTCGCTTTTGAAATACTTCAGATAGAGGTTCATTGCCTCCCTAACCATCCAGGTGTTATCATTGTTGGAACTTGGTCCTGAAGTTACCACATAGCACGCCTCGTCTACAACTTTGTCCATACTAGGTTTATTCAACTCTTTCTCATATTTTTCCATATACCATTCAACTCCTTCTCTTACTTTAGGATACTTATTGAGATTAATCTCTCCAGAATCGCTAACAAGGTTTCTCCATAGAATTGAAAAGATTCCCCTTTTCCCTCTATTCAAATCGTGGATGACATGAGCAATTGCATTTCTAGCTTTGCTGATTTTCGATATCAAGTAAATAAGTGTAAGTTCCCTGTTAACTGAATTCAATTGATCTATTCGGACCCTATCCATATGCTGATTTTTTACCCAGCTTGGAGCATTGTCCCATTCAAACATTGGCTTAAAAATCTTTTTGGAAGAAATAAGAGATGTGAGCCGAATTTTTACCCCGGTTTTTGAAATAAAGTCAAGGATGTTTGAAATCCTATAAAACTCTTCAACGGTCTTTTTGGGCTTGGTTGTGAAAAGTAACATGTGATAGCCAAGGTCTTTCTTAGACCTTTTTCCCACCCTGATGACCATTTTCCTTTTTCCCTTGGGATCGTTCTCTTGTTCAAAACGCATATCTTGGTTTCTGTTTGAAACTTCTCTAAGCCTATTCACGACACTATCAAGGTCTACTGGAACATAGTAATCCCCCATGAATACCTGCATGGTAAGAGATTCGTTTTCTTTACCAATTTCAGATCTTCTTAGTCCATTTTCCCTCAAGCAATACTTGCATATCTTCCCATTGAACTTATCTTCATCGTATCCTAGAACTGTTATCTTTCTACCTGAACCGCTTGTAGCCTTAATTCCAAACGAATTCTCTTCCTTTAGAGGCACTTCAGCAAATACGCCGCATTGAATACACATGGATGATTTGTCTGGAGGTTCCTGGATTATGACTTCTCTCCCAAGGGCCTTATCAAAAAACTCGTCATAGTCTATCAGCTTACTTCGATCAAAGTCTAATACAAGGATGGACGCGATTGTATCACACAGGGATTCGTACTCGGCTTTGATCCTTTCAATAGGCTGATCTGAAAAAAGTGCTGCATGGCTAATGGCTTCTATAGTCCTTTTCTGAAGTGCATCCGCTCCGTTAAAGATATCTAGTCCAAACTTATTCGTGGCAAACTCATCTTCTTTTGTGATATCAATTGCAAAACGTTCCGACAACCAATAGCGAACACTTGAGGCACATGCAACCAATCCAAGGAGTCTCTTCCTTTCAATCTCCTGGTCTGCTTCCTCAGTGCTTCCTTCTGGCAATCTAAGGAAGAAGAATAGTTTCCCATCCTTGTTCCTTCGGTCTATCGGAATGCCAAAAGGTCTTACCTTTTCGTCGAAGTCAGGGTTCATCTTTCTCCAATCTTCTTTAGACCAAATTAAAAGCCTTCCTTCGAATTTTTCAATGTACTTCATAACCACTTTTTGAGTTGATTCAACCTCGCGTGAAAAATTAAGTCTGATGGAATTGCCGCTCGGTGCAAAGTTATTAAGAACGTCGTCGACGTTTTCGTCATTAGATGCTACTTTTTGAGCAAACTTCATTCTGGCTTTTATGAATTCCTCCTCAGTAATTGATGCGCCAACAAATGCGATAGCATCTGGGAAATTAGCTATTATGTGGCGCGAAGATTCCTTGAGAAATTCTACAATTGTTGAGTTCAGTCTTTCTAACAAAAGCGTTTGTGGAAGATCAGAAAAATGCAATAAGTGAAGTTCTTCTCCATAAGATTCTAACATAGGATCGACAAGTTTTTTCATAATAGAAAATATAGAATACGTAGTATCAGCATTGATTCCACCTACTTGATCAGCTATCTTAGTAAATTGGCTGATCGTGGAGAGCTGGCTTCTATCAAGATTTGTTACCAGTCCGTTCGCAAAGTCCATGCTCCTGTTCTCTGTTCTTAATATAAGGTATTCAAGATCATTCCACCACGCGTCTGGGGAACCAAGCGATCTGAGGTAATGAGAACATATCTTGATAATTTCCTGTTTATGTCTTTCAAGCACTGCTTTAAGATCTTCTGCGCCTTCCTGACCTTCATGAAAAAGCTTATCAGCGTCATGCATTGAGACTGCAGCAAAAAACAACCGCACAAATTTCTCAAGATCTCTATTATTCTCAGTACATTCAAGGTTCATCCTTATAAAATGAAAATCAAGTAGTTTTCCAGAGATTACCAAAGCATTTAGGACATGGGTAAAATAAGTCATGTCAGGCCATTCAACAAATGCCTTTGAAGAACCACCCTTTGCAGGTACTAAAAGGAACTCTTCCAAAATAACCGTTAAGATTCCTCTTTCAGAAATTACCTCTGACTTTTCTTGGGACTTGCTAAACAAGTCTCTATAACAAGTTGTCATTAGTTCGCATGAAAAGAGTTTATGCTCAGTAAAATCAGCATTAAAGGACATTTAAAGAGCTCTCCTTTTCTTCTTCGACGAATCCAAACCCAAGCTTGTTCTTAGAACCTAATCCAACTGTTAGTATGAATCTCAAAACATTAATATCAGCACTAATTGTAAGGGATAGCATAAAGGCTGGTAACTTAACTCCCTTAACTCCAATTATTTTTTGTTTAAGATTCAATATCTGAATGAACCTAATGTCTGGATCCACGCCCTTGACTCTTACATATTTCCTTTTAATATTTGATAACAAGGCTTCTGATATAATGGACTCTGACTCCTTCGCCAGGTATTTGTTGTCACTCTTGAGCACTATGGGACTCCTAGTCTTAATGTTTATAATTTCAGACGATGGAGAAATCTCTCTCTTTATGATAGAGTGTATCTTGAATGTTCTATTGAAAATTTTAATATTTCCAGATGAACCTAAGGCATTTCTAAAGATATCAATTAGGCTTTCATCAAGACTTGAAATAATGAATATGTATCTTTCTCCTAGAAATCCGGTTTTTGTAAATTGCCTTTTACCTCCCGGCATTAGTTGACTAATGGAAAACTTTGATGCCGAATTATAGGTGTGCAATAGACTTGCAATTGAAGGATCAAAAACTTTGACAAGAGCCAAGACCCCAGAATATAGCTGATAAGAATGATCATAAGGAATTTCAACTTTATCTGCTTCCAAGTTAACGATGAGTTGCATAATATCACCATGTTTAAGGACCTATAAATAGATTATTGCAAATTAATATGTATTTTAATATATGTGATACATTGCACAGATACTATAAATAATATGCAATGAATATCCCGTTATGAAATATGCAATAGCGATTGCTGGTTTCCAGCCAGAGCTAATAATTAAACCATTTCTAAAGATGCTAGAACCGATAGATGAATTAATGCTTTTAACAACTCAAAATGTAAAGTCAAAAGAAACCGCTAGGCAAGTAAGTTCTTTCTTGGATTTTGCAAACGTAAAAACAAGACATATAGAAGTTGAAGATATTTTCAATTTTTTTGAAGTAATGGTGGTCTTAGAAAATTTATATAAGACGAGAGGAAATCCTTTGTGGATCAATGTTAGTGCTGGTCCTGGAATCGCAATAGCTTCTTTAACATTCTTTGCAATAAATCATAATATTATGGTTGTCTTTTACAACAAGGAAATAGACAGGACTTCAAAAGTAGACATATCTAATTCAAGGAATCTTTTCAAAAGAGCTACTAGGAACAATGATTTGCTAAAATTGATAGAAAGCGGTCCACAATCCCTCGAAGAGCTTGCCCTTAAGTTGTCTGTCTCGAAATCCACAGCTTCAAGAAGAGTCAAATTGCTCAAAGCAGCTAGTTTAGTTGAAACAAACATAAAAAACAGGAAAATGTCGGTTTCAATTACTAATACAAGCAAGAAATTACTGGAAAACTGAGGTGCGAAAGAGAAATATAAATATAGGTATGTAAACCAGTAAATAAAATGCTCACCTGGAATTCAAATACATCAGCTATTCTTTCATCTTTAAATTCTCAGATGGAGCATTAAAAAAATAATTTTTGGTTTGAATAAAAATAAGTTAATATTACGTATTATCAGACGCTTACAGGGCCAGCTATGTATCCACCACTGGGCGTGTATATAAGGGCAATTGTACTAAGTGCAGGAGCAGGACTACCACCACTACCACTGATAGTTATAGTTATGGTTGTGTTGTAAGTTAAATAGCTTCCACTAGTTGTAAACGTAGCCGTCGCTCCTGATATAGTTAAAGTCTGTGTTGATGTTGAGGTAGCCAAAGGAGAGGTGGAATAAGTACTAGAACCAACAGTCACCCTGACGACAACGTCGGTTAAGCTCACATTAGTGCTAACAGAGGAGAAAGTTAGTGTATACGTTTCTGAGGATGTGCCAACTCCCGAACTGGATACGCTCATACTTGCCGTCGGAGTAGGTTTCCCAATTAATCCACTGAATCCACCAAGCACCGCATAAAGCGTTGCTGCCAAAACCACCGTTATCGCAACA
>Ga0078972_1013215_pt1 | contig 10866 bp, 2 predicted proteins | sample YelNatPaOPGAMG01_FD_67568 | JGI IMG/M metagenome (GOLD analysis project Ga0078972, IMG submission 67568) | Hot spring thermophilic microbial communities from Obsidian Pool, Yellowstone National Park, USA - OP-RAMG-01 (SPADES assembly) (version 2) | ecosystem: Environmental > Aquatic > Thermal...
TATATCATAAAGTTTTGGGGGGGGGAGAGAGACCCTCTAGCACAAACTCAAAACTTTATTCAATGTATCGCACGCCACCTCAGGGTCCCACAGGGCCCGCTGGGTCTGATGCTGCAGGTCGCCAGGGGGAGGTTGTATTTACAACTGATCCTCAAGAGGGCCGAGCATCGCCGGCTAGTAGCAATACTAGCCTATTCACAGACCCAGCTGTCTTAGGGGTTGTCAAGACCCCGAAATCCAAACCCGGAGGCTCATCCGGGGGAGGAGCTGGTGCCCAAGGCCCATCAACGGGAGCTATCCCGAAGGCCAAGGCACCCAAACCCACAGCCCATTCTGACCAGGCTACTAACCCGGCTCCCGGTGGTAGTCAGGTTCAGGGTGGACTTGTACCCTCTTTCGTGATTGAGACCAGCAAGACTGGCCCCCTTGATCTATATGGAAAGAGTGAGGCCGTGCACTCAAAGTATCTGAACAGCTTTAAGACATCTGTCAATAAAGCTGAGCAGCGCTTTGCGAGAGAGCTACGAAACAGGGATGCTAGTGTTGCAGAGTTGAAAGACTTTTGTAAGCTACTGAGGCGCTACTATGAAAAGTTCGAGGTGTTGGCGGATTCTGCGCAATATCAAGGATATGCGGCAATAGTGGTGAGAGGAAATGTTGAGAGATATTTGAGGCGGTTGAATGCACTCTATAATGAGTGTGTTGAACTCATCAGACAGGTCAACAGAGTTGATGATGATGAGGAAGAGAGTAGTAGTGATGAGGACCAAGAGGTGGGCCCCCAGGATAGCACTATCCCGGTCCAGACCAACCTCAGGGCTCAGCTCGAGCCTCAGGCCCAAGACTCACTAGTGGACGAGGTCCAACGTTTGGCGGTGAGACAAGTCGGATTTCAAGTAGCAGCTGCGGTAGCTGGAGCACTAACAGGCCTACCCCCACGAGTGGTTCAGCCACAAGTGGGACAAAACCAGGGAGCTAGAGCCCCTGATGTACAACCACAACCAGTGGTACAACCGCAGGTAGCTCCAGTGCAAGCTGGAGCTCCTGTACAACCACAGGTAGCCCCAGTGCAAGCTGGAGCTCCTGTACAAGCCCAGGTGGCTCCACCTGGCAACCAGGTTGCTCAACCTGACCCCGGGCCCCCAGGCCCACCCCCTCAGGTTGTCCCAAGACCTGATAGTCCAGTTGTCCAAGCACAGCTACCACCACAGCCTGCTCCCCAGCAAGCTGTACAGCAGCCTGTTCAACAACAAGCTGCACCCCAGGGAGTTCCCAATGCTCCTGTACAGGTGGACCAACATCAACCTGATCCTGTGGGTAGGAGAAGGGTTAGAGATGTTGTGAATCACCCGCAGTATGTCGGAAGACAGCCTGTACAACAAGGTGCTAACCTTGGAAATAGGCCGGTACCAAATATTCAGCCCCCCGCTGATATTAATGCTGGCCCACCCCCCAGGAACCCTCAAAACGTTCCTGACGCCCGAAGGCCTGTGGTCCCACAGCCTTTGGGTAATCAAGCACTAGGGGTCCCTCCACCCCAACCTGCTATAAATTATCAGGTGCCCATCACCTTTGATCCAAATGATTTTCTTCAGTTCACTGAAAGGCGAATTGATGATTTGGTTCAAGGACGTTTATCTCAAGCGTTAGGTGGGTCATCTGGTAGAGCGGGTCAGCCCGCTGGGAGTAATAACGATTTAGGTCAGACTTATAGGAGAGATTTTAAACACTCTACTCCGAAGAAGTCAAGCTCTAGACGCCATAAAAGCTCTAGTAGATCTAAAAAGTTAAATTGGTCCTCGAGTTCTTCACCAAGCTCGAGTGATACGTCGAGTAGCTCTTACTCGAGCAGTAGTAGTAGTTCAAGCTCTGAAAGTTCGAGTGATAGCTCAAGTGACAGCGAGTCGGATTCTAGTTATTCAAAGTCTCGTAAGAGAGGAAAAAAGAAAAAGAAACGCAGTCATAGGAGATATCACAGAGACAAACGTCAAGCAAAACTTGGTCAGTTGCCCAAGTTTGACGGTACAAAGCCAGAACTATTTCGCTTCTTTAAAACCTCGTATGACTACCAAGTCAAACAGGAAAAGATGTCGAGCAGAGAAAAGTGTGTTAAGTTGTTTGATCTTCTAGAAGGCGAGGCTCGGGATTTAGTTGTTTATTATGCTGAAAAGTTTAATAAATCTTCACATGCGAGCATGTGGAAAGTCCTTAAAGAACGCTACGGTGGCTCTTACCGATCACAGCGTAGAGCTTTTGAATTTCTAGACGAGCTTAAACCATTCAAACAATTTACGCATGTCGAGCAGCATGAGCTGCTTACCAAATTGAGAGTAGTGATGGATTACGTGAAAAAGAAGCAAAAGCGGGCTTCTGAGGAGAAATCTTTCCCTACTTTCATAACCATTCGGAAGTTGGTACCTACCAAGTTTATGATGGAATATTCGAATTGGATTTATTCCAATTTGCGTAAAGATAATATTCACTCATTTTTCCGGTGGTTGGAAATTAAATGGAAATGTACTCTGGAGCTTAGTGAGGATAAGAAGGCTCTCCACACTAAGTCTCCACATAAGAGTGCAAAGACCAGACAATTCTTGGCTCAAAATTCGGAGTCCCAATCCGATGAGTCAGAATTACTTGATGAAATTGAGGATGATGAGATGGTGGCATACTCAATGGATTCGCAGGAGGAGGTATTTGCGGCAGTAAACCGACCAGGTTTTAAGCCCAAATATACTAAGAAAAAGGCTTCTTTTTCTCAAAGACCTGATGCTAATAAACAGAAGGTTGATCAGCTGTCAATACCAAAATGTGACTTCTGTAAAACTGAGAGACATTATCTCAGTGCTTGTGACAAGTTTACAAAGGCAGACCCGCTTTTGAAGCTTAATTACATGAAGAAACATAAGTTGTGTTGGCACTGTCTCAGATCTGGACACTTTATAAATAAATGTAGAGTGAATGTCGGGAAGTTATGCGGGGTTGATGGCTGTCAGAGGAAGCATCACCCTAATGTGCATGCCCCCGTCAGTAAGTCCAAAGGTCTGTACGTTGAGGATATCCTCATCGAATTCTTCGGTATCGAAGAGAATGATCCCGGCGGTGACGCCGACTCCAATTCTGAAAAGGATTGACTAAAAGTTTATGAGCATGAATTATACTCGAGTGTTGACCGAGTGGTTATCCAATCAGTTACCTGTTTCCTTCAATTAGAAGACTCTTTGATCCCGGTAAATGTGATTTTGGATAGCGGTTCTAATTCATGCAACATAGACGAAACCCTCGCTGCTAAGCTCGGGCTCAAACCTATTTCTGAGTATTTTGATCGGCATGTTCGATATATCACTCGTAGCGTCAAAATACGCACTTGTGTGTATAGTCTGAAACTTGTCGGTCAGAACCAGGAGTATGTGAGAGATATATTTGCTTACTCTGTGAGCAATTTCAGAACTGACGTTCCTAATTGGAGAAAAGAGTGCTTGCTCTATTCGCATCTAGATGATCTATTGATTCCGGAGGCGGAGAGTTCCACTTCTGGGATATTAATCGGAGTCGATTGCATAGATTTATTTAGACCAACGGAAGTCAGGTATGGGCAGCCCAATGAGCCCATGGCATTAAAAACACCTTTGGGATGGAGTTTCCAAGGACCTCATCCCAAAGTTTGTACTCCAGACCTATACAATTCAGTGTGCGCTTTAGTCCACAGTCGGAAATTTGAATCTTTTAAGTCAAAAGATGATGATCTCCATGAATTAGTTGAGCGGTCACTGACTCTTGAGGAGTGGAATCTGAAAGAGTCAGATTTGCCCTTTACAAAAGGGTACAAGGGGGGTCCCAAACCCCCAGAGTTGTGGACTGAATCCGAAAGGATTGCTGAGGAGCGGATGGAAGTTATCTTTGTACCAGCTTCTGGTAAAGAGCCGGATCACTTTCAAGCGAGAGTTCCTTGGAAGGACTGTTACAGAGATAATCTCTTTGGTAACTTTAATGCTGTGAGACGCCGTCAACTTAAAACGTTTTCGGAGTCTTCACTCGCAAAAAAGGGTATCACTGAGGCTGAGGTGAGGCGTATATTCGAGAGCTATCTCGAGAAGGGGTACATTGAGCCAGTGCCTAAGCTTGACGCTCAAAATGGCTGGTATTTACCATACTTTTGTGTTGTCAATAGAGCTAAGGTTTCAACACCTGTTAGGCCCGTGTTCGATGCTAAATCCTCGTTCAATGGTATTTCATTGAACAATCAAATTATGGCGACGCCAAATCGCCTAAATGATATGGTCTCAACATTGTTGAACTTCAGGAAGTTTGAATTTGGAATCATGGCTGATATTTCGGAAATGTTTCTAAGAGTAAGACTACACCCTGATGATCGACAATACCACAGATTTATGCTGTTTGATGAGCCCTATCAGTGGACGCGAATTCTGTTCGGTAATAATTCGAGTCCGAATATTTCACAAAAAACACTGGCGAGCGTGTGTGATTTATTTGGCAAGGATTATCCGCTGGCAGAAGAGTGCGTACGGGAACGGTGTTATATGGACGACGGGATTGACTCGAAGTCTACTGAGGAAGAACTGACTCAATTGGCGCTTGAGCTGCCTCTGTTGCTGGGTAAAGCGGACATGAAAATGGCCAAATTTTATTCAAATTCAGAGAAAGCTCTACGAGCATTAGATCCTGCACTTGTTGCGAAAGAGGTTCACCTCTTTGAGGACAAAAATGCTGTCTTTGAGTCAAATAAAGTTCTTGGAATGGTTTGGGACGCTTCTAGCGATAACTTTAGTTATCGTGCGAAGTACGAAAAGGTCGAGGATTGGCTCGACAAGTGGCAGGTTCAGAAGTGGACTAAAAGGACTGTTCTTAAAACAACAGCCTCCACTTATGACCCATTGGGGTATCTCTCCCCAGTCATAGTCTATGCGAGGTCAGTAATTCAAAAGTTATGGACCTTGAAATTAGGCTGGGATGATGTCATCCCTGATGAAATCGCGGAAGTGTGGGTGACCGCACTACGTAATCTTCTTGAAGTGAAAGCAATTTCGCTTCCAAGATGGACGGGCTACGCGCCGGGAGACGATTTAGAACTTCATTGTTTTTGTGATGCTTCTGAGTCGGCTTATGCTTGTGTCGTATTTAGTAGGGTCAACTCTAGGAGAGGACTGTTCACGAGAATAGTGATGGCAAAGAGTAGAGTCGCCCCTATACAATCCGAAACAATTTCCAGGCTTGAGCTTATTGCTTGCGTTCTCGGAGTGAGGCTTACTAACGCAATAAATAAGGTCTTTAAGGTGGCCCAGGAGAAAATCCATTTTTGGACAGATTCACGGAATGCTCTATGTTGGATACATACTCCTTCGAGCAGACTAAAAGTGTATGTCCAAAACCGCGTTGGAGAAATTCAGCGTAATACGACTGTGCAGCAATGGCATCATGTTTCAACGGATGAGAATCCCGCGGACATAGCTACTCGTTATATTGCTACACAGGAGTTACTGGAAAATGACATTTGGTGGACTGGCCCCCCAGTACTTCAGGATGGTATTTACCCTGATTTCCAACCGAATGGAATACCGGAGGAGGTGACAAAAGAAATGAAAAATGATGGTCTCTCTTTCTGTCAAACAACAGGAGAGAGTCATCTGAGTATCATGGACTTTGTCAGAGAATCTGTGGGGATGCTCTACAATGGGTATCACAGAGTTCTGAAGCTGTTAATGAATGTTGTCAGGTTCATTTCGAAACTGAGAAAGCAGACATTAGCAGTGAAAGAAATACGAGAGAAAGCTTTTTCTCTTTTAATTCGTCAATCTCAGCTAAACGCTTTCGAGCATGAGATTGATACTCTCTTGGATGGCAAGAAATTGTCTCCAAGGCACCCCCTTGGGAAATTTAATCCCTTTTTGGATGAATTGGGTATCTTGAGGTCTGCTTCAAGATTGACCGAGATTAAGAATATTAGTCGAGGTGGAAAATACCCTATCATATTATCATCTAGGTGTCCCATTACCAAAATGATAGCACTCAATGCTCACATACGCTATCAGCATACTGTGAGCTTGAACCATATGATAATTCATCTGCATAGCGAATTCGCTATACTTGGTCTTTCGAGATTAATCCGAAAGATATGTCGAGAGTGTCTGCACTGTCGGAAGGCGGCGGCGAAGCAACAGCCTCAGATAATGGCGCCTATAAAGCGTTCATTAAGTGAACTGCGAGCTTTCGCGGAAGTAGGAATTGATTTCGCCGGACCATTCTATATAAAAGTTGGTCGAGGGAAACAGAGGAAAAACATGTTTGTGTTGGTGATAACATGTTTACAGATAAGGGCGGTGCATTTTGAGGTGACCGAGGATCAAACGACCTCTGCGGTTCTTATGGCGTTGACTAGATTTGCTTTTTGTCGAGGGTGTCCTTCCCGGATTGTTTCTGACAATCAGACAAGCTTCAAATCTGCCGAAAAAGAACTACTTAGCTTTCTTAAAGATCTGGATTTTGAGGCGATTAGTCAAAGGTTGGGTCAGTCTTTTGAGAAAGCTGTTTCTTGGGAGTTTATCCCACCAAGAGCTCCACATTTTGGAGGATCTTGGGAAATAATGGTCAAAGCTATGAAGCGTGCTGTGAAAGTTGTAGCGAAGGGTGCGGATTATACTGAGGATCAGTTCCGCACATTTGTGACCCAAGCAGCAGGCTTACTAAACGCTAGACCGCTCACACGGATGCTAATCCGTGATAAGGTTACTATTGTGACCCCAAATTCATTCATTGTAGGAAACTACAATACGGAGCTGATTCCAGTCAGCTTGGAAAACAAGCACTCCCGCTTGGGAGCAAGATTCCTATTAACGGAGAAAATGAGTCGTGAAGTCTGGAAGCAATTCATTCATGAATTGTTACCGGAGCTAAGGCCGCGGACTAAGTGGCTCAAAACATTTCCTAACCTGGAAGTGGGACAACTAGTCCTTGTCATTGATAAGGCAGCTGAGAAGGGAGAGTGGAGATTAGCGATTGTTGACAAAGTGAACCAATCAGAAGATGGCGTGGTTAGGTCTGCCACTGTGCGAATGGGTTGCAAAACCTATGACCGGCCTGTCATCGATCTATTTCCACTCCTGGATCAGTACGGAGAGGACAGAGTTTAAGGACCGGCTTCTTTAGTTCGAGTAGTTAGGTGACAGTCTTCTTAGTCTTTCCCCCTTTCTCATTGTGTGTGTCTCCTTCTTCTTTTTCAGGAATGACGTCGGCGGCTCCTAGAGAACAGTCTGCTGTTCCCGAGCAGCGGCCCTATAGTGAGGGTTCCCTCATTTACGGGCCGGAGTATTCGGATGCTCATCCGAGATTTAGAAAGACCATCCCTAGGTGCAAACTTTCGGATGAAGACGCTAGGCAAAAGGTGGGATTTAAAAAGTCCCTCGCTCTTGTCGAGTACGAACACACTACGACTTATCGTCAGTACAAACGTATGCCGGTCATGACCTTTAATCGGGTACCAAAAGTTTTGATGGAGACCGACAACGTAGCCAAGCGATGCTATAACGCTCGTGCGGTGCCTGTGGATCATATCCGCAGTTTTGTCAAAGAAGTTAAAGAGTATGGCTTCATGTCTTTTGACACTGAAGGCCAGCCTCGGGTTCAACTGCTCCAAGTGGGCAGTTATAGAGGTACTTGCTTCTACTTTAGCCCAAGCTTTGATGACACCGACCCGGAGAACTCAGAGTACGATTGGTCCCAGCTTCCAGCTGACATTCGTAACTTGCTTTCTGATGAGCACATCATCAAGATACAGAGTGACCCGTGGAAGGACGTAAGTAATCTTTCGCAGGAAGGTATTACTGTCAACAGCTGTGTTGATACAAGACTGTTATTTCAGTACTCGTCGGAGTTTCGTGAGGAGGATCCAAAGACTAAGCTGGCGGTGATCGTAAAGAAAGCCTTAAAGCAAAAGTACGCGAAGAGACCTCACGATTACGTTTGGGTGGCGAACAAGTTGTCGGCTCAGGCTAAGAAGCACATGTGCCAGGACACAAGAGCTCCGCTTTTGTTTCTGGTCACGCTCGCTTCGCAGCTGTCCAACGATGCAGACAACTTGGCTCCGTTCATAATGCAGTTGCTTTTCATGCATTTGGATGTTCACGTTGATCCAACCAAATTTGTTAAAGCCGGTAACATTATCGGAGGTGTCGTGACCAAAGACCCAAACGGTCCCCATGACATCAAAACAGTTTGGTGGCTCTTGGACACTTGTCCATACTATGTGGCGGTGGAAGATTTTCACAAACATGATGAATTGATTCCGGATAATGGGCGAGATTTTCTCAACCAGCGTACGGGTGCTAACCCGAAATTGTTTGAAGCCATACAGCGTCCGTGGGAGGGTAGTTCCCCTTCCTTGTATGATTTCATTCGCATCGATGAAAATCCAACCGGCTGGTGTCCATTCTGCGCCAAACCCTTGAAAATCAAGGATGAAGCCGTAGATCACAGTCAGTGCACACAAGTCCACAAAACTTGTGACTATCCGCACTGTACTTTGTATGAAGGGCACGCAGTGGTATTTTGTCCTATCCTTCACGGGATTTGTGACATCTGTGGTCGCCGCGGCCACAGAGCGGAAATTCACGAGAGACCGTCGGAGGAAAGCTTAGCTTTACATCAAATAGAGTCTTGTACTCTGAACTGGTCACCGTTGGGAAAGCTCACGTGTGTTCCTTTCCTCGAGCTCACTGACAGAGCAGATGAGGTTTCGGATAAGCACTGGAGGTATCTAACAACAAACCAGAAGCGGGCATCGAGTCAAAGAATGTTTGCCATTCTTTCGATACCGTACAAGGCGCCGTTGTGTCGATCACGCAAACAGCGCCGACTTGCTAGGTCTAGCGACCGAAGCGTGGGGACACCCGCTCAGGCTTCTAAGAGGAGGGCTCCTTCCTTGCCGAAGTCGGGATTCAAGATCCCGAGAACTGGGCGTGGTACTCAGTCGACTTCACAGTCTGACGCATCAAGTGTGGGTACCCACACTGAGCCCATCCCTAGTGGAAGTGGTATCTCTAAACAGAGGCAGAGCAGACAGAGTCGCTCTCAAAAGGGGAAAAAGTCGGGTCCCGCCTACTCTCAGCAAGATGCTAAAGCTAGTACGCCTCCGGGAACATTCAAAGTTCCAGCTGCTCCGGCACCGGAGACCGAACGTGAACGTATGTTGAGGATCGAGTTGGAAACCCTAAGACAAGAGAACCATTTGCTCCGGATGCTTACCCCGGATGCGGCTCTCAGTTCTGAGCAATTCGTACGAATTAGAAGGCGATCGCAATTTATCCGTCGATTCTACGAAGAAGCACGCGTCAACCTCGATGAGGGTGATATCGATGTTCTTGTTAACATTGACATGGCGAAAAATCCCCAGTTTTATGGACCAGATTTGCCGTCAATCCCAATGTCGCAGGAAAGTTTTCCTGTATCCCAGTTGATGGAAGTCTCTGGACTTAAAAAATCAGCTGGGGGAGTACCGGCCGGAATGGAGACGGAGTCCGAGGAGGAATACGTTCCTCAAGGAGCTAGCGCAATGGATACGGAAACGTATGTTCCATCGCGTACTACTGGCGATGAGGAATCCGCCGATCCCAGCGATGCTGGGGAAATAGAGGAAGGTGAAACTCCTGGCGAAACCTCGGAAGAGGACTCATCTTCGGATGAATCAGTCAGAAGGCCGAGAGATTACTCGCCCTTGACGCCCCCCCCGAAGTCTGCTTCGGGCTCACGGAGTGCAAGGTCAGCCTCAGCTGAAAAGCGAAGGGCTGGCAGGGAGGGTTCTCACTCTTCGGCACGAAGTGATACCACAGCTACAAAAGCTATACGACAGCTGAACCTTAATTCTAGTGAATCTGACACTAACGAAAAGGCCAGCAGTCAAACGGAGGTTCTGACCTCTACGCAGGAAAAATCGCAGTCTGTACCGGATGAAGGTATGGATACTTCGACTGGCGGCAAAACATCATCCCCCTCGAAGTCTCCTCCAAAAACAACATCTGAAAAGTCACGTTAAAAATCAGGAGAGGACTGTTTTCTCAACTTTTACATCAAAGACAAAAAGAACAGAAAAAGTTGTTTTTCAAATATTGATTTTTAACCTGAACAAAATACCTTCCTAAAATTTTGTATATGTGTATATTTTTCCTTTAAGTGGGGTGTCTGCACCTCACTTGTATCCATCTAAATTCTAGTTAAGACAAAGTACACCAGTTGGCAACAGTATATAAAGCATGTAAAAGAGGGTTCTGACTCTCTTGTTATACTTTATACTTCACTGTGCGAACACGCTATCATTACTTTGATATATATCTGCGCTGACAGATGGTCATTGACCAATATCAAGTTGTGGTGGAATGTTTAATCATTACTAGAAGGTACAGTCTTCAGACACTTTCTGCTTGCAAGTGCAGCAGAATGTTGTACTCTTCAATATATTTATTTGTGTGTATTTTAATTGTAAATTGTGCTTTGGCTCATAGAGCTGGGTTCAATAAAAGGTAATTCAGGTTAACTTTGTATTGTTATTTATGGGATTGGAGTCTCTCTCATAGATAATAGCCTTAACTGGGACAGTAGATCTTTGGGTTTGAAGGGATCTACTTAGCACTCACCTTAGGGAACTGCTTGGTCATACTAAATTGTGTTTTTCACCAAATAGCTTTCAAACCATTTATACAGGATGCCCCATTTCTGTGGTTTAAGTGAGTGGGCAAGGACCGCCTGCTATTTTGGTGAAAACATGGCGCGGTCTATCAAGAACCAAGGTGAGTGTACTTTGCATTTTTTAGTTTTTAGAAAGTTGTCCTGTACTGTTCTGTTGAGCATTTTAACATT
>Ga0078972_1016575_pt1 | contig 10866 bp, 10 predicted proteins | sample YelNatPaOPGAMG01_FD_67568 | JGI IMG/M metagenome (GOLD analysis project Ga0078972, IMG submission 67568) | Hot spring thermophilic microbial communities from Obsidian Pool, Yellowstone National Park, USA - OP-RAMG-01 (SPADES assembly) (version 2) | ecosystem: Environmental > Aquatic > Thermal...
GAAATCTTGGTTTTCTGACCAGGATTTCTCGCTTCGCTCGAAATGACAGGGACCATGCATTCGAAATGACCGGCGCCTCATTGAATTCGTGATTACTTTCGAGAACAGGTCTAAATGTTACCCTCGCAAAAAACGAAAGGACGGCCAATGGCTCCACTCAAAAAAGGCGATCCAGCTCCGCACTTTGAGCTCACCGATCAAAACGGCTCTCGTGTTTCGCTCTCGGAATTCCGAGGCTCCAAGCTCCTGCTCTATTTTTATCCCAAGGCTGATACCTCAGGCTGTACCAAACAGGCATGCAGTGTGAGGGATGCCATGCCCGACCTCAAGGCGCTCGGCATCGCCGCAGTAGGGATAAGCCCAGACAAGCCGGACAAGCAGAAAAAATTCGATGAAAAATACAGTCTGGGGTTTCCGCTCCTCTCGGATGAAGATCATGCCGTGGCCAAGGCTTACGGCGCTTGGGGGGAGAAGAAAATGTACGGAAAGGTGTATGAAGGCATTATTCGTTCGGCCTTCCTCATCGGTGATGACGGGAAGATCATCGATGCCTGGTACAAGGTGGCCCCAGCCGATACGGTGCCCAACGTGCGCAAGGCCTTGTAGTAGTCGCCGACATTGCGCTCCATCCAAGGGGGGCTTTCCGCGCACAACGATCATGTCGCTGAATTGCCATGAGACATGGGTGTGTTGCGACGCAGCCCTAGGTGACGCCCCAAGAAACGCGTCCTTTGCCCCGGCATTGTATCGCTGGCGGACGCGGCGGCCTGCGCGCCGCACTCGTAGGGCAAGCATTTGGGTCAACAAATGGTCATAGGCGAGCATATCCTGCGCTCCGTACGCGTATACGAAGCACGGTAGCGGCGGGGCGCGCCTCGCCCCTTGTACTATCTATTTACAAGGCCGAGTCGATTTCTGCACTCCTCTATGGTCGCAGGTTCACGTCCTTGATCTCTGATCATGCGGACTGCTTTCTCCACGAGATCGCCGTTGGATGCGGCCATGACGCCTTTGCTCAAATAGAAATTGTCTTCAAGTCCCACACGAACATTCCCGCCTAACGCGATAGCCCCTGCTACGAGCCTCCATTGGTCGAGGCTAATGCCTATAATTTCCCATTCGCTCGATGGGGGCAAGAGATTTACCATGCTCACGAGATTTGGAATCGTGGGCGGGATTCCGCCCACGACCCCCATTATCAAACTGTATTGATAGGGCGGTGTGAGGAGCCCCATGTCGATCAGCGGATAGGAATTGCCGATATGCCCCGTATCAAAACACTCCATCTCCGGCTTCGTGCGGACTTCATTCATCGCCTGGACGATCTGGATAATCTCGGAAAAAGGATTGGGAAAGACGAATTCAAAAACGAAGCTCTTTTTTGCAGGATTGTATTTCGCGTAGTTCATGGAGCCCATATTAAGAGCGCCCAACGCTGGTTTAATGGCTCTTATATGGGCTATTTTTTGCTGGGTAGTAATGCTAATCGCTCCTGTGGAAAAATTGATGACAATAGGGCAGGCAGCCGTCACCGCGTCGTAGATATTTTGATAATCTTGCACCTCATAGCTCGGCAGGCCATCCCGGGTCCTCGCGTGGATGTGCACTGCGGCTGCTCCCGCGTCATACGCTCGTTTCGCTTCTGCCGCGTATTCTTCGGGGGTATAAGGGATGCCCGGACATTGAGCCCTATTCGCGACGACGCCCGATAGGGCGCAGGTGACGATACATGATTTGCCATAATCCTGGTTTTCTCGAGTCCAAAGCGATGACATGGCGAATTTCTCCTCTTTAACGACCTTTCCAGGCCGGGGGTCTCTTTTCTATAAATGCCGTCATTCCCTCGAGCGCGTCCTCCGTTGCGGCCAGCGCTGCCAGTTGATCGCACAAATAGTCGAGGGATTCATCAAGCCCCTTGCCTTCGACCGCCCTGATGGCCTTGCGGCCCATAGAAATAGCGAGAGGGGCTCTGGCTGCGATGGTGGACAATATGTCTGACACCTTGGCGTCCAGTTCTGCTGCATCGTACGCCCGGGTGATGAGCCCCATCTGCTCTGCTTCATGAGCCGTCAGGGAATTTCCTGTGAAAAGCATTTCCATGGCCTTTTTTCTGACAGCATTTCTCATGACGAGGGCAGTCACCATCATGGGGAAAAGGCCGACCTTGACCTCAGGCGCGCCAAACTTGACGTGAGCCGCGGCGTACACGAGGTCGCATGCGAGCATAAGCCCCATGCCGCCAGCCATGCAATGGCCGCGAAGTTTAGCCACAAGGGGCTTGGCGCAGTCAGCCATCTTTTTCAGCAATTCAGCATACTTTTTTGCGCCTTGTAGCGGATCCCCGCCGGCAAGGTCCGCGCCTGAACAAAATGCCTTGTCGCCTACCGCGGTGACGCACACTACTCTTACGTCGCTGGAAGCGGCAATGTCGTCAAGATAACCCAAAAAGAGTTCGATCATCTCCATGCTCAAGGCGTTGCGTCTCGCTTCTCTGTTGAGGGTGATCCAGGCGACGTGATCCTTTTTTTCGTACAAGAGATCGGGTTCGTTCATGGCTTCATTCCTCAGATGCGCGGTCTATTTCTACCAGAATATCGCCGGGTTTCACCTGGCTGCCCGGGGAAGTATTGACCGAAACGACGGTACCCGCATAGGGCGCGGAGAGCGTAATTTCCATTTTCATGGCGGATACTACCACCAGCCCTTGTCCTTTGGCGACTGTTTGCCCCTCATTCACCAAGACGCGCACGACCACCGCAGGGGTGGGAGGCGTTACCTCCGAAGGAATAACCTCGTCCGCCCTTTTTCGACGGCGTTGCTGGCTTGCATCTTGCACGAATCTCGCACGGCCTTGAAGCCACACCCATGTGCCTTGCGCGGTCCTGGCAAAAGAGGCGTTCATGCGTTGTCCATCTATGTCGATGCTGAGATCGTGTTCGCTGAAAGCCGAACAAGCTATCTGTTTTGTCTCGCCGTCCACAGTGATGGCCGCATGGCCTGTCTTATCCAACGGGGCGGCTTCTATCCGATGTGTGGTATCATGTACTCTCAGGTTGTACTCCATCTCTCCCATTCTCTTTCCTAGGGCGGGGCTCCGGTCGATGCCTTTATACAGCGATTCTTAAAAGTTTTGTTGGAATGAGACCGACATTGAAGATAGTATGCCTTGAATCCACACGTTTACTACGAACGCCTTGTGACCGTGAGCAGTCGGCGCTCGTTCTTGCTTTGTCTTGGCTCACTGGATCCGACATCCAGGATTCCCGGATTCCCTCTCCTGAGGGAATGACGCCAACGGGCGCCTCCTCGAGTTCGTGATTCTCTGAGAGAATGGGTACAAACATCCCGTGCGCCCGCGTAAAGAACGATTGTTATCGGCAAAAATCCCATGGGCCGAGCGTTTGCCATGGAGACGGTAGCCCAATCTCTTGCAAACCTTCCTGACGTCTCACTGCCGTCCTGGGTCGCGCCATGTCGTATGCCACGCATGCCAAGGCAGCCAACGGGTCAATATCTTTCTTGACTTCCCATCCGGCAAATTCATCGTCGATAAGATGCGTGTGAATATCTCCCCGACGAAACGCGTCCGAAGATAGTATGTCCAGCAAGAATTCGATCTGCGTCTTTATGCCAAGGATAACGCATTCCTTGAGCGCCCTGATCATACGGGCTATGGCTGCCGGACGATCCTCGGCCCAGACCACCAGTTTGCCGAGAATCGGATCATAGTGCACAGGAACTTCAAAGCCTGAATAGATGGCGTGGTCGAATCGTATGCCTGGCCCCTCTGGGACCTTGGCGTAAAGAATTCGGCCAGGGGTCGGCATAAAATTTGACTCGGGGTCTTCTGCGTAAATCCTGCACTCGATGGAGTGTCCTCGTTTTGCAATATCTTTTTGCGTCATCGGGAGAGGTTCTAGCGCCGCCACGCGCATTTGGAGCCGAACGAGATCGATGCCGGTGGTCATCTCCGTAATCGGGTGCTCAACCTGCAGCCTGGTATTGACCTCTAAAAAGTAGAATTTGCCTGAGGAATCCAAAAGAAACTCCACGGTCCCTGCATTGACGTACCCGGCCGCCTTGGCTGCCGCGAGCGCCGCCTCCGCCATGCGCCCTCGAAGACCATCATCTAAAGCGGTTGACGGAGTCTCCTCGATAATCTTCTGATGTCTCCTTTGGATGGAACATTCTCGCTCGAAGAGGTGGATCACGTTTCCGTATGCGTCCCCCACTATTTGAAATTCGACATGACGCGGTCTGTCCAGGTATTTCTCGAGGTAAATGCGGCCGTCGCCAAACGCCGTGGCTGCCTCGCTGGAAGCAGATTCCGCCGCGGCTGGCAGTTCAGCCGGATCAACCACGATCCTCATTCCCTTGCCGCCGCCGCCGGCCGCGGCCTTTACCAAGACAGGATATCCCAGCGCTCGCGCCGTTTCGGCGAGTTTGGCTGGGTCATCGCTAGACTCTATCATTCCCGGGATTACCGGCACGCCCCCGCGGCTCATGATCTCCCGAGCCTTTGTCTTGTCTCCAAGGTCTGCCATAACGTGCGCGGGAGGACCGATGAATGCAAGCCCCTCAGAGGCAACCCTTTGAGCGAATGTAGGGTTTTCTGACAGAAAGCCGTACCCGGGATGGATGGCCTCGCAACCCGTCGTATGAGCCGCCGAGATAATCTTGTCCATGTTGAGATAGCTCGATGCGGGTTCCGGGTCGCCCAGAGCAACCGCTTCGTCCGCCGCCGCAACGTGGAGCGAGGCCCTGTCAACATCTGAATAGACAGCAACTGTACGGATTCCCATCTCAGCGGCTGTCCGCATGATCCTCAACGCTATCTCCCCCCGGTTCGCGATCAACACCTTCTTGAACATTACCACCTCAGCTACATGCGGAATGTGCCGTGTCCCTGTTTTCTGCCCGTCAGGGGGGCGTTGAGTGATGCGGATATCGCCAGGCCAAGCACATCCCTCGTGTCCGCGGGATCAAGGATGCCGTCATCCCAGAGGTTCGCAGTGCTGTAATACGCGTTCCCCTCTTGGAGCGCAGATTGGATAATCGGACCCCTGATGCCGTCAACGATGTCCTTGGGCAGCGGCGGTTGGCCGGCTCTCGCAAGCTGATCATTCTTCACCGATACGAGGACATCTGCCGCCTGCTCTCCACCCATGACGCCGATCTGCGCATTGGGCCACATCCACAAGAAGCGCGGGGAATATGCCCTGCCGCACATGCCGTAATTGCCCGCGCCAAAAGAGGCCCCTACGATCACGGTGAATTTGGGAACAGTCGCAGTAGATACTGCATGGACCATTTTGTGTCCGTCTTTGGTGATGCCTCCCCGCTCGTATTCCCTCCCAATGATGTATCCATTGATGTTCTGGAGAAAGAGGAGAGGAATGCCCTGCCGATCGCAGAGCGATATGAACTGCGTCGCCTTCAATGAGCTGTCGGAAAACAGCACGCCATTGTTGCCCAAGATTCCGACCTGGTATCCGTGAATATAGGCCCAGCCGCACACCAAGGTGGGACCATACAGGGCTTTGAATTCCAAGAACTCCGATCCATCGACCATCCGAGCGATGATCTCCCTGACATCATAAGGGGTGGAAATATTGCGGGGAACGATGCCCCAGATCTCCTTGGGGTCGTACAGGGGAGGGGACGGTTCCCGACGAGGAATGACGGCTTTCTGGTTCGTCGGCAGCATCTCCACAATATTCCGAATGATTTGAATGGCATCTGCATCGTCTGTTGCGAAATAATCAGATCCCCCTGAGAGCCGACAGTGCACGTCAGCCCCGCCGAGTTCTTCCGCCGTAACCTCCTCGCCTGTCGCCGCCTTGACCAACGGCGGCCCGCCCAAGAAAATGGCCCCTGTTTTCTGGACGTGCACCACGTGATCCGACATAGCTGGGATGTACGCCCCGCCAGCAGTACAGAGCCCCATCACCGCAGTAATCTGCGGGATGTTCATCTTGGACATGATGGCCTGATTGTAAAAAATCCTCCCGCCGTCGTCCGCGTCTGGGAATATCTCCGACTGCAGCGGCAGATACGCGCCTCCGGAATCCACGAGCATGATGACCGGCAAATTGTTTTCCATGGCAATGGTTTGACATCGAAGAGTCTTCTTCACACCCATGGGGTAAATAGTGCCGCCCTTGATCATGGGGTCGTTGGCATGGACGAGCACCTCCCTGCCCGCGACTACACCGATCCCCGCTCGGGTCCCAGCCCCGTGCACCTTTTTGTCATACATATCTTTTGCCGCGAGAGGAGCGATTTCGAGCCATGGCGTATTGGGATCGAGAAGCAGGTCCAATCTCTTCTGAACCGGTAATTTTCCTAATTCCTGGTTCCTTTTTATGGCTTTTTCAGACCTTTCCTCCCTCGCCTTTTTCAGCTCTGCCTTGAGGTCTGCCACCAGCGAAGCCATGACCTCGTAATTCGCCTTGAACTCTTCGCTCTTGACATCAATTCTCGTTTCGATGACATCCATTGAACTCGCCTTCCTGCCAGTGTTGAGCGTGTGCCAGCGTCTGAACTCGGCATCAAAGCTGATTCAGCCGGATCATCATTCCGCTGGGAGGACAAAATCGATTGCCCTCGCGCTGCAAATTGACTCCACTTTAGCCGTATCGAGCAAGAACATCGTCAGCAATCTCCATGCGAGCCCGCTCAGACGTCGTGCCCGAGATGGCGCTGTATTTTGCGTCCCGATAGGCCTGCTCGATAGGATTGCCCGACAGATAGCCATGTCCACTCAAAATCTGCATAGCCATACCAGCAACTTTTTCGGCCGCCTCTGAAGCGAACACCTTCGCGCACCTCACAAGCGTTTTTCTTTCCTCTTTGCCGGTGGAAATCATCCAGCCTGCTCGAAATAAGAGCAACTGAGAGGATTGATACAGGGTGAGCATTTCCGCGAGCTTGAAACGGACCTCCTGGTGGGCAAAGATAGGCTTGCCGCCCCGTCGGTGAGATTGGGCATGCGCTTTGGCCTTGGCTATCACCGTGTTCATGAGACCCACTGACGCCGCTGAGAGGATCAAGTCTTCCGTTTGGCGCAAGAAATCCATCAGCGTCGATTCCGGGAACGGGCCAAAAACGAGTTCCTGTGGAACTTCCACGTTGCGCAGCGTCAAAGAGGACACCGCAAGCCCGCGATATCCCAGCGTCTTCATCCTCGGCCCGACCGTCACGCCTTCTTGGGTTGGTCGCACCAGGCATATTGTCTTGTCGCCGCCTTCATCCAGGACGACGGCGATCCAATCTGCGATAGGCGCATTCGTCACAAAATCCTTGTCAGCGCTGGCAATTACGCTGTCGCGGACTCGAGAGAAGGCAGCCGCATGCTCTTCTCCGTCCACGCGCGGCGGCTCTGTGACTCCGACAGCGCCTATCGTTCCTCCCCCTGCAACAGATTGCGCGATCTCTGCGGCTGTCGAGCTGTTGCAAAAACCCTTCAACAGCCCTCCGAACAGTCGCGCCGTGACCTCTATCGATATAAAGAGCGATCGCGATATTCCTGCGAGTTCCTCCTGCGCAGCGATAAGATGGAGCGTCTGCGCCGACCCTTCCGGGCCAACCCCAAGGCGCAGGTAATCCGTGGGGCCCAAGCGTTCAAGAAAACGTCTCGTGATGTGACGAAGGGCTCCGCTGTCGCAGTCCTCGAGCGATCCCAATGCGCTCAACGCCTCAGCATCAAAGACGGCCAGAACCCTTTTCTTCAGTTCATGATCTTCCGCGCGCCAGTCAAAATTCATGCCCGTAGCCTTACATTAATCGTGAGATGAGAACCTTTTGCACATCGGATGTGCCGCCTCCAATGGGAGCGAGTCGGCTGTCTCGAAATACCCGTTCCACGTCATACTCATGGCAATATCCGTACCCCCCCATGAGGCTAACCGCGTCGTTGGTGGGATTGAGAGACCAGTCCCCGATGAACAGTTTAGCCACCGCGGCCTCGAGGTGGTTCAAAGGCCTCCCCTGATCTTTGCACCATGCTATTCGGTAAACTAAAGATCGAGCCGCTTCCAGGAATATCTTCATGTCCGCAAGCTTATGTTTCACGGCCTGAAAATAGGCTATAGGGCGTCCAAACTGCTCCCGTTGTTTTGCATAGCGACTGCACCTCTCCAACAAGAACGAAACGGCTCCCAAAAATGGGGCTAAAAGAGCGCTGCGATCCCACTCAACCGTCTGCATCGCCATCATGAATCCGTTGCCTTCTATGCCCAAGAGATTTTGGGCGGGTATCTTGCAGTCTTGGAAGACAAGCTCAGACGTTGGGGACGTCCGAACCCCCATTTTGTGGAGGCTCCTGCTCACGGTAAACCCCGGGGTCCCTTTTTCCACAACAAAGGCGGAGATGCCTGCGTGACCAGAGGAGGGGTCTGTCTTGGCGTAGATCACAGCGACGTCAGCGATAGCCCCGTTGGTAATGAACATCTTGGACCCGTTAAGCACCCAGTAATCCCCGGCGCGTACCGCCCGGGTTCGCAAAGAAGCGACGTCAGACCCCGCGCCCGGCTCGGTCAGACCCATACATCCCACCCATTCCCCTGAGGCCAGTTTGGGTATGTACATACGTCTCTGTTCATCAGTGCCGTGACGAAATATTGTATCTGCGCAGAGGTAGGTATGGGCGCCGTAACTCAACGTCAAGCCGCCGTCCACGCCTGCCTCACCGAGGGCCTCAGCTGCGAGGACTGACGTCATCACGTCAGCGCCGCCGCCCCCAAGCTCCTCGGGAAAATGCAGTCCTAAGATGCCGAATTCCCCTAATTTTTTCCACGATTGCCAGTCGAATTCCTCGCGCAGGTCGTGTTCCTGCACGCGAGGCGCAATCTCCTTCTTTGCAAATTTCAGTACCTGGTCTTTGAAGAGAAGCTGTTCAGGGGTTAACTCGAAATCCATTGGCGATCCTCATGGTGGGTTGGCTGGGGACGAGCCCCGTAAAAAAACACGGTCAGAAGACTTTTGGCGATCCGTTGTTTTTGGTTCTTGCCCCTCAACGGATGATTCTCGAGGACCATCGTAGAAACAAAGGTTTCCACCGCGCCCAAGAAGATGTACGTGAGATATCTCGGCTTGATGTCAGTCCTCACTGCCTGCTCTGCTTGGGCCTGGGAAATCATCGCCTCTACCCTGTCCATGAAGGACTTGAAATACACAAGTCGCGGCGGCGTGAGGTTGGTCGATGAGCGTGAAATCTCTGTAATGAATATATGGACAAGATCGGGCCGTTTCTCATACTGGTCCAGAAAGTAGGCCACCAAAGCGCCTAGTTTGTCCTCTACGCGCTGAAACGTCGCTTCGCATTCGTCCATCTTGGCAAACAAGCCGTTCCACCACTCGGCGAGGATCACGTCAAAAAGCTGCGTCTTGCTCTTGAAATAGTGATACACGAGGCCATAGGAAATCCCTGCGTCTTGGGCAATGTCCGTGATTCGAGCTTGATGGAATCCTTTCTTGCGGATGACGCGGCACGCAGCGTCAAAGATAATGGCCTCTTTATCTTTTCTTTCGTGGTTGAACTTGCCGAGGGGCGCCATGGCGGACATGTATCAAGGATTGATTGATTTGTCAATCGAATTCGCATCGGAACCAAGGCATGGCAACTGCGAAAATGGTCAGCCCTTCAAAAATTTCAGCGGGCTCGCTCCGTCAGGCAAACACAGAACAATCCATGAAACGGCTTGTCCGAGAGATCGAATCGATGATAGAAGGAATCTCGGAATGTTTGTATGCGCGACGGTGATTGATAAGGAGACATACCTTGCATGAACTTTTTCGCAAAGAGTTTGGAAACCGGCGTTCCGCTTACCCAACCTATTTTTACCGATTTATAATATGCATCGTAATTCTTGGGGCGGTGAACTTCCTGTTCTCATACAAATATTTTTCAAGGCGCCTCCCTTTACCATTTGCATTGTCGATTATTTGGGTTGTTGGCAGCCAGGTCTGCTGGCTTTGGGTCTCCAAACTGCCTGAGTACCATTTTACCAGATACCGTTTCTTTGCATTAACACTACTGATCTTGCTTTCTTCATTTTTCCTTCTCCTCTACGTCCCCGTAGGGCCTTTGCGGGTGGACCGGTACCTGATGGTCCATGTCTTCTGGGATAACTTTTTTAATGGGATTCATCCCTATCAACCCATCGGAGGAGGGAACGTACCAGGACCATTTCCAGTGTATTTCCTGCTGAATCTTCCGGGGTATCTCTTGGGTGAAATCGGTTTTATCAACTTGATTGGTCTGGCGGTTTACGCCTGGCTGCTTTACAGAGTTCAAGATTCGTACAGGGGAAGAATCTTAGCGCTGCTCCAGTTAGTCATACTCGTCCCCTTCTGGTGGGAGATCGCATGTCGAAGCGTACTCTTTACCAATATGGTTTTTGGGATTTTGACAATGTACTGGCTTGAGTTTACGTGGGTGCGTTCGCGCCCGTTTTTTACGGGTGCGTTGGCCGGGCTCCTATTGTCAACCCGAAGTATCGTTATTGTGCCTTTATTGGCTTACGCTTCGCATCTGATTAAGAGATCGCCCGGAAACGGATTCCAGATATTCCGTGGTGGGTGTTATGCATTAGCCACTCTTGCCATCACGCTGCTGCCGCTATATCTTTGGCATCCAAAAGATTTTCAGGAGTTCAATCCAATCCTGGTTCAGTCAACTCTTCTGCCGATGAGTCTAGGCCTGCCGATTTTAGTAATCACCGCCATGGCGGCGACAAAGGCCAAAGATTTTTACGGCGTGCTGTATGTCTCTGGGGTGCTCATTACCTTATCTGTGTTGGCCTCTTTTCTGCTTGTAATTCACAGTGACGGGCCTCGCGCTGCCTTCTGGGATAGTAAATTTGA